>Ga0193693_1000146_pt1 | contig 11298 bp, 13 predicted proteins | sample L3a2metaG_FD_144916 | JGI IMG/M metagenome (GOLD analysis project Ga0193693, IMG submission 144916) | Soil microbial communities from a riparian zone of the East river system, Colorado, United States - L3a2 | ecosystem: Environmental > Terrestrial > Soil > Riparian zone | place: USA: East River...
TCAGCACCAAAAGGGTCAACTGCCGAGAATTACGATTAGTTTCTTCTGACCAGATTGTGAGATATCATACTGACCTGCGTCTGCCATGTCGTAGAGGAAGGAGAAAGAGTTGAGTTGAGAGGTCAGACCCTGGACACCCGTCGCTCATATCGGGAAGCCCCCGAGCACCGATCACTGCCACTGATCAAGTCAGCCAAAGCGCAGTGCAGCCCCAAGGAGCACTCTTTGCTCAACTTGCTCAACGAACGACATGAAGATCGCAGAGGTCCCATATGCCGCTGATGCGGAAGTTTCCCTTTCGTATGATGAGCTTCAGGTTCGTCTTTGCTTGTTCTTCCCACGTATAGACTGAGATGAACCACCATTCATGTGTAGGTTCTACGCTCGCAGTACGAAAAGGAGGTAGCCAACTCCCATGTCACGACTCAAACAAAGTTCAATTACGCATGGGGTCTCGTCAAGAGTCCAGTTCGTGAACACCAAGTAGAGGGTGTACAGCTCCTCGCAGGTGGTCGTCTTTTTCCATACCTGGATTTTTTGCTTCTTCCTCACGATTGATTGCCGCAGACATATACCGCTCCGAACCTACAAGGAGACGAGAATGTTTGTACTATCTAGCGTTGGGGCATTACAAAATGGGTAACTATGACGAAGCGAAGAGTTTCAACTGTGAGAGCCCATCACTGTATCTTTCCCATGCTTGGCACCGATAATCCACAATCCACAACAGCCCGTCTCCTGGAAAAGGAACCAACGAATATGCAGGCACAGTCTCTTGACACTCTCATCGACAAGGCCGTTAAACGGGGTGTGTTACCTACTTTCCATTCCCCCATGTGGCTGACTTGCGCACAGAGGGATATATTGGTATGGCCATCGCAGGCGGTGCTGCGGCAGTGGGCACACTTTTGTTAGCAGGTTTGGTCCGTCGTGCCACGCGCAAGTGATGTACTCATGATACACCATTATGATCTGTCGCACGCACGTCTTCCTGGTCTCCGTTTATCTCACCACTAGCTCAGTATCTATCGCCATCGCTCCCCTCTCTATCTTGATACTTTTATTTCTTGACGAACAAGGTCTACATCAGACCAACAAGTTATCCTCCTCTTCCTCGAACCGTCCGAGGCGCTACTCGTTAGGAGACGATGTGTAGACACTCTTCGGCAAGCTTTGGGTATTCACTATTCAGGGGTGACTTCGACTCGGCAGAGCATGACGCTCGGTCGTCTCGTAGCCTCTATCAGCGTTGAAAGCACCTCCTTCTAGGAATCGAGACCGCAGGCAAATGATTGTTCCCGGTATCATCCACTTCACCTGGGCCCTTAAGTTGTCCGTCCTGGGTGCGAATCAAATCAATCAATCTAATATTACAAGTTACCATCCGCTATCCAGATGTCAGTGAGTTTCCTTCGTTGGGGGTTCAGAAACGACGCGGAGAAATCAACCAGTGGTAAACCTTCTCTCAGACAAATATCAGTTTAAGACGCCCATCAACGCATAAAACGGTCATATACGTGAGGAAGCTTTATAGGTCCTTGTTCCCGATAAGATATCTGCCGACTGATACGTAGTCGTACTGTGGAGCCTGACCCGGGAAAGGGACGTCATTCTACACACCGTCCAGAGATCTCAGTATCCAACAGTAAAGTGAAACATAACATCGTCCATCTCGCGTGCGCAAACCCTCTTACGAAATAGTCGCTCGCATTCTTCTTATACTCACCGTCTCCAACATCGTGCCCGCGACTCCTGTAGCAGCATGAGAGGTACGCGAAGCGACTGCCAATGCTGTGGACAGAGGCGAGGACGGAAAGTCGTGTCGGGTAAGCGTGTTCAAGAGGGAAAGGATCCAAATAAACGACACTGTCGTGGTTGGCTGAGCTGCCCTCGTCGCCGGAGTCGGACTGGTGGTCGGAAGTATCGCCCTTCCTGGGGTCATTCGAATATCATCTCCGAGTCTTGTGTGCCACTCTCTTCTTCCTCTTCCCGACTCGTCTTTGGCTTTGTCCAGCTCGTCCTGTTTCCATTAACCCGGACGAGCCCTCATCGGTTCCGCCTCTTTCATGTTTGCCGTCCTCTGCCCCCTCGTTACTGGCCCGTGTACTTCACTTTGTTTGCTGCAAGACCCTGCCAGTGCTTTGTTTGCCGGCAGAGTCGTACTTGTCGCGTTTACCACCCTTCTCGGCGTGTGATCGCTGAACCAGCCGCCTATAAGACAGCTCATACGATTGGACTCACGTTCAGTTCCTCGTACTCGTTCCTTCATTTCTCCGCCAATCACCCGCCGCCGCCTCGTCATTCGCGTTGGAGTCCGAGTCCGCCCCTCCAACGAACCGCGAGTGCCTGCCCGAGTCCTTGCTCCGTGTTCTCGCGTCTCTCCGTATCGCCCTCAGCCTTGGTTAAGAACGCTTCGTCTCACATCGCTCTTCTTCTCTCGTCTGACGTCTACTTCCCCCAGATGGTAATTCTTCTGATGGCTGATGTCACAAAGTTTGAAGAATCTCTACAGACCATGATAGAAGCTGGCGGATCTCGAGCCACCGAGCATGAAGGGTCTATTGACCCAGCGCGCCGAGACCTTGAACCTAGCTGTTGTTACAAAACAGATAAGGTACTGACATTTCCCCTCGAAGGTCCGCGATTACTGCAAATTCTCCGTCCAGAAATCGAAACCTCGTAGGATAGACACTCCTTTTTCCAGTGGGAACGTCTTCGGATGCGCGCGTGCTCCTCAGTGTCTTGCCCTCACTTGAGCACGAAGGAGGTGATGATGACATCGATGATCCTGCAGGATTCCGTCTGCTCTAGTAAAGTTGACGATGCCGCCATCCGTTGCTTCCGACTTCCACTCCAGTCAACCAAAGGAGTAGGATTGTAATTGACGTACTTGGTGTATGGAGAGACTACACCAAATCGGAGACTGGAGGTCGGATCTTGATTGTTACGAGAGAGTGAAATAGCAAAGGGGAAAAAGGGAACCCACCCATGCGGCGTTGGTCGGTTTCAATCAGGGACGAGCTCGAAGTGGCCAGGTACCATGTGTACATTGGTGGGGCAGGATGGGGCTCATAAACGGGCGCTTGATAGTAGCTACTCAGGGCTACCATCTCTTGAATGTGTCGTGATTTTCAATCCAATTCAATCCAATTTTAGCTCCCCATATCACCTGCCCACGTTCGTCAAGTATATCTCCCATCGTATAGCTCGAAATCAGGAGCGTTGCCCATAGGGTCAAATGAACCGTAAAGTGGTCGGCATTCTAGGTGTGAGTGAGCGTCTTTTTTCTCTCCCCCACCTCGAGATCCATACGAACGACCCTGACGAGAAAACCTCCTGTTCCGTACAGACCCATTATGTTTGCTCTGATTGAATCCTAATGACATCCCTCCCCTCCCCTCCCCTCCATCTCCCTCATCGCACAAAACCCACTCACACGACGGTGACTACAACGACGACCACTTGTAGGCGGTGGCCAGCTTGGCCGCATGCTCGCCGCCTCAGCATCGCTTTTAAACATCCCAGTCGTGATTCTAGATGTGGGTGCCACAGCACCCGCCAAGCAGATCCTTGCACCAACGACCACCCATCTCTCGCACATCGACGGCTCATTCACAGACCCAACCAAGATCCGTGAGCTCGCCGCCAAGGTGGACGTGCTCACAGTCGAGATAGAGCACATAGACGTCGACGTGTTGGAAGAGGTGCAACGTCAGCGTACGGACGAGAAGGGTGTAGAAGTGCACCCGACGCCGTCGACGATCCGTACCATTCAGGATAAGTTCCAGCAGAAAGTGCACCTCCAAGCCCACGCACTCCCCATAGCGCCCTTTCTCGAGATCGTCGAGCCGTCATTTCAAGGGCTCAAAGAAGCAGCCGCGCGCCTCGGCCTGCCATTAATGCTCAAAAGCAAGACGTTGGCCTACGACGGTCGCGGAAATTTCGTCCTTCGCGATCTATTGCATGTCCAAGACGCACTCGACTTTCTCAACGGGCGTCCGCTCTACGCGGAGAAGTGGGTGCCGTTCGTCAAGGAGATCGCCGTCATGGTCGTGCGTACTGTCGCGGGGGAGACTCATTCTTATCCGGTCGTGGAGACGGTTCATAAAGATTATATCTGTCACCTCGTATTTGCGCCCCTTCGAAGCCGAGATCCCAAGCTTGCGGCGCACGCTCAAGAAATAGCAGAGAGGGCCGTCCAATCTCTAAGTGGAGCAGGCATATTTGGCGTGGAGATGTTCCTTTTGGCAGATGGTGTGTCCGAACTACGTTCTCATCTTTAAGGAAGCCACAGTGACGTTCAAAAGGCCAAATTCTCGTGAACGAGATCGCGCCTCGACCTCACAACTCGGGCCATTACACCATCGAAGCGTGCGAGACCTCCCAATACGAAAATCATCTCCGCGCCATCCTCTCCCTCCCCATCGGCTCGACCGCGCTCAAAGTACCCTCCGCAGCCATGCTCAACCTCCTCGGCTCGTCGAACAACGTGTCCGAGCTCCTCGACTTTGCAGATTTCGCGCTCGGCGTGCCCTGTGCGAGCGTGCACCTCTACGGCAAGGCAGAGTGTCGCAAAGGTCGCAAGATGGGACACATAACTTTAACTGCGAACTCAGACGCCAAGATCCGCGCCCGTCTCCGCCAACTGCTAGAGTGCCTCCCGGGCGGTGATGCCTCTGATATCGATCTATACGCGCCTGAAACACCGCAGCCGAGTTCGGGGCTCTCCCACAAGCAGCCTCTGATCGGTGTCATTATGGGCTCAGACTCGGACCTACCCGTGATGTTACCCGCGGCGCATATCCTCGATCGCTTCCGCGTGCCATACGAACTGACGATCGTCTCTGCGCATCGCACGCCAGACCGATTGGTAGAGTACGCGCGGTCTGCGGCGGCGCGAGGACTCCAAGTGATTGTAGCCGGTGCGGGCGGCGCGGCTCACCTTCCCGGTATGGTCGCTGCGATGACCGCCCTGCCCGTGATTGGTGTCCCCGTCAAAGGGAGTTCACTCGATGGGGTGGATTCGCTGCACAGCATCGTACAAATGCCCGTTAGTTCAATACATCTCCTCATGATCGCCTTGCTGATGAGTTCACATTCCTGCCAGCGCGGGATCCCAGTGGCAACTGTGGCCATCAACAACGGAACGAATGCAGGACTGCTCGCCGTGCGCATTCTCGCGGCTGGTAATCCGCGCTTGGTACAAGATATGGAAGACTATCTGAAAGAATTGGAGAAGGAGGTACTTGTAAAAGTAGAAAAGTTGGAGGAGATTGGCTGGGAGAGTTACACAGTGAAGCGCGCCTGAGTATATGCGCGTATGAAAGCAGGGGCAGAAGCAAGTATTTATCCCGTCGCGGTCACGTGGTGTATTTTATTGAAAGAAGCGGGAGAAAGCGGGCCGGGGATAGCACGATGGATTGCACGCATTCAGCACGAGGTGGGGATGTGGATGTATGCGGCGGGGATGCAGCCAGGCCAGGGAACGTATAAGTATTCCTCTCGGTGACCTCTGCATGGCCCTTTCCATAACAACGACGTCCTTTCTTTGCCTCTCCACGTCCACGTCCGCAGACGCGTTTCCTTCTTCCAACGTTACGCTCCTCTTTTCTCGTTCTTATAAACAGGCGTCACCCCTATGTCAGATCATTGGCTACATATCGCTCCCAGAGACAGTAACAGCCCTATCGTGCCCACACATGACCAGGTGCGTGAAACACCCCGTCCTTCCTCCCCTCCGTTGGTTTCTCACATCCCTTTCCAGTTTACCGTGCTCTATGTAGTGCGTTCTCCTCTCTTATCCTTAATCCTCTTCTACCTTCATGCTCAAGACGAAGGTATAGATAATTGTTTATGCGGTAGTGCTTTTCGGTCTGTGGACCATCCCAGGCGCACGAACGATGATCGTCCCTTTCAAACTCTTCGCCATCGGCTGGCATGAGCTCTGCCATGCCATATTTGTAAGCCTTCGCTTCTCCATTTCGCAACCCTTTCGCCATCGACTGTTTTTTTACGATATGACATAGGCTATAATGACAGGGGGGACGATAACGCGAATGTCGATAGATCCCGTGATGGGCGGTTGCACCACCGTGCGGGGCGGCCACCCTGCCTCAATCCTCTGCGCCGGTTATGTCGGTTCTACGCTTATGGGCGGCTTGCTCATTCTCGGCGGCTTCGACACTCTAGCGGCCAAACTCCTCAGCTTCGTCGTGGGCGTCGGGCTGATAGCACCTTTATCTCTCGTCAGGGATAAACTGTACGTCTCATCGTGTCGCGCGCATAAACACCGAACAAAGAATAACAGTTTGACTGGAACGCACGTGTATTAGTACGATTCTTCTCACGATCGTCTATGAGGGTCTATTAGTGGGATTTTGGTTCATCGATCACGCGTGCGCTTGATCTTTTCTTGGGGGGGATCTACTCTTATGGTCCATATATGTGCAGCCAGGCGCTACGGTGGTATATGCTTTTTCTTGGCATGATTCAGTAAGCTATAATTGTAATTTGCTCTACGTATCACTAACCTTTCTCCGCCTATTGCCCAGCATATTATACGTTATTTGTACGTCCTCGCTGCCGTAGAACCACTTTCCCGGCAAGTTCACATTCCAAAGGGGACATAACCGACGAAAGGTTTTTCCGAAAACCTCACGAGTCGGATTGCACCCAATTCTCGTATCTCTACAAGGGGGTCCCAGCACACGGTGCGTTATTTCGTTCGATTCCTTCCTTGTCATTTTGCCGGCTCGTCAGAGGTGAAACTATACACGACTCACTGAGCCTTTTGTGATGGATAGTGTGGGCGATGTTCTGGATCGTATTCCAGCTCGGTTCACTTATAGGATTCATATTCCTCGGTATTGCGGCGTTCAAGCTCACGCCGGATCAAATGAATGCCGAAGCCGGTAAGTCTCAAGCCAACTCTCACTCCACAAAATAGTCACACTTCCCTGTGTTTGCCATTAATATATTCTCCTCAGCTCGTTTTCTACCAACATAGCATACACCCTCTCTGTGTTGTTTGCTATCCGCGTTTGTAGTTGGCTGCCGTCTTGCTTGTACACTTTTTTCTTCTGTTGTAGATCGATATAGTGTGGTCACCGAGTGCCATAAGTTATTACTTTTCTCTCCTTGGCTCAGCTCTAGATCTAGGGCAACGGACCTTTTGGTTTTGTTTTGGCTAGGACCTCAGCATTATTAGTGTATCAGTGTAACGTTATCTCGCTTGTAGGCGTGAAATTCAGTCGGCCTCGACACTACAGTGAATAGTATGGATGAGACGGGAATCGTCGGCCCACGTACATGCTGTATGTCCCCGCGCCATAATGAGATGCTCTCTGTCGTGAGAGGCGGTGTCTTAACTGGAGAGTCCGTGGAGAAGTGGCTGCTTCCACTCTTGTGAGCTGTGAGTCTGTAAACCCACCTAGCACACTCAAAACATCGTTATTAGCAGATAGCCTTGGCCGGCCCATAATGCAATACACTCCCTAGTCCAGTTGTCCCAAGTCCACGGACTGAGTGTGCTGCCTCTGAGGCAGAAGCGCGCCGGGCGGCCTGGCCTGGTACTATGGAGGGAGCCACAGCTCAAGTGAATTGCCTTGCTTGCAGCTACGGCGAGATCCTACCTGCCCAGCCAGCTGCGACACTTCAGATCTCTCATAGAAGGGAGATATCAACGCGCCATCCGAACAGATGGTCCCAAGTTAGGTATGACTAAGTGCGTGTACTAGTTATAGAGTTGTCTGCTAGATAGCTATACTTTAGACGACTGAGAGCAGAACTACTTGTACTGGTCACGCGGTGCATCGTGTACGCTGTCAGAAAGACTGGTGTCTGATTATGTTGTCGGTTCGCTGTTGAACGGTTGAAATTAGTACCACCTGGTGCCGAGAATTCCTTCAATACTTTTGACTTCCTGGCTTTGTCACGGGTCCCAGACACCATCTGACGCGCGGTCCTGCCCATGTTATCCCTGATCTCCACCCTCGCCCCATGCCCTAGGAGCAAGCGTACCACCTCCAGAGTCCCATAAACCGATGCCGCATGCAATGCGGTTGAGCCGTCCTTAGCTCGCGCGTTTACATTTATGCCATGCCCAAGCAAGAATCGAATAACCTCGATATTGGGTTGATTGAGTTGCGAAGCGATGTGTAATGGTGTCCAGCCGACGACGTTCAAGGCGTTGATGTCCGCACTGTGCTCGATCAGTTTCTGAATCATCTCCAAATGTCCGGATTGAACTGCGGCATGCAGTGGTGTCCTCTCGTCATAGCACCGGACGTTCGGGTCTGCACCGTGGTTACGTAGAAGTTGTGCTGTCTCGAAATGCCGTCCTGCTAATGCTGCTACAAGCGGTGTCACGTAATAGCCACCACGGGCGTCCACATCTTGGGGATACTTATCGATGATCTGTTTGGCCACGTCGTGGAATCCACAAAGAGCCGCGTAGTAGAGGGGGGCAGCTTCTGACTCGTCGAAAGAGATGAACATCGGGAAAATGGAGCTGGCGTCGGGCTTCGTGTCGATATCGTACAATTGGAGCCACGAACAAAAATGAGGCTTGTATTTGTCGAAGAGATATTCCATCCCTTTGATGCGTGACGAGACATTCTCGAACTGAGCATGCGAAACCCAGTGTGTGGCGGCATATTGTGCGAGAGGAGAATCGTTGTCAATGCCATCCTGAACAACGTGATCGTCCAACCGTAGCAATACACTCACGCAAGCTTGCGCTAGAATTGTATGCGCAGGCTCGAGTAGGATATGATAACGTGAGACATCTTCACTTCGAGTGGCGAGGCGATCCGAGGTCAGGTATTCCTTGACCGAAGAGTGCGAGAACTGCACTACCCGTGAATCGTCAACGTCGACGATGGTGATCAAGCTGGAGCATGAGGATAAGAGGGCTTGTTCTTGATCCTCCCAACGCCAGCGCGGATTTAGTATTGGGACGCCTTCTACGGCAAAATCAATGACGAGTACTTCCGCGAGTTCCTCCACACGGAGTGGCCGAATAGCCGCAACGAGACATTGCAATAGACGACGGGCATTGTCTCGATGCGGTGCCTTGATTTCCGTCAGTATGCGCTCGTATGTCTCGTCCAAAGATTCAGGTAACTCCTCGAGGGTACGCCGGACACTTGATGGAAGGCAGTGGCGTAGGATTTCTAACTGACAGACCGGCCACCGGAACCTGTTTGACAGTTTGAGCAGGTTGCATGGGCGTAAGGCAGTGTGCTTACATTCCGTCAGCCCGATTTGAGAGCGTCTTGATCACTAGATCCTTTTCCTCCTTTCTCCATCTCCGCATGATTCGTTCCGAGTTCGAGTATACAACCGACCTAACATAGTCCGTGATATCTTTTCTCTGACCACTTTCATCATGAAGGGACACGCGGAGAGGGGCCAGAGGCTCGAAGATATCTTCTATGTCAGGATTTGGGCGGCTTGTGACGCATATATGAAGACCTGGAAGGCAAAGCTCGACGAGGTCCTTTACAAGCTGAAGGACATGGTCACGAGGGGAGGGAATCCCAGAGGTGTCAGCAGATTCGTTCAGGGCATCGATGATAAGATATGCTGGAAATTGATCTGGCAGTGTGAGCATTTCTTTCAAGCAGTTTGTCAATTCTTGATCAGTGGGCTGTCGCGCGCCGCCATCGTGAGCTACGTGAAGACGTGACAGAATATCGCAACGAGGGACCGAGCGAGTAGAAAGTTGGAAGAGAAGTGAAGTGAGTAGGTCGTGCCTGTGCTGCTTGTTGGCGTCTCGGAAATCAAAATAAAAGTAACCCATGGAGGCTTGTCCTGCCTCCTGCATGGCTTCAATGTCTCGGATAATTGCGGAACTGAGAGATGACATTAGAAATCTTGGACAAATATAGTCAAGAATCGACGAACCAGAGTACACTCTTCCCGGAGCCAGCTGCCAGACAGAGGACCATCAGGCATATGATATGGATAGCAGCTGAGAAACATACGTTTACCATGGATCCACAGAAGCGAACTTGAAGACTTCCATTTTTGAAAGGTACTGCCTTGAAGGAACCACGCTGCCGTTCCTTTGAGATGTGCACCACAGGCAATGTTATGGTTGGTGGATGGGTCCGGTGGGGATAGCCACTTGCGACGGCTCTCACGTGATTGATTCCCTACAAGAAAGTATGAGGGTCCATCGTCGGGGCTGACAAAATGAGATGACAAACTTCTCGCTTGGTCTACTTCCTCTGCTAATCGTTGCATGACTACCCTTGCTTCGTTTCCATCTGAGTACAATGGAATCAGAGTCTTTTCGGCAACTGATTGAAGCTTACGTACCGTCAATGGTCTCTGCCCTGTCATCGAACGCTCTCACTGTTTCATCGACGACAGCCAATCTATCGTCGATGCCGGCCATTCTTTCATCGATGTTGGCCACCCTACCATCGATGCTGGCCACTCTTTGACCGACACTGGTCACTCCCTCGTCGACGCTGGCCACTCTTTCATCGATTCTACGAGTCGCCTTCCAAACTTGCGAGATGGCCATCCGAGTTTCCTCTTGTGTCAGTTTGTCTAGCCTCACCAAAGCGTTCTCGATATCGGCCCTTCCGACGAGATTTTTCATGTACTTTTCTGAACGTGGTTCAGTCAATGGCGACATATTCATACAAGAATAACCCACTCATTCGGCACTGGTTGATATGTTTTGTCGCTATCGCGAGAATGGAGAGGACCTCGACCATTATCTTTATGATTATTTCCTTCATTTCGGTGGTCGGTGGTACCTCGGTGTAAATCACGAGGCGCAGAAAGAAGAATTCCATGCGCTCAAAAATCTCAATGATTATACCGTAACTCGCGCGGGCGTCTCTAACCGCCTAATATGCACACGTCAGATGGCCCGTGTGAAGGTACAAAAGATGAAAGTACACACTAAAAGGAGTATGCCAATTCCTGTAAAGACCGCTTTCGCAGGTGAGAAAACCTGCCAAGTCAATAGTATGAACCTGCAGCTCGTGATCGAAAGTATTTCTTGAAGCATACAGTGTTAACACCATCTCCAAGTACCATGGCGAATACGTAGAGAACATTCACTGTCGGGTCGAGCAATCTTGTCAGCCTTTGATGGGTATTTCGAGACTGATTGAGCGCCTGGATTTGCTGATGGAGCAAGAGAAGAATTTCGCGAGGAGAGTCGCAGGTCTGGAGCTGAGCGGCGAGTGGATGTGCAGAAAGATCTTTCCTTGTATGCCCTCTATATGCGGTCAAGGCATCGTTCATTATCAGCTGGAAGCTGGAAGACGAGGTGGC
>Ga0193693_1000147_pt1 | contig 11271 bp, 19 predicted proteins | sample L3a2metaG_FD_144916 | JGI IMG/M metagenome (GOLD analysis project Ga0193693, IMG submission 144916) | Soil microbial communities from a riparian zone of the East river system, Colorado, United States - L3a2 | ecosystem: Environmental > Terrestrial > Soil > Riparian zone | place: USA: East River...
GAATTGGAGCGTCCGGCCGCATACCATGCGATCACTGTTTTCCCCCCACATACATTTCGGTGCGAGGTCATTTTGGGTTTTCATTGTCTAGCCCAAACCCAGGAATTAGCCCGGGCGATCTCGCATCAATCGAAGAAAGCGTAGTTTCCACTGGCAGATCCAGGAAGTCTACCAAACCGACGAGTACGTCGCCGCGAGACAAGGTAAAGTCAGTTGTAGAAGGAGTTGTATACAAGGTTTTGTCTATATGCAACACATTCCATTTTTGAGCTGACCCATCAGCTTCGAAGGTTTCGGACTCCCGCATAATTATCGCCATCGATCCATTTCGTTCAGATCTCGATGACTTCAAATTTCCTGATCGCTGCAGAGTCTTGAAGTTGGCCAACAGTATTACTTACGACAGGTATGTCCTCACGTTCATTACGCTGAACTCTAACTAGACTTTCATGGCAGGATGGAAAGCGCGTTAAAACAGTTGAAAATGATCGATTCGCCAACCCAATCTCAAGCGACAGTGCGTCTTCTCATATTCTCGAGTATAACGTTTGCATCAAATTCCCACTTGAAGGAAGCGCCCAGAAGATCCCGACTAATTGAAGTTCTTCTCGGGATGGCAATGCCTTCTCGATGTAACATTACACAAGATGTGTCTTTTTTCGATGATTCGCTCAACGGCAGCCAGAAGGCGGCCGTACGATTTGCGCTCGAGTCGGTTGAAGTCGCGTGTATACACGGCCCACCAGGTGAAACCATCCTATAAGATGTGTCCCCCCCCTCATGTGTGTATAGGTACCGGAAAGACACACACGCTCATCGAAATCATACGGCAACTCACTTCTATCACACCTGTCAATCCCAAACCAATGCGCTTACTAGTCTGCGGGGCGTCAAATTTGTCTGTGGATAATATCTTGGAACGTTTGTTGGCGTTGCCTGCTCCGTTCCAAGGCGCAAAACTTATCGTTACGCGCATTGGCCACCCTGCGCGTATCATTCCACATGAAGGTGCTCTAAATTCTACATTAGAAGCCCAAGCAGAACGGTCAGATGAGGTGAAAGGTTTTCATGCTCTGTTTGTGGACGATTCTATATTCTTTATAAGGCCGCTTTAGCGAGAGACGTGAAGGCTGAATTGGAGACTGCATTGGGTGTCCTTTCCGGTAAAGGGAAAGCTGGGAAAATGCCTCGAGGTCTCGAACGAAAACGGATGTGGGAAGAAGTCCGCACATTGAGGAAAGAGTAAGCATGATGCACTATGATTCCGTTATACTCAGATTGGTTGTTCACGCATCAGGTACCGTGAGAGAGAGAGAAAGATTGGAAAATCAGTCCTCCATGAGTCCCAGGCAGGTGGATAATCGTGTGTATAACTACGTCGCTTATTTCTAAATATAGGTAGTTCTGGCCACCTGCCACTCTTCGGGAGGGCACCAGTTGCGTGCCCTGGAGTTTGATGTGGTCATTATCGACGAGGCGACCCAAGCGCTTGAAGCTGTGGGGCATCTTCTCACAATGGCGGGGATGACCCTTACACACGTTGCAGGTCTGCTGGATACCCGTATTCAAGGCTAAAAAGCTCATCCTGGCGGGCGACCCAAAGCAACTCCCTCCGACGATCCATTCATTACCCCGAGGCGTTTCGAAGAGCTTTGAGTCTCGAAGTCAAAGCACCACAACGTCGAGTACGGGCGCTCACAAGAATTTGTTAGCAACTACAGACCCTGTCCCACAAGACGAAGGTATTGACAGTGAAGGGGATAGCGACGACGAACGAGACGGCGTAGAGGCCGATGTTGGCAGCGCGCTTGACGCTCCGGGGCCCACGTCAAAAATGGTCTCAAATTTGCGCTACCACGGTCTCAAGCCACCTCGAACGCTGGAGTTGACCATGTTTGAGAGGCTGGAGAAAATGTACGGCCCCGGAATAAAGTGCATGCTTACAGTTCAATACCGGTATGTCACTCCGCCTCGATAATTAGAATGGCTTTCGTGATTTTGTTGACCCCTAGGATGCACACGAAAATCGCTGAATTCCCTTCCAAGGTTATGTATGATTCCAGGCTCATTACACACTCTTCTGTTGCCGCCCATCTCCTTCGCGACTTATCAAATATCACAACGACATCGGATGATGATATTCTCGAAACCCCTGTTGTCTTCTTTGACACTGCAGGTTGCGAGTACTTTGAGAAGTTGGAAGGTGAAGGTGACGAAGGTAGTCGATGCAACGAAAACGAGGCAACAATCGTGCATAATTGGGTGGAAACTCTAGTGCGTGACTCTGTTCTAGCCAAATGTTTAGCGAAATCGGTTAATCACCCCACGACAAACAAGGTTGCAGCTGGGGTCGCACCATCTCAAATTGGAGTACTTACACCGTGAGTCGGAGTCTATCTGACTCGGTAAAATCATATTTAGTGGTGAACAGGTATCAAGCCCAAGTGGCGTTATTATCATCCCGACTTCGTTCACTATACGGCCGCGAGCTTGAGGTAGGTACTGTTGACGGGATGCAAGGGCGCGAGAAGGAAGCTGTGATCATAAGTCTTGTGAGAAGTAATAACAAGGTACTTACAAACAACTCCTGTTGCGTCCTCTCCCTCATAACGATCGCTCTCAGCGTGAAGTCGGGTTTTTAAAAGACGAACGCAGGCTCAATGGTATGATGAAGACTGCATCCTGCCATTCACACCACTGGCTCACTTGCTCCCCTAGTGGCTATGACCCGCGCGCGGCGGCATCTCGTGAGCAAAGATCCATGGTCTAGGATACCATATTGTTACTGATTTCAGACCCAGTGCATAGTTGGTGACTCCTCTACGGTACAACATGGGAGCAAATACCTGAAAGATTGGCTGGCGTGGCTTGAAGGCAACGCAGATATTCGCTATGCAGGGTTAGACTGACCAACCAGTGCCCCTGTCGATCTGTGCAACATTTCAGGGCAGTGACACCGATGAGATGACTATAGGAAAGTAGAGTACGATATGAGATGTCGTACGACATGCTGTGCCTTCGATCAATGCGGGACTCTCGCATCAGGAGGTAAATAAGTTACAATGCGTATCAATTGTGTTCATCGGTGGTGCTATCAGTAATCCTCCATATCGGATAGAGACGCGTACTCTGAGACCGAACGCGTATCCTCATACTCCGCGACAACCTCCCGCATTGCGTACCTCATAATGGGTGTCGCGGGAAGTACCTTAGGCCCAAAAACTTCGTCGTCTTCTTGGGCGTGCGCGAAATCTTGCTCCACGAGGGTGTAAGGTTCGCCGTCCATGCCATCCATTTCTACTGAATCGCTTACGATCGCTGTACCACTGCTTGAAGCGCCGATGTGGTGGACACCGATACTGACACGGCGATTTGTGGGTACAGTGCGATCAAGACCCTGTTGAGAAACCACTCCTTCCGACAATTCGGGACCTTCCTTCGTGACTGGATCCATCCACCGCAGATCAAGGATACGGCCTCGCACCATCCCGTCAACGGCCCGTACCCCGAACTCCCGGCAGAGCATGAAATATGGCAAGGAACGTACGCCGGGTTGAGCAAGGCGACTCATGACCCGCAGGAGTTGCAGGGCCGTAAAATCAGATGCATAGCCCGGTTCCGAAATAGGGGAAGGAGTGTGCGGGTTGCGGTTTGAGCCAGTGAGAGGCGGATAAGTGGGAAAGCCTCCACCAGATCGCGTCGGGGAAGTAGGATTTACACCAGATTGGCGCATTGCGGCAGTAGCGCTGCTCCTGCGACTGCGCGGCTTGTGATCAGACATCTGGGGATTCTGCGCGGTATGAATGATATGAAGGTTGAGAAGGGCGTGAGCTTGAATAAAATGTGAACTTTGATGTACTATTCAGTTTGGAACTGGGTTAACGTCTGAACCATACACAAGATCGTAACTTACTTTCTAGGCGCCCGCTAGAATTCGCTGACATAGTGCAAGTTATGAACAGTGGCTAATGCACACCATATAAATTCACGCACCATAGTCAGTGACATAATCCTGGATGTGCACAAGCCGACCGCCAAATGCTTCGTAAAGTCTCTCAAACTCAAGGCCACTTCTGAGTCGTTCGGGAACTCTAGGTAAAACTCTTTCCTCAAAAAATGTCCGCGTCTCTGCTTTTGAGCAATCACCAATAGTGATAATCTTTATCACTAGGGTCAGCGCGTATTCTAGCTTGAAGCACAGTATGCACCTTGCAGTGTTGCATGACATTCAATTGCCTGAGCCATGTCTGATAAAATGGGTCGCTAGTTGCGTGAATGACATGGCAGAGTCGATCCTGCTTAGTCAGAACGAGCATAGAGTCCAGGAGGGCTTTCATCGCTTCAACAGATTGGATAAGACCAGGACTGAAGTGACGATTATAGGAGTTCGTGGGAAGGAATGGATCAACATACAGTTTGTGGGCTTCATCGAGGAAGAGCACCGGCATTTTCTTGACAAGCCTCGTTGGTGGCTTCTCTCGAGCTCGTCGGGCATCGGACTGACTCGGTTCACGCAGGTCGACACGACTACGCGAAGATGAACGGAAGGGCCACCACCTGGATGGTCGTGTGCGACCTTGACTTGGGATGGGATTCGAGATTGCCCTGGGCTCCGGGGCAGGAGAACACTCTGGATACTCCGGAGGTTTAAACTCCCTGTACTTCAAAAGAGAACTCTGTGAAAAAAAAACAGAAATCAGGATGGAAAAGAGGGACAGGCATTGAGGTGGAACAGGGGACCTGAAAAAGTTCCATTAGCCGTGCGATGTCACTCGTCCGTATTTGGCCGGACCCGTTTGTGTCGGAAAGTCGGCGTTCGACATTGAGGCGGTCATGCTAGATAGATAGTAGTAAGAGGGGCAGATGAGAGGCCAGTGCTGTTCTAGTACCTTGAAACTCCAGGCTTCCTTCTCGAAGTCCTCGTAACCTTTCACATCGGCGATGAGATTAAAGTACTGTTCCACCTGTTGGCTTAGGCTCATGTATAAACTGTCCAAGTCTGCAAAGCCAGCAATTCTGAGATCGAAGTGAAGGACATGATACTTGTCGGACGTGAGCAGCTGTCGCAAGAGGGCAGTCTACGAAAAGACTTCAGTGCGAATGAGAGGAAATGGATAGATGCGCGATGACCTTGCCGACCGAGCTTGCACCAAAAAGTACAGTGAAGCAAGGCTCCTCTTCTAAAGCACGCCCGACGGCCTGTAATTCAGCTGGGCGGGAAAAAAAGTTTGGTAGACGGGAAAACGTGTGCGAAGGACGAAGCTGAGCACGTTCCCGAGCTTCCACAATTTCCCTTCGTGCGTCTTCCAAAAGTTGGCGGGACTCGGTGAGCGAGCGAAGGGTGGAGGCAGGCTGATAGGTATGGGAAGAGAAAGACATTGTGTTTACACACATCGAACGGCAGTTCGGTGTACGAAGGGGTCAGCCAGGCATGAGCCGCGCGATCGAGGCAAACCTAAGAGACATGCGTACGTTTACAATAACATGCATGATCTCGCCCACGCCGAAGAAGCTTCGCTTCTGACGAGTGCTGGATGCCACGCTATGACGAGAGGCAGGTGTCAGACGTTGATAGGAGGAAGGGGTGGCACGGGTGTGGAGGCCACGATGGACTGGCAATGAGACAAAGTCCGCTGCGGCTGGCTGGCGTAAGTGGTGCACCAGGCTCATGTGCTCGGTGCTGCAGAGGCGAGGGCTTATCAAAGGTATGAATACGGGTCAGAAGTGGGGACGCAGAGAAGAGGGAGGAAGAAAATGGCCTTAGAAGCGAAGAGAAGGGGAAAACAAGCACGTTGCCGCATACATTTTGTGCAGTGAAGATGTATGCGCGTGTATCCAGACGCGCATACACGCCCTTTCACGCCATGCCATGTCAAGCCAAGTCAAGTAGCCAGACAGGCCAGGCAGCCGCGAGGGCTCATTTAGCGTCACGTGATCCTGGTTATCACAAGATCACAATACCGTGACGCCACATCCCATTGTCCTCATCTCTGACCCTCATCCATTTCTTCAAATTTATTTTTACCAACTCATACCATTCCATGCAGAGAGGCGGTGATCGTGGCAGGGGTCGAGGCGGCCAGGACCGTGGAAGGGGCTTCCGTGGAGCTCGTGGTGGCCCCGGATCTGGTCGCGGCGGCGGCGGCGGCGGTTTCGTACGAGAACGGGGCGGGTATGTCACATTCATGCTCCTCTGCTACTCAAACTCATGACTTGTCAGCATATTTGCAGAGGGCCAACTCGCCGTTATCGACTCTCGCCTTGCCAACTCTGCAGAGGACCGATTGATTTCCTCCCTCAAGTCGCTGTCCTTACGCCAGGATGCCATGCCCCTACGTCCCGATTATGGGAAAAAAGGTTGATATACCCTTACTCTTTCACCGTCACATCCGATCTCATGTGCATTTAGGAAATCCAATCCAGCTCCGCACCAATTTCTTCCCCATACGCGTTCCGAAGGGTCCTCTTTACGAATATGATATAAGCATCTCCCCTCAGCAGGGTCTTGCAAGTCGCAGGGTCAAGAGGAGGATATTCCAGCTTGCTGAAAACACTGAGGACTGGACTTCAAATGGGTTGAAAGACCGCGTTGCCCATGACTCTAGTGCGAAAATGGTTGCAGCCAATGCCTTACCGCAACCTCTCACTATCAACGTCCCTTTCTTTGAGGAGGACGACAAAATCGGGGCAGAACAAGAGATGAAAAAATATACATTAACCATCAAATATATACAACTTATCGAAACCGACGGCTTGCAACAGTGAGTCCGTTTATCCGTATCATGGAACGCTAAACGTACGGATGCATATAACTCAGATACCTGGTTGGCCATGCCCAATACCGAAATTACGACATCCTCCCTGTGATTTCTGCATTGAATCTCATATTGAGTGCCCATCCAAACCGCACTCAGGCAGGCGGCGGTGTTATGGTCGGTAGGAACCGTTTTTTTTTCCCATCCGCGTCGCCTCCGTTTTCCCTTGATGGTGGACTCGAGGCATGGAGGGGTTTCTATTCTTCCGTCAGACCTTCGTTCAATCAACTCATGGTCAACGTCAACGTATGTACAACGGCCTTCTACTCAGAGGGTAACCTGGCAGAGGCTATGACCGTATTCGAACGAGCCAGCTTTGGCGCAAGGATGTCCGCGTTTGTACAGCGCCTTAGGGTCAGGACAAAACATCTTGGTCACCAGAAGACAGTGAAACGCTTAGCCAAACTAAACGCCAAGCAACATAGGTTCGAAGCCCAAGAACTTGGGGGCATGGTTACTGTCGAAGAATATTTCCGACGCAGTACGTTGTTTATCGCTTGAGTCTGGATACGCTGTTATCACAATATCGATCCGCAGAATACAAGATCAATTTGCGCTATCCAAATCTTCCCCTGGTTGATGTAGGTGGGACCAAGAATATCTATCTTCCCGCCGAAGTGTGCACCATCCTTCCCGGCCAGCCTTTTCGCGGAAAGCTACCTGATGAACAGACTGGTGAAATGATCAAAATGGCTGCCAACCCTCCGAATGTCAATGCCAATGCCATCACTGTCGCCGGACTGCGCGAGCTCGGCTTCATGCGCGGGCCCACTATCTCCCCGGTTTTGGGCGTCTTCGGTGTTTCCATTAGCAATGACATGGCTGTTGTGCCTGCTCGAATCTTGACTCCTCCCCGCATCCGTTATGGGAGAGGAGAACAAACCCCAGACGACAAGGCGAGCTGGAACTTGAAGAATGTTGTCTTTGCGGAAGGCGCCAAGCTCGGCCCATGGACGGTGTTAGTTATCAAAGACGGCAACCGCCACGACGAATTAAGCGACGCCCAAGACCCAGAACTTCGCAGCATTATTGACGGATTCGCCTCGATGTGCAGAAGTTGCGGGATAAGTGTTATTCAAACACCACCACACATTGCCGTCGCCGAACTTCCGCGAAAGGACCTCCAAGATCCTGTCAGATCTCAAGCCATCAAGGTCATTCGCAGCGCCCTGATGGGGACAAAGCAGAAACCTGCCCTTCTTCTTGTAATTCTGTCAAACAGCGACAAGCACATTTACTCGGGCTTGAAGCATCTGTGCGATGTCTACTTGGACGTTCCTAACGTCTGCGTGCAGAGCGCGAAGATTAGGAAGGAGCGAGGCCAGTTACAATACTATGCCAATGTCGCACTCAAGGTTAACATGAAACTCGGTGGCGTCAACCACGCTGTGGATGAGGCGTCGATAAGTAAACTTCGCCAGCCTCCCACCATGCTCGTTGGAATGGACGTCACCCACCCGGGGCCATCAACCGTGAAAGGAACACCATCCATCGCCGCGATCGTGGCAAATTTAGACCCTCGATTCAGCCAGTATCCGGCGAGTATGCGCATCCAAGAGTCGAAAAAGGAGGTTTGCCGACATCTCGGATATCCTCAAAGTGCAATTTCTCACCTCTCCCCTAGATGATCACGGACTTGAGAGACATGATGGAGGAACGTTTGCTAGCTTACCGAACCAAGAATAGAGATCTGCCGCAGAGGATCTTGGTTTATCGCGATGGCGTATCAGAGGTCAGCCGATGATATTTTCTTAATCTGCTCCGCCTAATGTAGCCTCTTTTCAGGGCCAATTCTCTATCGTCGTTAACGACGAAATTCCAAAAATTCGAGCGTCTTTCAGAAAGTTTGACACCCCCCAAAGTCAATATCGCCCCAAGCTGAGTGTTGTTATTTGTGGCAAGAGGCATCATACCCGATTCTACCCCACGGAGGCCTCCAACGCAGATAACAATGGAAATCCAAAGCCGGGTACAATCGTCGATCGTGGTGTCACTGCCATCTATGAGTACGACTTCTTCCTTCAAGCTCATGGTGGACTACAAGGAACGACCCGCCCAACTCACTACTACGTTGTCTGTAATGAGATGGAAATGAATGCGGACGACCTTCAGAGTTTGACGAATACAATCAGTTATACCTTTGCAAGGGCCACGAAGGCCGTCAGCCTCGCAGCCCCCGCGTACTACGCCGACCTCGCCTGCGAACGCGGACGATGCTACCTTCACAAGCTTCTCTCGGGGTACTCAGAAGTCACCACTACGGCAACCAGTGGTTCCACCGGTGATGAAGATGTATTTAAAGAGGCCGAGAGACTCTGGAATGGTGGTGTTAGAGGCAACCTGAAGGACAGTATGTATTACCTATAAATCGAGCTACGCGTAAGTGGGGTTGGGTTCGCCAGGGGCGGAGTCGACAAATGTGTATTCTACAGTCAAATTTTTCGCTAGTTACTTGTGCTTTCTTGATGCTTGTACTCCGTGATAAATGCCGTCGACCATTATCTCCTTCTCTTCTTGTTTCATTATCCTGGCTCGCGTCGTTTGAAGGGTATACAAGATTTTTGGTGTTCGAAACACGTGAGCAGCAGAGTATCACTACTCGCTTTATCGCAGGTGAAGATGTGACATTATAATTTGAAGAGAGTAGATGCCATGCAGAAACGAAAAACACTAGTATCCTAAGAGGAACACTATCGATACGGGCCTCTATGAGCCGATCGACGTCTAGGAGGTCGTTAGAGTAGCCTCGGGACCTATCCCACCATTGACGGCAGTACGGGGTATCATACGTACGCTGGTGAGACCACCCACGCGCACGCGGGAACGATTGGCATCCACAGGCCGCACGCATGTTTCTGGACCAGCACCAAAATCCCAAGCCATGTCTCCCTCGACGCGCTCAGCGGGCGGCAGTATGCCTGACATCTTTATATCGGCTCTTTGGAGGCCGGGAGGGGAACGCTTGTCATCGTGGTATCTCCGTGATGAACAGAGTTTGGATCGCATCAATTTCCTGTTCAGGTGCTCCGTCGTATCGTCTCTTTTTGTAATGCCATATTCCTTCGTTGAATAGCCCTGGCGACCTAGGGTACGTTCCTTGCTCCTATTGCTTGAATTTGTCAAGGGTGTTCGCTTCCGATGCCCCTCACCATATGACACTCGGATGACGTCCCTCGATTGGGAGAAGTTTGGATCTGTCGCTACTTTGTAAACAATGACGGACGGACGAGACGTCCCAAGGGAGGATGAGGGCCGTTTCGGGCGTGATTTGTAGTCATTCGATGTGGGTGCCAAAAGAGCACAATGTCCGTCCGGGTGCGAGATCGGTGAATCCTTATTCGGGGGACTGATTGGGTGTGTCTGTCTTCGATCAGCCAGAACCAAATTTTCGTGTTCACTGAAGTCGCGGAGGGCCAGAGAGGATGGTGCCAAATATTTACGCTCGAGGCCAGAGGGTGTGGAGAAAGGCGCATCGAGGACATTGACATGTTCAGGCACGGGGTGCCTCGTTTCCTTCGGTGCCTTGGGAAATCAACGCGTCAGCTTTCATCTGACAAATTCCGTATATTTATGCACGTACCGATGTCTCACTTGGCTCTATATCACATTCTGCCTGAAGGACCCCCGTGGGTATGGCCTCGTTAGTGACGCTCCCTTTCCTTCCTAGGTCTTTTGAAAGACTAGCTGACCGGTGATGTGGCGGCCCGTGGTTTGATTCCGCTTCCACAGAAAGCATCGGAGGACAAGCATCTGGTGCGATTCCGTCTGGCCATTCCCCTTCAACATCGAAGCAAACCTCTAACTCAACGCGTCGGAGCGGTGACGTATGTGAACCGTCAGAACATGGACAATCCGTTTGGGGATGTCCCGTGCAGCGGACCGGACTGCGTTGTGACAATCTTCTCCCCTCGTGCGTCAAGCCCGAACCCTTTGGCGAGAGAATGTTCTGGGAAGGATCTCGAATGGGAGTTTGACTGGGAAGGAATAGCGGAATTCTGCCATAGGAATCGCCAGGAGAATCGCAACGACCAACGGAGAGGTAGGTCGGCGGCTCGTCCAAATGGCCTGGAAAACCCGATGTAGATGCCTTATGTTGAGTACTTATCGCAGAATCTGCACGCTCCGCTGCGAGCGAATTGGATCCAGATTGTTCGGGTGTGCTGCAGAATCGCTGAGAGATCTCGCGAGATAGGGGAAGATGGCTGGACACGTGGTCATTTTGAAGGATCTCCCCTGAGGCTGTCAGTCCCATCGGAATGAGGACACTACCATGAGGTAAGTACAAGGGCCCACAAGGCCGAAAAGGATCAAAGGCGACTAATGAGCCCAGGACAGAAGGAAATCGTGATTTCTGTTGATTTGGCGAATCCATCCCAGCCCGGGCTGGAAGGGCTGGGGGCCCAATACGAGACGGAACGGAAACACGAACGGCAGCTGTGGGGGATCTGGGTGGTGG
>Ga0193693_1000148_pt1 | contig 11257 bp, 13 predicted proteins | sample L3a2metaG_FD_144916 | JGI IMG/M metagenome (GOLD analysis project Ga0193693, IMG submission 144916) | Soil microbial communities from a riparian zone of the East river system, Colorado, United States - L3a2 | ecosystem: Environmental > Terrestrial > Soil > Riparian zone | place: USA: East River...
GGCTGCTGCTCTGCCAAGATTCTTGAGTTCTGCGCTGCCCCGTAAGAATACGGATCGAAGGGTGTCAGTATCGGTTCTGGGCCAGCTTCATTGAAATTGGTTGAAAAGGTCAAGACAGATCTAGGTCTAGCCCGTCTCCGTCGACGCCGTATGAAGGTAGTGATACTGGTCACAGCAAGAACGGCGGCAACACCACCTATAACGCCCCCGACAATGGCACCGAGGCGTCCCGTTCTGTATGATGGTGGCATCTTCATTCTTCCCGGCTGCTCAAAGGTATTTATTGACTGCACAGGAACACTTAGAAAGTATAACAGTCAGGAACGAATGAAAACTGGAGGTTCCGCTTTGCACGAACTTCAAAGCCAACGGCGCATACATAGCACCTAGTGCGGGACTAATAAGCATTGCAGCAGCTTTAGTCCCAACCCCAAATATAATTTTTTTTAAATAAACTCACCTAGCCACTCCCTGAAGTGGTGCTCCGTTAGTAGTATTATAATAGACGGCGAACGTGGCCCGGGATTCAGTCGTCCCATTGAAAACCTTCGAGATAAGCTCTGAGCGTAAGCCTTGATTTGTGGTCATAGCAGCTACAAACAAACTCCAGCCTAGACTCGGAATGGGTCAGTAACGGAATATAAGAATCGGATAAATACCAACTAGACGCAGCACTAGTGTCTATGGAAACAGCGTTGTCAATAGGCATGCCATAGTTGCTGAAGTTCGAATTCAACACAAGGTTGTTAATGTAATTGCTGTGTCCGTTGTATACCTGGTACTGGTCAGAGTCGGCACGAAGCGAGCATTCGAGTACGCTGACCGACGGCTCCACTAACTGAGTGCCGAGCCACACATCTGCGAATAGATTGTAGCCCAAAGTCCACGAGTCACCACCTTGGCCATACGTTGCAAGGAGATGCAGGTCGCTGCCCAATGCGAGGGTCTTCCATTGCGCGTAGAGGAGCGCAGCTGCATTCTACGGACAATTAATGTACTGCATAGCAAACAAAGGACCAATACAGACGGAGTATATACTCGCGCTGACTGTCCGCTCGGCCACTGAACTCATTTTCGACATGGCTTCGATGGCGATAATACCCTTGATGGCGAGGTTTGTTTGGTTATTGACAGTCAAGTTGTCCGCGGAAGATCTGCGTCATCAAAATTGTTAGCGACTTGCCAGTGTAGTCTGTCAACTTGCAAATCAACTTACTGATCATGAATGAACGGCGTTGAAGCGATCAAATAGTCGGCCCAGGAAGTCAGCAATGGATACTGCCCGAGTTTTAGGCCCTATCAAGGAGAAATTAGAATCTTGGCGTACGTATCTAATTATGAGGCCGCCGTCTCCACTTGCGCGCGCATAAGCATAAGTCATAATCAGCATATTCCCGGTCTCTATGAGAGAACTGGTTAGCACAGCCGGCAGAAACCCCGCACTAAAAATACAGACGTTCAACGCCTTGACTATGATCAGACTTGTTGTATGACACACTGGGATAGTTTGATCCTACAGCGAATGGTCTCAGTACTATATCTCGGAGATCATATTTATACAGGACGCACCGAGATCAGCGGCGGCATATCCGATGGTATGGGTATGTGGTGCTTGAAGCCGAAATAGGGGTTCAAGGAGAAGTGCACCGAGCGACGGATCAATGTACATCAACGCAGGAAAGGCAGCATAGATGGTCTCAACGGCATTGACTCGGCTTTGAAGGTCAATCTCAGCTCCAGTATGATCAACAAAACAACTTGAACTGATTCACTTTTTCGTAACCCCACCGATATTCTTCATGAACATCATTACATCTGACTTGTTGAGGTTCCCGTGCCCATCAGTCCAAATCGTTAGTTGCATGCTGCCGTATACTGCGGCCAGTGCAAGAGAGGTCAAGCTTGTAAAATTCTGCGCGACAGATTCGGCCTCTTGGAATATTTTTCTATCTAGCTGTTGGGCTCTAGAGGACGCATTGCTGAAATCGTTGAGGAAGTCAACCATCTGAGCTTTAATATTAGACATATTTTCTCCCCAAGACTTGCTTTAGGTACCAACCATCTCTTTGTCATTCGAGTATCGTGTCTTATAATACGGGCTACGAGCTCTCGTAGCACCAAATTCATCGGTATAGTTGATAGCGAGGTCTGTGGTGTAGCCGATGGCCCAAATAACAGGAGCCTGTGTGGCTGAAATATTGTAAAGTTCGTACGATAAGGCAAAGACGGTGAAGCGATCGCTAATGGAACGGCTCTTATCCTGCTGGAAGTTTAGATAGCCGTTGCGTATGAAATTACCCCGAGAATCAGCATCCGATCCGCTTTGGAAACTGACATGGGTTCCCTGCATCATAGGCCGTGAAAGGATGAAAGCAACTAAATAGCCTAAAACTCACACTCGGCGTGGCAAAATATAGTGAACCCCATTCCGGTTGGTCGAGTATCTCTGTGTACATTGCCGATGTCTGGAGTGTGACATTGTGGAAGATGGAAAAGGAATCAAATGTCGTGTTCCACATCATCTTCTGTGTTCGATTCCCCGACATCCACTCTGTGGTGAAGCTTAGGAGAGACGACGGGCTCCTGAGAATGACTGCAAGTACCTCCACTGACGTCTGAATACACCTGCACATGATGACTTGCGCCGTCCGATGAGTTTGCGGTGAAAGACATATACGAGAACGGGATGGATTGCTTGACCCAATCTCGGGGCTGAAGATGATGCAAATATAGACATTGAATTTAACAAAAGAGCGAGAACGAACCTCGATAGGATTGAGGAAGGTGAGATTGACTCGCATGGGTCCAGCCAGCCCACTGAGAATAGTGCTTGAAGGGCGGACCATTATATTTGTCGAGTTTACAGTACCGTTGATGAGATTCGGATCGACATCCCCAAGGAACAAATAGGTCTGGTTGTCGACACGTACGAGGACAGACCACCCTAGGGTCTGACGGAGAAGGTTGAGAATTTCATGACCAGTAAAATATATGGGGATGGCAAACCTGGGAATGATTAAAGGTTGTTGGCCATGTGTGACCAAATGAGGCCGTGAACGTTTCATTATACTGGAGCCAGCAATTGAGATACGGGGAACGAGCAGAGAGGGGAATTGTTGTGGGGTAAGAAAAATTCTGGGCCCTCGTTGCGTCGGGGGAAAGGAGAAAGGAGAGGAATAGTAAGAGAATTATGGTTAATCGTGATATGGTGAGACATTGCATAGTCCAAGGCGTCAGCGACGTCAGCTCCGGACGAGAAAAACGACAAGAGGATCTGAGGAAGGAGTGGTTACTAGCAGAGTAGAGCGGGGCAGTTGCGGTGTTTAGGCCCTCTAGGGCAAGGGATGAAAAATATACTGGCACGAGGGTTACCACTGGCAACGCAACGTGCCCCGACCATACAACAGAATCAATGATTCTCTGATTCAGTGCAGCGCTGACGGGTAACAAGCGCCTACGACTGGGCCCAGTGCCAGTGCAGATTTGGTAAAGCAGATATGAAGATCAACTGGCAGTGAGTAATAACATTACAGGCAGTGCCTGTTTCCGATAGTCACAGCACAATCCTAAATCCCAACTCAAGTAACGTTCGACTTGCACGGGGGTCCATCAAAATACACTGTAATATAAGGTCAACCTATGTATAAAGGTGGGAAGACACGAGTCATACAGCGTGTGACCATGGGGCGGCCGTTGTGAGCCTCTCACTGAAGCCACCTGGGTCAGATTTCCATTTGAGTGGACGCTGGCTCTGAGAAGTGGACAGCGTGGGCGGAGCGCCGTAACTCGACGCGCGTCGCACAGCATGGCCTGTTTAAGAGTAGCCGAGGGTTTGGAGGCAGTATATGTGTGATACAGTAGCCTACAATTGCCTAAGCCGGACGAGGCGGATCAGTAAACGGAGAACACCCAGTGCCCTGAGCGATAGTGCACTGTCGAAAGCATGCAGTCACGGTACTGCCTGCAGGCAGAGTAAAATCGGTTTGCTACATTCACGCGCATATAAACTGGTGTTGTGGGTCGAAGAGCAAAATCCAGCGGACCAAATTCAGTACAACTGAACCAAAAGACTCGAGAAGAGGCCAGGGAGATTCGCTGGAGAACTTGATTGCGCTGCCAATACTGTAACTCGAGATCTTGTTGATGTTCTGCTTCGAATCGGCAGGTCTGTGACGGACCCTAGATACTAAACGTCAGAGTGAATCACTGCACCTGCACGGCAGAACCCGGTGACAACCGTTATTTGGCGCGCTTAAGTAAGCTTATAAAAGGTCTTCGACCGAGGTTTGTAGGGTTAGAGACTTTTATTTGCCACTATATTGGGCCGAAGAAGGTTTGGCAATCCTCAAACCCTTCTTGGTTGCGAAGCGGTGGCCAGAGACGGAGGGGTTGGCGTTCTGAAATCTGGATGTTTGGACCGATTGGACACGAAGCGCGGTGGCCCGGTGAGCGGTCAGACAATCCTATATTTTTCTTATTTGACAGCATTGCGGTGTCAACCTGTCCTCCGAACCTCCAATGACCACCCTCTCAACCTCCCCACTGGCGCACACAGCCTGTCCATGTTCTACCCGACACTTACCACCTCTCGTACAGCCGTGCGCGCGCCGCGCTTGAGGACGACCTTGTGCAGAACCGTCATGCCAACCAACTCGGGTGTCATGTGCCAGGAAGACCGATGCGGGACTAACTCGGCATCGAGGTGGGAGGGCTGGATGCAAACATAAAGTACAGCATGCTGTATGTGTAGTATCTACTGGTCACTAGACTGTATTGCACCGCAGCCAAACCCCCACGAGTTGACATGCCAATGCCGTGGCATGGGCACGGGTGGAATTGATTCACACGACACGCTTTCAAGTTCCCGTTGGACCCGTACCGGAAAGCGCACGTGCTCATATGCTCGTACAATATCAAGTTGCACTTTGACCGCAGTGAACTTGAATCCCACATGTCACCTCCGAGTCAACACTGATGATACGGCTAGAAGGCTAGAGTTGGTGTAACTTACTGTAAAGTTTCCCTACAAGAACATACAAAGTGTGTGTGGACTTGATAGCAATCGCAAAGGCCCCGTAGAATTGTATTTGAAGAACCAGAAGCTAGTAGACTGTTTCATCCCCCGAGTCCCGACGTATAGTACGACCGTGGACCACTTACAATTACTCTGCACAAAGTCGATCCATTTCGCGTAGCCGGCGCTCCATCTCGCACCGTAGAGACTCGACTTCCGTATGTAGTCTCCCAGTATGGTGTAGCAATGTTGTTACACCCAATTTGGTGACAGCAGTCGGTGAGGACGGGGACAAAGATGCATTCGATGTCGAGGCTCGGAGGTTGTGAGGTAGCGGGGAAATGAGAGCCTATGGCGACTTCACTCCCATAACAAAATGGTATGATATATGTGATGGGCATTATGAGCCACTAGTAGGACGGCGCAGACTAATCTGGACCGAGATAAATGTGTTCAATCCCACGAGAACAACGTGTTTCCAGAAACCAAGCCTGGGATAATGGGGTTGAACAAGCGATATTGTACACTGGCACTGTGACGCCACGCCGTCTGCTTTCAAGGTGGCATAAACGAAGAGTATGCGGAGAAACCTCGTCAATAAGAAAGCGCCTAGACAGGAGGCGCTAGAACGGCTGACCACACAAGGCGAATTTATTCCGAAGAACAAGGGAACCTACGTTACGATTAACTGAACGCGTCGGCTCTCGATTGGAAATAAAAAGCCTCCCCTATGGGCCATCCACTTGCAGGGCTTCCTAGCAATTTCATTACCGGACCCCGTTTTCGTATCAGGTATTGTTGTGTGCTGTGCCCCGATCCAGAATTCCCTCGTTCGAGTTCCTCTCACGATGTGACGATCAATTGAGCCAGTGGGCCATGATGACCGGCGTAGAGAGATTTTATGCGGGCCCGTATGGACACACAGACAGTGGCAACCAAGGAACATAACTCGCGGGGTGTTATCGAGTTATCTCCCAAAGATGGCCTGTTGCTATTAGGGACGATGTTCCTGCAGCACTTTGCAAATATCAAAGTATCTTCGAACAAGACTTCAAAATACGCAAACTTCTGACAAGTCTGCAGTGACGGAATAACGGTCCAAAGAGTAGCGTACCTTCTACCAGTGCGTGCCAAATGAGTGGATCGGCCGACAACTGTTGTGAGGCTCTTGCATAAGTAAACCCATGGCGATGTCGGTAAATTGACTGTGAATTGGGATTTCCTTTACGGCCCGGGACTCTGCTTCCACTTCTGGAGCAGTCACGTGTCACGACATGCCATCGCATTGCCGTCGGCGCCGATCCTTCTCGTTCTTGACTTTTTGACTGATGCAACTCGTGGAGATCTAATCAATAAATATTACATTGATACAACAGTAGCCCTATAGCTAGGGAGGTTACAACATGAAAGGAGAAGTAGGAGTAGAGAAGAGCCGAAAAGTAATAAGATTAAGTAAAAACCGACCAGGGTGTCTACGCTCTTTGGAACCATGGTATCATATCCTTCCTCGCCTTGCTCTGGGGCAAAATCCTCCGCCAAATCCTCCAATGTGCCGAACGATGCAATACTCGAGCAGCTCGAGCAGCTCGGGTCTGTACCTGAGTATGATGCGTCGGATCCGGGTTCCGAATCTGTGTCCGGCAATGTGTCATGTAAAATGGAGTGCCAGGTCTCGTCTCTGGGAATTGACGACGAATAGTGCGGCAAATGCCCCAAACAAAAAGCTTGTGAGGACGCACGATGCCGTCTCGACCGTCGATGAAGTCTTTTCAGGAGCAATTACTGAGTCTTCCGGCGGAAAGAGAGGCGCAAGTGCGGAGACGGGGGCAGAAGAGGATTCTGGCAGATCGGCTTCGTCCGCAGAAACGTCCGACCCCGACCGGGAATGCACTGACATGAACTCGTCGGTGAGGAGTTGCAGCTCGCTGACAACGCCTTGCAACCGCGTAACTTCATTGAGCGCATGAATGCGCTGTGCATCCCTCACCTCCTCTCCGATGACGTGGACCATTGACTGGATGAGATCCCAGATCTCCGTGTGCTCGCGAACCCACCACTGGCCCGGCCAGCGTGCGATGATGTACGCAAGCTCTGCGACGTTATCAACGGCTCCTTGGTAGTCCTTCAAAGCATATTTTTGGAACCATGGTCGAAGGAAGCACATCGCGAGGCGCACTGAACTTGAAGTCGTGTCGCGTAGTCGCACTTCTGCTGATGAACGCAAAAATTGCTCCGACATCTGCTGGCAAAACTGCTGATATCCCGAACGTTGTTGCGTGACATCCCATGTGAGATTGCCGAAAAAGTTTTTATCTTCTTCGTTAGGGTTGGGGTTGAGGAAGTATGAGGGAAGTTTTGGGACGATGGATAGGATGGAGATGGAGGTCAGCACGGCTGTGCCTGGCACATAGCCATGGATAAGAACGTCTTGTGCCTCCGTTGCAAATCGGTACCACTTCCAGTGGTCCTGATGCCGTCTAATTGTTACAGTTAGCAACAGAAATTCAGATAGATCCATGAATTATTACTCTTTCGGTGATCCCTTTCGTAACAACTCCAACGCTGTGACTGCCCGCCCTGCAACTGCTCTCGCATCGATCACGGCGATTTCCAACGGCTGCTTAGGGTTGCTCTTGTAACGCCTAGTTGCCTCCCATATCGCCCAGGCGAAACTGAACGAGGTTGTGACGAAGGGCGAAGACGACTTTTTCGACCAGTCCATGTGATTGGCCACATCAGCGTATGAGTTCGGTATCGCCGACTGATCGGGCGATGCGCTCATGGCCTGAAAGTCTTGTACAGTGTATCGATAGCTGTTCTTGAATTTCTGGCCGATGAAGAACGGCTCAGAGCTGTCGAAGAATGGGGAAAGCGGCTTGGGTGTGTATACGCGGAAGAGGAAGGGATTATGCTCGACTAGCGAGTCAAAAGTAAGATCGGGGCCAAAGCCATACTGAGGGAGTGCATTGAAGCCCAGCTGAAAGCGGCCAGAATCCTTGGGGTCTGCGGATGAGCCTTCCATGACAGAGGTGGTGGTGGTGAGTTTTGAGAAGAGGGATGATGCGGCGAAAGGGCGACCCACATCGATGGCCTTTTACTATCGCAGTTCTTGCCTCGTGGATGCAATGCAGAGCACCCACGCTCCAAATTCACCTCGTCCGAGGGACAGTGAGTCCGGACCAGCCGGACACGTGCAACCAACGAGGCAGCAATGATGTCCCCGTAAACTAGCATTCCGAGACTGAAAGCAGCTAGCTCCGAAACATTCCGAAATTTCCACGTTCATCTGGTCCTTGTAAAAGAGACAAATATTCCATAGGAATTGTCTGGCTTAGGGAAAGTGAATGAGCTATTGTTGTGAGCGTAATGGTGCTGCTTATCCCGGTCGGCGTACTTACGAAAGGAAGGACACATGTTCCGGGCTCTTCCATCATCACCATCAGCATTAGCGCAACACGTCATCTAATGCAGGCGGCGCTTGTCATGAAATCATTTTCATTTTTAGAGGCTGTGCCATCATGCACTTTCCATGAGGCATAAATATGCATCAGGTTTTGCAGTTCGAGAGACACTGGGAAGCGCGTGTACTTTAGTGGTCTGTGGGTTGATTGTCAGTGTGGTGCTGTGCTGTTCTGTTCAAGGATCTGATCATTCGGGTTCACATAACTTAGGGATACTCGTAATCTCGGATGTGATATATGTAATAGTCCGAGTGTGTGTGCCCAGGCCCATCTGCGTGCGTAGTAGGTTTCCAATTCATTTGCCTGCACTGCACTACTGCAGTGTTCCCGGAATGCAGTGGCTTCATCGCCATTGCCGAGGCCGCTGCCAAACACCATGACCATGTGGACCGTCAGACTCTGACAATTCTTTTGAACACGGACGGGCCGCGTATTCAATATTCAATCCCGTGCGGACCTCATGTCGCCTTTCCAGTCTGGTGTCGGCTCTAGCGAGCTATCTTCAAGAATATCTCCCCAGAGGGATGTCCACTCTCAGCCTGAGCCTGGCAGGCTGGAAGTTCCATTGTTACTTGCTCCGCCTCGGCCCACAACTTCCACTCTCGCTGGAGAATCATCACACTTGCAATTTTGAAAAGCACGTCTCCGCACAAGTTGCGACCCTGTGGTAGTGCTGTATTTACATCCTGTAATTAGTGTCACGTGATTTTGGGCACATGAGCGCAGCAGTTAGTTGTGCCGGGCGGCTCACGTCCTGTGCTTGTGCATCCATTATCATCGCGTCCTCTTTTCAATCTTTGGACGCAATACCATCACTTCTCTTTTCGGGGGCTTTCCCACGATGGCCTCTCAGTCTCCCTTGATCTCAATTCCGAGAAAGGGTACGGATGAAGTCGACTGGACCTCTCCAATTCGGAGCTCAATCTCTCAGTCGTACGGAGAAGACCCTGATAACTATGCATCCGAGTGTGCTTCTCTCCAGAGATGTCGGCAGGATGCCGTCAAAGGAGCTGGAAGTGATATTACTGGTGCGTTTATCTCCTTCTCCAAAGACGAATATCCCCAACACAAGCCAGCCCGTGACTTACTTTACAAATACTTCGGACAACTCGAATTGCTGGAACTACGCTTTCCCGAACTCCGCGTCAACTTTCCATGGCGCGATGCATTCATCAACAAACTAATCGTTCAGACATCACTTGCATACGAGAAGGCATCTGTGATTTTCCAGATTGCCGCCACCCATTCCGCAATAGCCTGTGCTCAGAGCCGCTCAGACCCAGAAGGGCAGAAACGCGCGTTCTATTACCTGCGATGCTGCGCCGGAATGCTCACATACATCAACGAAAACTTCTTACATGCGCCGTCTACGGACCTGAGCCGGGAAGTCATCAAATTGCTCGTCAGCCTTGTTCTAGCTCAGGCCACCGAGGTGTTTTGGGAGAAATGTAGGGATGAGAAGAAGGGCAGTACTCTGGTCTATAAAGTTGCATCCCAAGCTGCGTCGATGTACAATTCGCTCAACGAGGAGGTCAAAGAGTTTATGGGAAAGGGTATCTTCGATAGGAATTGGGTCACAGTTATTCAGGTGAGAACGGTGTAACCCATATTTTAATATCTTACACTCTATGTGCAGATCAAGGCCAAGTATTTTGTCTCTGTCACCCAGTTCCACCGTGCTCTGGCCGATAATGCTGCAGCTAAATACGGAGATGCCCTCGTTCGATTTCAACTTGCCGAGGCAGCAGCCAAAGAGGCACACAGGACCGCATCCAACTTCAATACTATGTTCCTTCCCCAGATGTCTCCAAATCTCCCAGCAGACTCTGGCCAGTCACTCTTAGAGCTGGTAAAGTCACAATTAGCACTTTCCACAGAGCGTAGAACAGAAGCGCAGCGGGATAACGACCTCATTTATAATGCAGTACTACCGACTGCGGAAACGCTCCCTGCCATCGACAAAACTGTGGTTGCGACTGCAATCCCCATTCAAGAGGTGTATGGTACACCTGAAGTGCAGAAAGTCATCGGCCCGGATTTGTTCTTGCGTCTCATACCTCTGAGTGTCCATGAAAGCGCAAGCGTATACTCCGAAGAGAAGGCAAAGCTTGTCCGCAGCGAAGTTGAGAAGGCTGAAGGTGTGGCAGGGGAGGCACGTAGCTCGCTGGATGCACTCGGGGTCAAAGCTGGGTTGCCACGCTTCCGTGCAATGGTCGATGGCAACATCGCAGGGGAAGACGAGATTCCACTTGATGTCCGCAGGTACCGCGACGACATTACAGTCATCGAACAGCGCGAGGGCGTGGATTCTCTACTCAAAAGGTTGAAGGAATCTAAAGAGTCCGCACACACCGAACTCGATTCGATAGGGTGGGATTTGGACGCCGAGAGTCAAGACTGCGAGGCTATGCGGGTCAAGTATGGCCACCTTTTCACCCAGGTTCCATCTTCCGGTTTGTCCAAGGACTTCCGCGCCAACCTCAAGAGCCGTCTCCAAACGCTCGATGCCGCTGGGGCGTCAGATGACCAAGTGCAAACGTTATGGGATTCTGTGAAGGGTGATGTGCGATTGCTCATTTCCGATGACGTGGAGAATGTTTTCAAAGAAAGCGCACAAGGTCATGACCGACGCGAAAGTTTGCTGGATCTCGACACGGACAAAGACGATGCAGAGAAAGCAAAGATTACACGCCTCCTAGAGGAAATTGACGAGAGACTCGGACGTCTAAACAAGATTGAAAGGGAAAGAGACCAGACACTTAAGGATCTCAAAGAGAAGGTA
>Ga0193693_1000149_pt1 | contig 11254 bp, 13 predicted proteins | sample L3a2metaG_FD_144916 | JGI IMG/M metagenome (GOLD analysis project Ga0193693, IMG submission 144916) | Soil microbial communities from a riparian zone of the East river system, Colorado, United States - L3a2 | ecosystem: Environmental > Terrestrial > Soil > Riparian zone | place: USA: East River...
TACTTTTCCTCTAAGTTGCACTGCCTTTCAACACTCTCCAAGTTCACTGCTCCTGGCATCGCCATGCCAAGTATGTGCCCCTCTCTCCGCTTACGCACATATCCCCTTAGGACATTGGCTAGGCACATATTGACATCAGTTGATTGCTTACTGGTCTTCGGCCGACTGCTTACTGGTCCTTGGCCAAGTGGGTAGTTATGTTGTCATGGCACTATATCTATAATTGGGAGTTAGTTTGTCTCCTTTTGGGAGCCCGAGTTGCCCAGGTGTCTTCCACTTTCAGGTTAGAGGGTTTGGCACTTCTGCGTTGTGGTAATTGGCCATGCCTTTTGCCCAACGGACCAATGATCTTTGGAGTTTTTGCCCAACACTCTTGGTTGCTGACTTTGTCTCTTCACATTATCACTCAGTCTGCCCTGTTCGTCAGCTGCGTGGCCTGCTATCCCACATGCTGCTGTGCTCCATACATATCAATGTGTTACTCCAATTGCCTTCATTTCCATCTGGATTAGGTTTGATCTTGATATTTGGATCAAGGGGCATTTAACAGAATTTGCATTGATAAGTTCTTGATGCTTTAAGATGTTCTCAATGCTTTTTCTCTGGGATATGCTTATCTGTCCTGGAGATTGGGTAATTTCTATTCCAACAATCTTTGTTGGTTCACCTATATCTGTTGTCTCCTATTCAGTGCATATCTCCTTTTTTATCTCCTCTATAGTCTCCTCTGAATCAGTGAAGAGCAGGAGATCATCAACCCAGATGGTGACAATTGCTATCTTGCCAGCCTTGGAATAGATGTAGATGCATGGGTTGGCATGTGATTACTTATACTCCTGCCTTTTTGTTTTTTCATTAAACTCGGCATTCCATTTGCAGCCAGACTGCTTAAGTCCATATAGGGTCCTGATTAGATGGCATACCCTTATGGTCCCGTCCTTGAAACTATTGGGCTGGCACATATATATGGTCTCCTTCAAGATCCCATTTAGGTAAGCTCCTTTCATATCCATTTGTTGGATCTTTAAGTGTTTGGCTATAGCAATAGCCAAGATCACATAGATCGATTCCATTTGAATGACAGGTAAGTGCATTTCGAGATAATCATATCCGAGGCATTACCCATAGCCTCTTACAACACATCAGGCCTTATTCTTTATAATGTTTCCCTCTTTGTCCCTCTTCTTGACATGACCCATTTATTTGTAAGTGGAATCGTATCTGCCAGTTTGTCAACTATTTCCCAGGTTCCTTTTGCCTGGTGTTGATCTAGCTTGGCCTTTATCACATCTTTCCATTCCGGCCAATCAAATGATTCCTTCACCTCTTTTAGGCTTTGGAACTCATTGCCAATTTCGGCTGCGAAGATCTCTTGGGTCCAGTTGTCCCTATCTTTGCTTATTTTGTCTTCCGATTCGGGATCATTGAGGTGATGGTAATCTGGTCAGACTCTTCTTGTTTTCCTTAGTTTGTTCTCTGTTTCTGCTTTTTGCTTAGTAGTTTTGTCTTTATCTATCACTTCATATGTGTCATGTTCCTCTTGCTCCTCTTCATATAGGGTTTCTGTAATAGCAATTTCTTTTGTTGGTTCCGCTGGTTAGGCAGTGAGAAACACATAGTTTCATAAGGTAAGGATTTTTCTTGTTTCAGCATTATAATATAATACTGATTTGTTTGCATTATTGTAGCCAACATAGTCATGTTGCTTAGATTTTGGCAATATTTTTCAGGCAATATTTTGCCCTTGCAAGAGTATTCATATAGGTGCTCTGAATTTGTATAGATGTGATACATTTGGCTTTGTCCCATGCCAGGCCTGAGTTGGGGTCTAATTTTGTATTGCAATTGTATATGCACGATTCCGGACATATGCTATGTGCGTGACTGCAGGTTTCCATAGGAATTCAGGAAGCTTGGCAGCATTAATCATTACACAGGCCAATTTGACAAGCATGCGATTCATTTGCTCTACTATGCCATTTTGGGATGGGGAATACAGAGCTGTCATTTGTATTTCCATTCCTTTTGTGTGATACCAATCTTGTAAATCTTTATTAATGAATTCTGTGCCTCAATTGACATATATTGTATGAGTGTTTATTCCATGTGCATGAAGATATATCATATAATTTTTAATTTGTTGTATGGCTTCATGTTTTCCTTTTAGGAAATATAACATCACATATCATATTGCATAGTCCACTAGAACCAAGTAATATTAGTGTCTGTTTATGGATGCAACATCATATTTTCCCTATAGATCCATATATGTAATTTCGCCTTTATTGGTATACACATTCTCACTTTGCTTTGCGTAAGGCTTTACTGATTGTTTTGCCTTGATAAAGCTAGTGCAATCGGGCATCAGAGTATTTATGTCAACCATAAAGCCATCAAGTAATTTGTCATCCTGAAATTTCTTTAGGCCCTTGTAGCTTACATGTCCAAAATGTCAGTGCCATGTTTCCCAAGTTTGTTTGAGTTCTTGGCATGAGAATATATAGTTTGTCTCATTTGTATTTATCAGCATTAATTTGAACTTGTAAATATTTGATGCAATTTTTACTTTTAGGACAGGTACATCAAGGTGATTATATAATATTAGTTTGCTTTTCAGCACTTCATATCTTCTACCTTGGCTATCCCATCTGCCTAAGGTGAAGATATTATATTTATTTGTTGGAATATAGTTTACATTTTCTAGTTGCAGGGTATGTGTAGGGGACCATCTAGCACCTGATTCTGGTATCAGGCAGCTGTCATCCCTCCTCCCTTTCCACCTGGATACTCCAATATCACCAATGGACCTTTCCTTCCTTCTATGATATAACCCCACACCATAAGATGGATTGGTGACTGCAAGAACATTGGTATAACACAGTCTTTATCATAAGCCTCTGCTGCGGACCTTGTGACATAGACAGTGCCTTGATTACCACCAAGGTAAAAAGTAGGACTTATCTGACCATATCACATAGCACCAATCTGCATATGTCATGTGCTTGTTTCTGACTGCCCAGGCCTTGCGGGCCATCCTGTAGGCCTTATTGAGGAAAATGGCCTTTCTAGCCTTCCTGCAATGATGTCCTTCACCTGCAAGGACATTGCAAACCGTGGAAGTGGAGAGGTTGGTAGTAAGAGTGTTTTCAAGGTCTCAGAGAGGAAGGCAGCAATGTTTTTTACTTTTGCATATGACTTCTTGTTTAAGACAGGGTGTGACCTTAGAAGGATGGCCAGTTTGTGGCCACGCATATGTAGAGCCTGTTTCTTTGAACTTGTGCCAGATAGATGAAGCAGTAGACTGGGGAATGCCATGAAGTTGTGCTGCTTGAGAAACTTTAAGGCCACTTTGGACAGAACCAACAAATCGATTCTCCTTAGGGGAGTCATAATAAGGGCTCATAGTGGTTTTGTATGGAATAAACACATATTCGACAAGGGTGAGACAAAAAAATGAACAGTTGTCAAAAAGTCAGGTGAAATGTGACCAAAATTACCCATTACTTTATGTGACAGCAAGTATATCATCACCATCCTTTGCTTTCATCTCCATTAACTTGTGCATCAATTGATTTTCTGTTTGATCATCACATGACTGATGTATAGCCTGTAGATTTGACCACATCTCATATGTGGTGTCACAATTGGCAGTATGATATTTTTGTCCAGTGCTAAGGCAATCTTGGATATTCTTTTGTATATATATATCATTGTACTTCCAATTGTCCATGGCAACCAAATTGCTTGACATTTCAGGGCATTTTAATATCCCGTACATGTAGTTGTCAAGCCTGCATACCCTGAAGGTAAGTATTATGTCATTGCGCCAAGATTGCCAGTTATCATCAACTAGTAGATTGTATATTTTATGTTCTCCGGACCAATCTTTCAGCCAGATGCATATAACACTTGGTTTACCAGTTTGCTCGGCTGGTTGTTTGTGCAATGGATTAGTAGTAGCAATTGAGGTTGATGTTTTGTCTTTCAGGGGCTCCTAAGTGTTTAGGGGCTTTTGGTTTCTGAGTGATAATCATGTATTGTATGCAGTTTTATGATAGTGTATTTATTCTGAGGCTACTAGACTGCAGGGCCCATAACCTTTTACAATAAGAACACCTCAATTAGAGGCTGAGGACTAATAAGAGATAAGAGGGAAGGAACTATATGTTCCTTCTGTGGATACATATATATTTATATGTTATAGACGTTGGGACCATCACATAGTGTTATCTAATATGATGTACTACTTTCTGGATCTGTGTTATCTGGTTCCAGTCCCAGTCAAGACTAATTGCTGCCTCACAATGTAATCTCTGCCAATGGCAAACACCATTCTGATACCAATCTATTACTAATTTTTTGAAAATCTGTTGAGGCAGCATGACACAATGTCATGTATTATGAGTAGTCATGCATATTGCAATCTAATTGTGGTCTGGTACTTGTGACATGTCTTGCAATGCCTCCATGTGTTCTGTTACAAATAATGAGCCATGTATAGGCCTTGTGAGACAATATACTCTGATGTTGTAATGATGAGTTTGCTGCAATTGTATATCCAACTTGCAAGACCAATGCTATCTACAATTGTATTCATGAGTAGGTATCATCTTATATTGTTTATTGTTGCAAGCTGCTGCCTGTCAGGCTGATCTGCAGTGTGGACAGCAAGCTGGGAGCTAGGCAGAGTGCCTTAGGAGTATGCTATCTGAGTGCATCCACAGTAGGGGGAAGGGAAACACTATCTGAGTGCCCCCTGGAGAACGTATCAACTTGCCTTGTATCACAGGTAGTGATGCTCCAGTCTGGTTTGGTCCAGTTTTTTCAGAAATTTTGTGAACTGAAGACTAAAATCTGGGTTCGACTCAGTAATTTTATCGAACTTAGGACTAGACCCAAGAGAACATGTTTGGAGGATTCAGTTCAGGTTTGGACAGGTCTGAGCTGTGAACTGGACCATATATATTTACTATATACATAATTTCTTTAAATGTATGAAAAATATATATCTGGGTATCTAGAGAAAACTTGAGACTACTTCTCCTTGCTCTCTAGTACTGCTAATGCATCTAAAAATAACTGAATATGCCCTTCAGCCTCCTGAGATGCACTGATATGGTTGTTCTTGTAAGTGCTCTTTAGGATCTGAAGGGCTTCAAAGATGGCAGAAGTTAAATAGTTATGGAGTGAAGTACCAGTCAGACCACCACTGGAGAAGGCTTGCTCTGATGGAACAGAGGAGCCTTGAATGGCAAGATAGTTGTGTGCCATGCAAGAAAGTGTTGGGAATTGCACAGAATGTTGCTACAACAGCAAATTAAGTTATTATACTACTAGAGAATACAATATCTTACCCCCTACCATGCTATAAGATTCTCAACAATTTCCAAAGGGCTTTCCAAATACCTGTGAAGCTCCTCTCATGGATTTCCAGCTGAGTGGTCATAAGCTTGACAAGTTAAGAGTGTTTTCTGCATCCAGCTGTTACCATACTGGACTTTAGTGCTGTTCCAAGTCATGCCTAACATGTGATTATGTTGGAAGGGATTCCTAATGAATTGCATCAAAAATATACCTGGCCTTGGATTATTGTCAAGAGCTGAAGTTGCCAGTGGTTTGTAGTATGAATCAAACTGTGATTTAGTTAAGAAAAGTAGTAACAATATTGGAGTAGAAACAAATGTACAACAGTTTCAACATGGCTAATAGCATCCTACAACTTCTCAGCATCCCACTTATCTTTGGCATATGCTGTCAAAGTGAGCATGGAAGCAAATATCAGAGTACCCATCAGAGCACCAGAACAAGTTGTGCCTGCATGCACACTCTGCATGCGCTCTAGGCCATTTATCAGACAGCTAAAATACTGTACATATATAGATATTGAGTATTAACAGTATATACAGTCACTATCATACCAAAGCCCCAGGGCATTAGGCCTGCACACTACATATAAAAGAAACAGAGCTATAGCATGGCTCCCTCAGTTATTGTGCTGCATACGTAACTACTGAGAACTGAATCATATAGATTCTTGCATGCATCTGCTTTATCTCACAATACACTCATTTATAACAGGTTATGGGACCTGCCCAACATGCTACTACCCCATCTAGTCCTGCTACCTCTCTCATCCCCACTTCCCTTGCATCATCACCTAAACACTCACCATTTCCTCTTCCCTATACCAGCATGTTGACTTCTACCCCCAGCTTAGCTACTACAACAACTAGCTTATCAACTGTGTCCACTCCCACTACCCCAACTTTGATTGAAAAGCTCCTGGCCAACATCTCTTGCCTTGAGCCAAATAGTGCAAATTGGGCCATCTTCAAAATGCATTTCAGTAACATGATGAAAGTAATATGCCAATAGGGATATTTCATAGGCACCAAGCCATATCCCACCCCTGTTGATGTTACCAAAATTACCTCAGATGAAGTGACAGCCATAGAGCTGTGGGAATACAAAGACTCTGTCACCAGCTACTTACTTTCACAGAGGCTCCCTGACACCACCGAAATGCACCTTGCAAGTTGTCTCACCACCCAAGACTGCTGGGACATGGTATCCCTAGATTACCAAGCTAAGAGCACATATGTGCAAGCCAATCTCCAGCAAGTGTTCCTGGAGATGCACTGTACAAAAGGGGCTGATGTGAGAGAGTTCTTGACAAGCTTGTGTTACAAGCATGAAGAGCTGGTGGCCACAGGAGTCAGAGTTACAAATGAGGATTACAAGAGGACAACCCTCCAAGGTATCCCCACCAAGCTTGGGACATTCGTGTCTCAACTCCTTTCCATAGCCACCCTCTTAAGTCAATCCACCCCTGTAAATCTTGATATACTAGTCAGCCAATTATGTGAAGAGGCTGATCAACTAAAAAGTTGTTGAAACAAAGCTGGAAAGAGGGACACCACTGATGAGGCTGTGACCACCACAGCTTCTAATGACAGAAGGTGATGGTGCCAGAAGGGCAAATGCCACAACTGTGGCAAGCCAGGCCATTGGGCAAATAAATGCCAATCCCCCAAGAAAGACAAGGAGGACAGCGCCAGCACACAGACTGTGCAGGCATCAAGCACCAGCTCTAAGCCAGTGAACAAGCCAGTTGGCTTGGCAAATGTCATACATGACAGTGAGGGCAATGGGTTTTGGATGGCCACTAAGAAGGCCCCTGAATGGACAGACCTTGCCACTGCAGAACTAGACCTGATATTGGGTGCACCAGAAATCCTTGAAGTTGCACCACATTGTGAAGAGGAGGATCTACACTTGGGAGAAGCTGGATGGGTCAGAGCTGCTATTGCTCCAATTAATAGAGATAGTCATACATATGTTGAGCTATACGACTTGGGTGCAATATGACATATCAGCCCACACAAATCAGATATCTTAAGATACTCACCTTTTACACCCTGGATCTTACTAAACACTGCAAATCAGCAGTGCTTTCTGGCAATAGGGCAGGGAATGCTGGCCATCTGAGTGCCAAACAGAGGCACCAAAATGGAGCTTGTTCTTCACAGAGTGCTGTATGCACCAGCTATCAGCTGCACCCTTATATTGGTAGCAGCATTGGACGAGGAGGGGTACTATATGCAAATTGGTGTGGGCCACCTCAAACTCACATCTCTGCAGGGAAAGTGCATAGGTCACATTTCCTGGACCCAAGGATGCCTGTACAAGGTTGTGCACATGTCCGAGTCTACTAACACCATGGAATCAATGTTGCTCATGGAGCTGCACCAACATCTGGGCCATATCGCACCATCAAGTGCCCACAAGCTTGTACAGAGCCATTCCATCCTCGGAATTGAGCTGGATACAGACTCACAAGAAACAGACTGTGATGTCTGCATATACACCCATGCAACTAGGCTACCTGTGCCAACAGTTCAAATCAGTCCACCTGCCCAACACTTTGGGGATGAAATACACACTGATGTATGGGGACCATCCACCATTGCTACACACCAAGGTCACAGGTACTTTGCCACCTTCACAGACAACATGATGTGGTACACCATTATGTATCCCCTCTGCACAAAAGATGAGGCTCTTGAGGCCTATAAGTCATCTGAGGCCTGGGCTATCACCCAAGGGCACTATACCATGGTCAAAGTACTCAGATCTGATCATGGTGGTAAATACCTAAATGGGACATTTGATCAGCATCTCAAAAAGGCAGGCACAGTGAGAAAACTTACCATGCACAACACCCCTCAGCTAAATGGTGTCAGGGAACACCTTAATCGGACCCTCCTCAAGAGGATCCATGCATTAACACATGCCAGTGGCCTGCCCAAATCATTATGGGGTAAGGCATTAAGACATGCAGCCTGGCTAAAGAACAGAACAGTGATGCGTGCCCTTGATAGTAAGACACCTTTTGAGGCATTATACAGTCAACCACCCAACCTCTCCACCCTCCAAATCTGGGGCTCCCAAGTACATCTATTGGATAAGCACCAGAAACGTCGCTGTAGAGCAAAATGTCTATTTCAGGACATCAGTGCCACTTGAGGGGGAGGATAAAGACACAACAATGGCAGACAGCAAGTAACCTGTTGCCCTGAATGCCCCCTCAACATCGCCCTCAACTGAGTCACTGGGTATGCCCGCCCTTGCCAATGCAGACACAGACAACAACAAAGGTGACACAGCAAAGCAGGAGGAACAACAGCAGCAGAAGCCACTGAAGTCCACATCTCCTCCACTATACTGCTCTGAATGCCATTGGAACCCATCACAAATCATCTGGGACTTTGTCACTGCCATGTCTGGAGGCAACAAAGACTGCTAAGTTGTATAGAGTAGAGCCAAGGCCTATGTGCCTTGGAGTGCCTTTGAGTAGCAAGTTGCCTGCCTCTCAGATACCTTAGGGAGACCTTGCTTTGAATAGAAGGGAAGGCAAATGTATGAATTGAGACAGGAGACTCAACTTGTCACTATTAGGTGCAGTTGGCACTTCTTTTATACTACTACAGGCAAGGCTAGACCAGGGCTACAAACTACTGGTAATGACATAGCCATGATACATCAGTATTCCTACAAGATTCTTTTCAGCACTTTTCAGCACTTGTACAAGCTTGTACAAGCCAAAAAGTCTGAAAGCTGCAAGTCTGCAAGCTAGGTCTGATTTCTCACAAGTACTTTCTTAAAAATTAGCTTTCAGGGTAAGGGCAGTCTGAAAATATTCTCTGAATGCCTTTGTTTTCACCTATTACCTCTCTCAATGTGCCTATAAGGCCAGAACATCGAACTTGTTTGTTTGTGTTGGCTGTTGTCATTGTCAATGATGACAACAACATTTCACATTTTCAATCAGTTTTTGAACAAATCTGTTGTTCTAAGGCTGAAATATCATGCAGTGACCATGCCTTTTTTTACTTCACACTGTGGAATGTACACTTCAAGTCAGCTATGCACACAATGCAATGATTCATGAAACTGGTGACTTGTTTGATCTTATTGGCAAAGCAAAAAAGCCCAAAAAGGTCAAAAGAAATGTGCAGTCTTCCTGATGCATCACAAACAAGTCATACAGAAGGAGCTGGAACATGATAGAACAGTATAGAACACAACAGAACACCATGGAACAACTTGGTGTATCATGGGACCAGTCCCTTTAGAACATTCCAGAGAACTTCAGAAGACAGTCACAGGGCCCTCCATTGTGGGCCAATTCACTGTCAAAGAACTGACAAGCCCAGTACTTACCATGGCTGCCTGTTACACCACTCCCCTCCTCAGATAGGATGTCCTCATCCTTGTTGCCCCTGCTGTTGGAATCGGGAATGAGTCCTCCAAGTGGAATCCCCACCCAGGCAAGTGGCAACATGTTGAAGCTGCTTGAGCCTTTGCCCTGCATGGGCCCCTCAAGCCTCCCTTCACAGAGGTCACAGTAGTGCAGGAGCCCTTTGAGTTTGCGGTTGTATATGTCAATTTTTGCTCAGGTGGATATGATATGGTTGTTGGCCTTGCAGTATCATTCAATATTGGCAAGCAGCCCCCAATCATTGAGGTCAGAGACTGCCTCTCAAAACGTATGGTAGGCTGCTGATGGCCTGATGAGCACACCACAAAGCCATGGGTTGAGAGGGGCAGGGGGCTTGCTGGAACCATAGTCTGGTTGGGCATAGATGTTGGTGATCCAGGGGAGGTTGTCTGGGCCACTGTCATCAGCAAGTCCCACCACCTGTCTGTCATCCAGTTGTTTAAGGTATTTGGCGGGCTGAAAGAGGCCATTTCTGACAGGGATGGTGAAGTTTGGGACTTGTCCCATGTTTTCCTCAAATTCCTTCAGTGCTTCAGTGTTGGTGGCAGGAGAGGGTTATCAACTTTCCCTTGTAGGTCAATGACTTGTTGTTGGAGGTGTTGGACTTGGATTTTGTTGGTAATTTTGCAGGTATGGGTGGTCTCAACGAGGCTTCTGGCGATCCCTCAGAGCATGGCAGCATCGAGATTGGGGTTTGCTGCAAAGGTGGAGGCGACAGTGTTGGGGGACAGAGGGATAATTGGGGGCAAAAGGGCACGATTGGCCTTGGGAAAGATGTAGGCGACAATTGGGACAATCTCTGTGGATTTCAAGACCTAGAAGCTGAGTGGTGGGTGGGACCCAAATCATGAAGCTTGAAGTGCTGAGACAGGTCCTTCACTATGGAGTCAATTAAGGTGCCATCTCTAAACTCTGCCAGCTTGCTTGAGGCCATAGAGCGACTTGATGAGCCTGCAGAAATATTCTGGTCCACCCACCTCAAATCCTTCTGGCTGCTGCATGTTGATCTCTTCCTCCAAAATGCCATTGAGGTAGGCATGAGAGATGTCCACAGAGCGAAGCTCCAAGTCCTTGAGTGCTGCAATGCCCAGAATAGTGCGAATGGTGGAATAGTGAACAGTTGGGGCAAAGGTCTCCTTGTAGTCAAAGCCAGGCTGCTGAGAATAGCCTTTGGCGACCACCCTGCCCTTGTAGCAATCCAGGGAGCCATCAGCATTGTGCTTGACCTTCAGAAACCATCTGGAGCCAATTGCATGCTTTCCAGGAGGGAGTTTGACAATCTCCCAGGTGCCATTCACTCTGTGAGTTTCCATCTCTTCCCCACATGCTGCACGCCACAAATCTGCGTCAGGGTGCTGCTGGGACTGCTTATATGTTCTGGGCTCAACAGCAGAGACTGAATTCGCATGGATGAGGTCAATGGGGTCATCAGAGTCGCTATCATCCTCATCTGAAGAAGGAATAGCTGGAGTG
>Ga0193693_1000150_pt1 | contig 11252 bp, 5 predicted proteins | sample L3a2metaG_FD_144916 | JGI IMG/M metagenome (GOLD analysis project Ga0193693, IMG submission 144916) | Soil microbial communities from a riparian zone of the East river system, Colorado, United States - L3a2 | ecosystem: Environmental > Terrestrial > Soil > Riparian zone | place: USA: East River...
TGCCAATATCAGGCTTCAATATTTTGAAACAGATGATTATAACTCCAGGATCTATGCATATGAAAATGACGTCCTTTTTTATTATTCGATTCCGGCTTTTTATGATAAAGGATACAGGTATTATTTAAATGTCAATTACGACTTGAATTCATCCATTTCATTTTGGATAAAATGGTCACAAACTTTATATCATGATGTAAAGTCTATTGGGTCGGGATTGGATGAGATCCCCGGCTCAAAAAAATCTGAGATCAGGATGATGGTGAGACTTGTTTTTTGAAACAATAACGCTTGTTAGTTTTCCTTTTGGTAGTGTGTTAAAAAATTGTTTACATTGCGGCAGCTTTTATAAAAAAGTTGATGTCTTAATATCGTACTCTTCCATCATGAAAATGAATGTTTTAGGCTCAAAATCAAGTATTTATTTAATCAAAAATTGATCTCCACATGAGAAAATTTGCATCACTATTTGTGACGGCGATACTATGCTCAATGCTGGTATTCGCACAGAGCCGGAGTGTTTCCGGTACTGTAACTGATGCTAATGGTAAAGCAATACCATTTGCTTCTATTACTGTAAAGGGCACTAAGAATGGAGTGACTGCTGACGCCGATGGAAAATTCACTATTAAGGGCGTTGCTTCCGGCACAGTGTTAGTAATTACATCGGTCGGTTTTGATGACAGAGAAATATCGATTGGTACTTCAGAAAACGTTAGTATTAACTTAACACCCACTGCAGGTAATAACCTCACCGAAGTCGTTGTAACAAGCGCATTTGGTGTAAAAAAATCAGCAAGAGTCACGCCTTATAGCTCTCAGGTTATAAAATCAGAGCAATTGAATGTAATTCCACAAACTAATGTGAACTCGGCCTTGGCCGGAAAAGTGGCCGGTGTTCAATATAGAGGTCAATCCCCAATTAAATTAAATTCACAAGGATTTTTAAGGATCCGTGGTGGTGGTTCATTAACTGATGTCGATCCGTTGTACGTTGTTGATGGAACGGTCGTGAATTCTTTTGACATTAACCCTGATGATATTGATGAGCTTAACGTTTTGAAGGGAGCAAACGCTACTGCTCAATTTGGTAGCCGTGCTGCTAATGGTGCCATCGTTATTACGACAAAAAAACGTATGGGTAAAACAGGTCTTGGTATAGAAATTAACCAAGGAGTGATCTTTGATAAAGTTTATATTTTACCTAAGTATCAAAACTTGTATGCTGGTGGTGATGGGGATTTCATCACATTCAACTATAATTCTACCATGCCAGCTGAATGGCAGGCACTTAATGGAAAACAGCACCATGATTATACTGATGATGCATCATGGGGTCCAAGAATTAGCGGCCAGGAATATATTCCCTGGTATGCATGGTATCCCGGAACTCAATATTCTTTCAAAACTGCCAGCTTAAATCCGCAGCCTGACAATGCTCGTGATTTTTGGGAGACTGGCGTTACCAATAATACCAATATTAGTCTTGGTCAAAGTGGAAATGGATATGTTTTCAGGGTATCCTATACTAATCAGTATATAAAGGGCATGTTACCGAACACTTCTTCAAATAGAAACACGGTATTTGCAACTGTGTCTGCAGATCTTGGACAGCATTTTACAGTGGGCTTAAATGGAACTTATACATCTCAAAAGATCAGAGGTGAATTTGATGACGCATATGGAAACCAATCAAGTGGATCATTTACTTCATGGTTCCATCGTGATCTTGATATGGGTATAATGAGGGAGTTAAAGGATTTAAGAACTCCTTTAGGTGGTATTGGCTCATATGCATCATGGAACTTACGCCGTAATCCAAATTCATGGAGTGCTTCGAACCCGGCGGCTAGTGTATATGCGGGTAATTACTGGTATAATTTCTTTACTTATTTTGATCAAATCAATAACGTTCAGAATAGAAACAGGCTATTTGGAGATATTTCTTTTACATATAAATTAAATAACAACTTTCGTGTTAAGGGTACTGTTCGTAAGAATGAGTTAACTACCAACTTTGAAAACATCAATCCAAGTATATTGCAGAATTCAGGAGGACAAACCGGTCTTTTGGCAAGTTATGCTACTGGCCAAACATCTTACCAGGAGTATAATTATGAGTTATTAGCTTCTTTCAATAAAACTGTTATGGATGGTAAATTAGCTATTAATGCTAATGGTGGTGCCAACCGGTTAACAACTCAATACAAAGATGTTAATTCTGCCACCAATGGTGGTTTGAATATTCCAAACTTGTATACTATCGCCAATTCAAAAACTCCACCAACTAATGGTAACTATAGGGAAAACCTGAAAAGTAATTCACTGTTTGCTTTTGGTGATTTTGAATACAGAAAATTTATCAGTTTAAGTTGGGCGATCAGGAATGACTGGTACTCTACTTTACCAACAAAGGATAATTCTCTTGCTTCTCCATCAATTGGTGCTGCATTTATATTCAGTGAGTTTACCAAAGGCAAACTTGAGTGGCTTACTTATGGAAAGCTGTTTGGTTCATGGGGTAAAAAGCCAAAGACCTTAAACCCTTATAGCCTGCAACTATATTATGGAGTGAATCAGTTTACGTGGGCTTCTGGAGGAAGTTCATATTTCCTTATGAATGTTCCGGATAACTTCCCTGATCCAAATTTGACAGGTTCACTTGTAAATACATGGGAAGGCGGTATTGATCTTCGGTTCCTGAAAAATCGTTTAGGTGTTAATATTACTTATTATTCAGAAAAGAATATTAAAGAGCCGCTGACGATTAATCAAAGCGCAGTAGGTGGATTCCCTAACAGAACAATCAATGCAGCCGAAATAGAGCGCCAGGGTATAGAAGTTGAATTGAATGCTAAACCTGTTGCAGGCAAAAACTTTGAATGGAGTCTGACTTCAACATTCGCATATATTACAGATAACACTGTAGTAAAACTTGCTGAAGGCGTTCCCAGTTATACATTAAGCGGTGGTGCATTCGGAACAAACTTTGCCCGTGTTTTTCATTTTGAAGGTAAAGATTGGGGAATCCTGAAGGGCGGTGGTATTCTTCGTAATGAAGATGGGTTACCAATGATCACTGAAAATGGTTTTAGCGGTGGTCTAGGATGGTTTGCACAAGATCCTGAGAAAGAATATGGATCTATCGTACCAAAAATTACTGGAGGGTTACAGAATTTTTTGAACTACAAAAATTTTACTCTCGGAATGACACTTGACTACCAGTTTGGTGGTAAATTCTTTTCTCTCTCTGAGCAGTGGGGTACTTTCTCTGGTCTGCTAGAAGGAACAGCTGCAATCAACGATAAAGGCAAGAATGTTCGTGATGATGTTGCTGACGGTGGCGGTGTGCATGTAGTTGGTGTTGATGCTGCTGACGGAAAAACACCAGTTGATGTCTATATCAGTGGCTACGATTATTACCACCAATTCTATTACCAGCAGATCGCAGAACCATTTGTTCATGATCTCACCTTTGTAAAATTGCGTGAAATAAGTCTGGGATATAAAATACCCGTAAATAAGTTAGGAAACATTGGTAAAGCATTCCAGGGGGCAAATATTTCTATCATCGCACGCAATCCATGGTTGATCTATCGGGAGTCTGATAATTTTGATCCTTCAGAGATCAGCTTCAATCATGGAGAAGATGGACAAATGCCCGGAACCCGTTCTATTGGGTTTAATTTAAAGCTCAACTTTTAATGATTAAAAAGATTATTATGAAAGCAATAAAATTTAAGTTTCTCTCAGTTGCATTAGGAATATCATTACTGATGATTTCCTCCTGTAGTAAGATAAACGAATTCGATGATACCAATGTAAATCCCAACGCTCCTACGATCCCTGTTCCTTCAGCGCTTTTGTCGAATGTGCTGGCAGTGATTGGTAATAACGTTTGGGGAAATGCAATTGCGCAAACCTCGGCGCTATATTGTCAATATTGTTCAGAGACTCAATACACCGATGCCTCAAGGTATACTGATCCTAATCTTGGTTGGGATGGATACTATGGTGGGCCAATGTATGACCTTCAAGGTATCATCAATTATAATACTGATCCTGCTACCAAGGATCTTGCCCTCATATATGGATCAAATGCTAACCAAATAGCGACAGCTCGTATTTTGCTTGATTATTATTATATGGTGTTGACGGATACTTATGGTGATTTACCTTATAGTGCTGCTTTAAAGAATAATCCAACTATTGCCTTTGATAAGCAGCAGGATGTTTATCCTGCGTTGATCAACGATCTTAAATCGGCCGTAGCACAATTTGATGCTGGTGCAGTGTTTCAGGGAGATTTTGTTTATAGTGGCAGCACTGCTAAGTGGAAAAAATTTGGCAATTCACTGAGAGCAATTCTTGCATTAAGAATGTCAAAGATCAATCCTACATTAGGTAAGACAGAATTCGCTGCTGCAATTACTGCAGGAGTAATTACAGCTAACGCTGATAACTTCACTATTGCATATCCTGGTGGAAACTATAGAAACCCGGTAAACAATTATTATGTGATAACTCAGCGTTTTGACTATGCAGTAAGCAAAACAATAACAGATAAATTAACAGCATTAGCAGATCCAAGAATTTCTAAATTTGGACATACTTCAAAAGGATTTCCTTATGGGCTATCAAGAGATGATGCAATCGCATGGTCAGACGTTAACGCTGATTATGCTAATCTTTTAGCTTATACATCTACACCACAAACTTTTCCTTTCCATGTTATATCAGCAGGACAAGTTTGGTTAGCTCGAGCTGAAGCTGCTAAATTAGGATGGACAGCTGATGACGCTACTGTTGCTTACAATACCGGCATATCAGCAAGCATGGAGCAATGGGGTATTTCTGCCGCTGCCACAACAACATACCTTGCTCAATCTTCTGTAATGTTGAATGGGATTAATGATCTTCAGAAAATTGCAGAACAAAGATGGATCTCTCATTATCCCGATGGAAACCAAGGTTGGGCCGAATGGAGAAGAACAAGTACAGCAGCTAATCCAAATGGATACCCTGCTTTACTACCAGCACCGGGTGCTGGTAAACAAATACCACGTAGAATGGCTTATGGACCTAATGATCCACTTTATAATCCAACAAACTGGAATGCTGCTGCTACCGGATATACTGTAGGCGGTGTTAAGGATTCTCAGGATGCAAGAGTATGGTGGGATAAACCATAAATATTTCAAGATAGTATTGCATAAAAAAGTGGGGTAATATTTAATCCCACTTTTGTTTTTTAGGATAAGATTTTATTTAACTTTATCGCTACCTAATTGCAAACTAACAAACATATATGAGAAAAGGTTTACTGCAACTATTTTCTATACTAAGCATTTCTCTGATTGTTTCCTGTGAAAAAGAAGATGAACAATTTCCTCCGGTTACAAGTACTGAAAAAAACATTATACTCTTGCCCGATGGAGGTAACCTGATAACAAAAGCTTTGGAGATCAACAACACAATAGCTACATACGATATTCTAAGGATCGATAGAAATACTACAAATGCAGGTGAATTAAATAAAACGCAAGTTGTAAAAATTCAAAAAAGCAATGCCATTCTTTCTGAGCTTAGCGGCGCCGCAGTTAAAGAATTATCAATGGATTTTTATCAAACTCCTGCTGATAATCCCTTTGACGGAGAATTTTGGACTGTCACCTTTCAACCCGGGGAAACTACAAAGTATTTAAAACTGAATATTAAGACAATTGATATTACTTCATTAGGCAGAGTGGGGCTGGGTTTTCAAATAGCAGGAGCAGAAAATGCACACATTAGTAGTTCAAAATATCAAGTGGCAGTTGAGATATCAGCCAAAAATCAATGGGATGGAGTATATAAAGTTAAGTATAAATTATTTCACCCAACCAGTCCAGACATTACCGGTAACGGAACAATTCCGGAATGGGATTTTCTTTCCTCGGGACCTAGATCTATTGATTGGGATGTCGCTACAGTATTTATCAACTTTCCTGCTAATTCCTTAACCTATTTTGGTGATGCTGCTGGTCCAAGCTTATTAGTTCGTATGACAGTTAATCCTGATAATACTGTGTCAATAACAAATGTGGGGTCAAGAGCTGCTGCCAATGCATTCCCTCCATTAGTTGTTCCGCCAGGGGTCATTAATCGTTATGATCCGGCTACTAAAACATTTTATGTTGCCTATACATGGACACCCGCAGGTGCCGGTATGCGGGAAAAGTATGATACACTTACTTATATAAGGCCGAGATAAAATAAACCACGTTTGTTATTTCCTTTCTGGATAATCTAAGTCATCTCCGAAAAGTTGTATTTCCAGCCTGAATGTATTATTACAAACGTTAATTGGATTTTTTATTTTATTGCCGCAGCATTTTTGAAAAATAAGATGTCTATTTAAGCCGTGCCTACTTGTTGAAGACTTCATTTTATTTGATAATCAAGTATTTATTTAATCAAAAACTGATCTCCACATGAGAAAAATTGCATCATTATTGCCGGTGCTATTACTGCTTTGCAGTTTTGCATTTGGTCAGACGCGTACGATCACAGGCGTTGTGAAGGATGATAAGGCGAATCCTGTTCCTTTTGCAACCATTACAGAAGTAGGAACTAAAAATGCAGCACAAGCTGACGCTAATGGTATTTTTAGTATAAAAATCGCTACTCAATCTCAGCTAGCAATTTCTGCAACTGGGTTTACTACTGTAACAATAACTCCCACGGATGGACAAAACAACGTTGCATTGGTTGCAAGCGGAGCTCAAAATCTAACCGAAGTTGTTGTAACCACCGCTCTCGGGATAAAAAAACAAAACAGGGAGGTCGGTTATTCAACTGCAACCGTTAGTAACAAAGAGTTGAATCAGTCGAAAGTTATTAACCCTGTTACGGGCTTGACCGGGAAAGTTTCGGGTTTACAGATTCAAACTTCTGATAACAGTGTGAACCCACAGGTTCGTGTTACCTTAAGAGGTAACAGGTCAATCCTTGGTAATAACCAGGCCTTGATCGTTGTTGATAATGTGCAGGTAGATAATGCCTACCTGGCAAGGATGAACCCAAATGATATAGAAAGTTTTGATGTGTTGAAGGGAGCTTCAGCTTCGGCTATTTATGGTTCAAACGCATCAAACGGGGTTTTGGTAGTAACTACTAAAAAGGGTACAAGGGGTAAGCCAAGGGTACAGTTTGGAAGTACAGTGCAAATGGAAACTATATCCTACATGCCCGACTTACAAGATCGTTTTGGAAGTTACGGTGGGGAAGGATATAATGATAATTTAGCCGTGCACTTTCCCGAAGATCCAATCAAGGTATATTATCCTTATGAGAACCAGAGCTATGGCCCGGAATACAACGGTGTGTTAGCTCCTATAGGTGGGCCTGTAAGAATATATCGCCCCGATGGAACCTTTTTTGATTCAACCAAGATGATACCTTATGCTGCCATTAAAGATGGTAAGCGTAAGTTTTTTGATAAAGGAATGACCTTACAGAACAATGTTTCATTCTCCAGTGGAGATGCAACAAGCCTCTTCTATGTGAGTTATCAAAATGTACACACAAAAGGTGTTGTGCCCGGAGACAAATCAGACAGAAATACAATCCGGGTGAATGGATCGAAGCAATATGGAAAATTCAATATTGAATATAACTCATCCTATACGTTGGAAAAGATAGATGTTGCTGGCGGATCTTATTTTCAGGACAGACCTGTTTACTGGACAGTGATCAATGCACCACAGCACGTTGACCTTCGTGACTACAGAGATTGGCGAAACGACCCATTTGCAAATCCTAATGGATATTTCAATGCTTATTATGGTAATCCATGGTGGCAAATTGATGAATCAAGACGTGTCACAAGAAACAACACATTGCTTAGTAATGTAAGAGCTTCATTACAGATCACCAGTTGGCTCGATCTTTCTTATACGCTGGGTTACTCAAGGAACGATCAGTCATTTAAGGCTACAAAGGCAGGATTTGTATTTGATGCTTATGCGCAAACCGATCCATGGCAAGCCGGAGCAATTCCTTCCAGTGTTAAAGTATTGCAGCCTTCCTTGACAGACCAAATGTCATTTAGCAGTCGGGCTAGCGGTGATGCCCTGTTAACTGCCAGGAAAAAATTTGGCGATATTACAACTAAGCTAATTCTTGGTAATTCTATTTATAAAAGAAAAACCAGGTTTATCAATGATGCATCAGCAAGCCTTATTGTACCAGGCTTATATAATATTAACTACAGGCAAGGTGAACCTACAGTGAATGAAGGGATAACAGAAGAAGGGTTGTTAGGGGTATTTGCAGACTTAACTATTGGATGGAAGAACTTTCTATTCTTACATGGTACTGGTAGAAATGACTGGAACTCAAAACTGGCTGAAGCCAACAGGTCATTCTTTTATCCAAGTCTTGACGCTGCTTTTGTTTTTACTGATGCTTTTAAATTATTCCAGGATAGTAAGATCTTAAGTTATGGAAAAATAAGAGTTGCATGGTCTAAAGTAGGCCAGGTAAGTGTAGACCCATATTCATTGGATAATCTTGCTCTTGTAAGTGCAGGCTTCCCTTACGGATCTACAGCTGGTTTTACGATCAGTAATAATTATGCAAACCCGGGTTTATTGCCTGAATTCACACACGAAAAAGAGATCGGGTTAGAATTAGGCTTCCTTAAAAGCAGGATCAATTTCCAGGCTGCATATTTTGACACTAAAACAACCAACCAAACAATTCCTTCGCAAATATCTTCAGGCACAGGGTTTACAAGTGCTACTGTAAACCTGGGAAGCATGACCAATAAAGGTTATGAGCTGGATCTGAGATTGACCCCGGTTCTTAATCTCAAAGACATAAGATGGAATGTTGGCGCAAATTTCACCCACATAACGAATCAAGTTGGTCAGGATCTGGGTGGAGAAATTTCATTGGGAAATTCAGTTTATGCAATTCCTGGCAAGGCTTACCCTTACATCAAAACAACTGATTGGGTACGTGATGATCAAGGTAGAATAATTGTAGATAAGCTTACAGGCTTCCCGACAAAAGCGGGTCCGCTTGCACAAATGGGAACATCAGTTCCTCCTTCAAAACTTGGTATCAATACTTCAGTTTCCTGGAAAGGCATTACTTTATCTGCTGTTGCTGATGCATGGTTTGGCGCTGTGGTTAATAACAGTATCGGATCAAGTCTTGACTTTACTGGTATCTCAGCATATAGTGCACAAACCGGCCGTCAACCATTTGTTATTCCTAATTCGGTTATTGATGATGGAACCGGTAAGTATATTCCTAATACAAATGTTGCAACTGTTGATGCCAACTGGCGTTTTTGGGCTAATACCTGGAACCAGGCAGGATCTAACTACGTAAACAGTGCAGATTTTTGGAAAATAAGAGAAATAGCGATAACCTATGATTTCCCAAGAAGTCTAACGGATAAAACAAAGGTTATTCAACAGGCTTCCATTAGTCTTTCTGGTAGAAATTTATTTATGTTCAGAGCTAAAGACAATGTTTGGACAGATCCTGAATTCAGTGCTGCTGGTACGGGTAATGCAATTGGATCAAATGATATTTTCCAAACTCCTCCAACAAGAATTTATGGAATTACCCTGAATGTGATATTTTAATTTTAAAATACAAAGAAATAATTATGAAACTCATGTATAAAAGATTAATAGCAGTAGTTCTTCTGGCAGCGTTTTTTGGTAGCTGTAAGAAACAATTGTTGGATATTAATACTGATCCTAATAATCCAACCACCGCTTCAGCATCGCCTGAGCTGGTTTTATCAGCCGCACTGCAAAACACGGCTGCTCAATTCAGTAACCCAACTGCTGATGCCCGTTATGCTTTTGCAGGCTTATGGATGGGACATATTTCTTATAGCGGTAACTATGCGATCGCAACAGAAAACATTTCTTATGCCATTACGAATAATTTTGCTGCCGGAGCCTTTGGCAGTATTTATGATAACCTGGAAGATTATGATTTTGTTGAGAAGAAAGGCGCAGAAAATGGCAATAATTTTTACAGGGGCATTGGAATGCTAATGAAAGCGTACAATTATCAAGCCCTGGTAGACCTTTATGGTAATATACCTTACGCTGAAGCGCTGCAAGGTACAGTAGCAAGTAAGCCAAAATATGACGATCAAAAAGCGATCTATGATGATCTTGGTAAAAGAATGGATACAGCTATTGCGTTATTGAAAACTGCTGTTACCGGATCTATTAGCGGTGATGTGATGTTTAAAGGGGATGCAGCTAAATGGGTAAAATTTGCTAATACCGTAAAATTAAGATTGCTCATCAGGCAAAGCCAACGGCCAGACAGGGCAGCTTATATAGCTGCTGAGGTTGCAAAATTAGCCGGAGCATCATTTTTGGATGTTGATGCAAGCGTAAATCCCGGTTATTTAAACTCTGCCGGAAAAACAAATCCTTTTTGGGGATCAAATATCAACACTTCAGGAACTTATACGCAAGACTTTTATCGGGCGGGGCAATATGCAATTGATTTTTTCCAGGCTCATGCTGATACTCGTATAGGGAAGTATTATAAAACGGCAGCCTCTCCTGGCGGAACATACCAGGGAAATTATTTTGGCGACCAGGGAATTCCTAATTCTAAAACATCTGAATTTGGTGTAGGTATATTAAAGGCTTTCAGTCAACCTGCTCCTGTTATGCTTGCCGCTGAAAGTTATTTCCTCCAGGCCGAAGCCATAGCAAGAGGCTGGTTGGCCGGTGGCGCAGCAGCAGCAAAGACTGCATATCAAAATGGCGTAACACAATCCTTCCTTTACCTTGGTTTAACAGCTGCCCAGGCAACCACTTATTATAGTCAGGCAGGCGATAAGCAAGTGAACTGGGATGCAACTACTAATCTTAGTGAACAAATTGCACTTATTATCCGGCAAAAATGGGCAGCATTATGTTGTATCAATGAATCGGAGCCATATAATGATTATCGCAGGTTAAAATTACCGCCTGATGTTCCGTTATCTACCAGTCCGTTTTCAACAGGAAAAATGCCTACACGTCTTCTATATCCACAAAGAGAATATGAAGTAAATGCTGAAAGTGTGCTGGCCGTGGGAACTATTACACCAACTACCAATGTTTGGTGGATGCCTTAATATTTAATAGTAATTACTTAAAAGTAAAAGAAATATTATGAAATATAATCTTATAAAATTTAAAGCTTTTTTTGCGGTCAGCTGCTTGTTAATCATGGTC
>Ga0193693_1000151_pt1 | contig 11238 bp, 11 predicted proteins | sample L3a2metaG_FD_144916 | JGI IMG/M metagenome (GOLD analysis project Ga0193693, IMG submission 144916) | Soil microbial communities from a riparian zone of the East river system, Colorado, United States - L3a2 | ecosystem: Environmental > Terrestrial > Soil > Riparian zone | place: USA: East River...
TCTCTTCCTTCTGCCGAACTCTCGAAGGCGATCACGCTGGCGGACAGCCACTTCAGCGCACAACCCACCGCGTAGTAACCCTCCGCGGCGCCCACGATGACGATCCGGGGGAATGAGAGCGGCCAAAGCGAATCGAAGATGGGCTTGAGTTCGATTTCATAGACCCCCAACAGTTTTGGCGAGTTCGCGCTGCAAATGCTTCCCCGGGTGTATCGCATCCCTGCAAAGATTCCGGCACCGATTCTGCCATCTGAGCGCAATCGCCGGAGCAGGCGCGAGGCAAGGCCCGTCGGCCGAAGGCCAGGCGGAACGAGCAGCTTCAGGACGGAGAACAAGCTCATTTCGATTAAGCTCCCTTAGGAGCGCCATGTGTATAGAAACCCTGCGCCCCTTTATCAGTCCAAGCTCCGTAGGAGCGGCATGACGAAAATCGGCGATCGACGAAGAACCGGTAGCAACCCTCTGACAACCAACGCGCATGCCGCTCCGACGGAGCTTGGATGTACTTTTGAATGCAACGAACTATAAACATGGCGCTCCTAACGGAGCTTTCCAGCGCGCTCCTGCTGTGCTACGCAGCGGGGGAAGCAGCAGCGATGACGTTTCCCTTTTCGCGTGGCCCGCGGCCGCGGACCAATCGCGCAAGCGGCTCCAGGCAGTTCCTGCGCAGCAACGCGCGCACGTGACGATAAAGCTTCAGGCACGACGCATACGGAATGCGCGAATAGTAAATCCGCTGGAAATGCAGCAGGATATCCGCTCGCGGCATCTGCTCAGGCGATTTGCCCCACCGAAGTCCCGCCCAATGGATTAATACGGGATGTGGACTGTCCGGGGTCAAATCGCCTAGACGGATGCTTCTGGTGTTAGCCTCATCTCCCGGCCAGAGCATGAAAGGTTCGCGTCGCAGGCTTAACTCTCCCCTTTGAAGCTTTTTCAAGATCACGTAGTTCGCGACCCCTTGTTCGCCCATTTTAAAAATATCAGGCCGCGTCACTTTCCGGGTTTCCCAATCGGCCAAGTCTTGGAAATCGGCACGCGCCAGGCATCCCGTTTTGACCACGAGCTGGCCGGTGTTGAACGCATAACCAGGAAACGCAAAATCAGGATCAATCTGACGGAGTTTTTCGACCGAAAAGAAGAGTTGCTCGACAGCTTCGGTTTCATACGGCTCCTCGTGAACGACCACGTCTTCGGCAAATTGTTCCAATCGCTCTATAACCCTTCCGACGAAAACGATGTCTGAATCCAGAATTAACAACCTCCGGGCGGACAATTCCATCATCATGTCCAGTTTGCCGAAGCCCCAGCCGAGCGTTTTCCGGCTCGCGGGATGGACCTGGACATCCCAATACTCCTCGATTTCCCGCGTGTCAAACGCGCCGTACGTTTCATCTTTCAGCAGCCAAATGGGAATTTGTGGATACCACGTCCGAATGCTGGCGACGCATATGCGCGTTAACTCGACGTCGTACTTATAGCAGGCGATGCAGATGGCATCGAGCTTCATGCCGCTTTCCTCAGCCGCCGGAACGGAGCCTTGAATGCTCTCCATAACGCCACGGCCTGTCGGCCTACCACCCCTGTCTTCATCAGAGCGCCCCGGATTCGGGTCGCTTTGAAAAGCTCGAATGCGTTCATCTTCGCCCGGGAACGGACATAATGGATGGTCGTGACTGGTTTCGTGAGGGTAAACATGTCGTACGGCGAAACCATGAAATCGGTCAGCGCGATGCGCTCGGTTTTGTCCTTCAAAAAGAAATACACCGCCGCTTCATCCGGACAGGAATCCTTCAGAAATCGCTGGCGCGCGCGGGCGGTTTCATTGCTCAAGGCCGCCATTGTCCTGGGCAAAACCGACATATCGAAGTTCCTGAATTCCGAAAGCAGCGCGCCGCGGATGAAATAGCAACCGCCCTGGAAGAAAACCGCCGGCTCCCAATAATCCACCAGTTGGCCAAACAAGTCTTTCCCCGACTTCAGGACATCCCTAAACGTTTGGTCCGAAACGAAAATCACATCGGAATCCAGTTTGGCCAGGTAATCATCCGGACCGATCTCGCTCGAAAGTTCCGCGAAGGCCCGGGTCTCCACGCCGACCGCGGATTCTCCCCAACCCGTGACTCGATTACACTTCCTCGCAACCACATCTAATCCCATTTTGCAAAGGGCGTCGGTGTGAGCCCGGGCCAGAAAATCGTCTTTATCCACGTAGAGATAGATTCTGCCGAGGAATGGCAAACCCAGCCGCGCGAGGCTTTTGAGCGAGAGCCTCAATGCGGCAAAGTGTTTGTCGCAGGTAAAGTAGACACAATGGATCCTGGCCGCGCCTGCGCTCTCCTGCTCTTTTGCGCGATGCTTCATTTCGCGGGGAGCTGGAGCCAATCCGGCAGATAAATATTTTCCACCTGCCTCCCCAGCCCGGGGAGCCATTGGTCGGGCACAATCACGATCTTGCCTGGATTACGCGACAGCCATGCGCCCCACCAACTGAAAGTGCTGTTCGCGTTGATGAAATGCTTGCAGGCGGCCATCAGTGCCACGTCGTACGCGGGATTGGCGTCGGGGCCCAATTCGACGTATTCGCAATTGCTCACATCGGTCAGCAACTTGCGGGCTTCCGGGATTTCATCCGAGAAGACGAAGAATCGCGGCTCGCGGACTTTCTCCTGAATGATCCGAAACGCCCGCTGGTAATAACCCGTTCCCATCATTCCGAAATCGGGGAAGTTTTTGATGTCGCCCCGCCGAATATGAACGCTGACGGCGTCCGAGTTCCTGATCTTTGCCAGATAGTCACCGAACTTTCCTCCCTCCTCTTTCTTGAGCGTCAATTCATCCCGGACCCAAGCCCCCACTCCTTCAAAGTAGCGTGGCGAGGGCCAATAGCCGCGAAGGTACACGTCGCGGCGCGGGGCGCGCAGGATTCGCTCGTCGAACGCCTGGCCGGCCTTGAGCCGCACCTGGTCCTCGAGGATGACCGTCTGCCATAGCATCGGCAGGCATTTGTATTCGAACTTCCTCCAGACCCGGGCCGGCAAGTTCGTCGGCTTCCAGACCTTCATCCAGCGAGCGTCAAAGGTCATTTCTCCCGCCGTCCGGTAGTGGTGAATCCCCATCGGCAAATGCGGAGATATATTGTGCGATTTGTCGTACCAAAAAGCGTCCAGATAAAGTTCAGCGCCTCGGTCCTTCGCCATCCTCCGGCCGAGCGCGTACTGAAAAAGCTGGTTACCCAGGCCGGCCATCAGGCGAACCACTACCCGGCCCCCATTGCTGGAGGTCTTCTCCAGTTGTGCCTCTCCGTTCACAGTATTCATTCAAGCGGAACCAGCAAATTATCCAGGCCTGCTTTGCCCAACCACCTTCGGATAGTCATCGGGGATTGTTCGCACCAAAAGGGGTTTCTGCGGACGCGCCAGCCGGCATATTGCAACGCAATCGGAGACCCTTTGGCACACTCAACCAGCAGCTTTGCCGTGCGCGCCACGCGGGACTTGCGGGTCCGCAAGCATCGCTTCAGTTCTTCTCTTTGACGAAGGTGCTTGCGCAACGACTGCCACCATTGACCCTGGATGGCTTTCGGAAGGAGAGCTAGGCTCCGTTGCATCGCGTTTTCGATCATTTCCTCCTTCAACCGACGGTGCTCGGTCGTATTCTCATCAACCTTTGCCGTCGCTTGACCGGAATGGGTCCGCCACCCACCCCAAGTGTCGGGAACGTGCACCGTGCTTGCAACCAAGGCAGCCCGCATGTTCCAGTTGAAGTCGCCGATGGACCCCCAGCGGCTTTCAAAGCCTCCCACCCTTTCAAACAATGTCCTCCGGATTAGCAATTGTGTGATGGAGATGTAAACGCTCTTCGCACCCATGTGCAGCACCCCATCCAAAGGTGCCCGGCGAATATGACGGCGTCGCAGCATATCGGGCGCGGAATTGGCGAAAGTCGAGCTTGTGAACCACCAATCGCCTATGTCACGTCCCTGTTCGTCTATCTCCTTCAATGAACAATGAGCCATCTCGCATTCAGGGTGTGCATCAAGCGCCGCCACCAGCTTTTCGAGGCAATCTGGCGCCATCGTGTCGTCACTGGTGGCGATATACACGTACTCGCCACGAGCCTGACGAATGCAGTTGTTCCAATTCGCATAGAGCCCTTCGCGCGGCGCCTGAGAGAGGCACATCCGCTTCTCCCTGCTCGCTTGTTCCTGAAGAAACTCCCATGCACCGTCCTCTGAATAATTATCAACGACGATCAACTCCCAATCCTGAAAAGTCTGTTTAAAAATCGTTTCGAACCGCTCCTCCAGAAAAGGCCTTGTGTTCAGATTAGGAACACAGATGGAAACCTTTGGCATGGAAGCCTAGTGCAGTTTTTTGAGCCAAAGCGCTGCACCGGCAAGCCTTCGGATTCTTGTAATCATCGGAACCAAACCACTGGACGTTCAGGCTCCAACGGCCTCGCCGCGACACGCGAAGCCGTCGTAGTATTGCCCTCTTTCGTTGAGCTGTTCGACCACGAAACCATTTGAAACCAGGAGCGCCTCGATTTCCTTCCAACCAGCCTCGCCTGAATGCGTCTCAAAGAAGAGCGCTGATTGCCTGGGCAGCAGCGGCACGAGCATCGGCAGCACGTTGCGCTCCTCGCCTTCGATGTCCATCTTCAGCAACAGAGAGGCCGCGCGCGATTCTTTAACTACCTCAAGGAAGTTGACCACAGAAACCTCGGCGGCAAAAGCATTTGCCTCACCGTGGAGTAGCCGGCCATTGTGGCTGTTCCGCCAGACAAAACCCAACCGTTTGGTTTCGGTGGATACGGCAGATTCGACCAGATTTATGTCCAAATGATTAGCGCTGATTTGCTTGCGAACAATCCGTGCGTTTTGCGGGTGGGGTTCGAAAGCGGTTATGCGGGCGCGTGGGAATCTGTTCTTCGCCAAAAGTGAGAAAATGCCGATGTGCGCGCCACAATCGAAAACGACTTCCGGCTGAAAGTTAACTTTGTCGAGATCGTAATTATTGTGAAGTAGTATCTCCTGAACAATCAGCGTTTGAGACCAGTCAGTGGGATCCACTAAAAGTTTCATCCCATTCAACTGCTTCGGCTGAATCCACAAGCATGGAATCGTCCTCGCATATATCCGCCACCACCTATTCCGGGAACGATCCCTGGCAGGCATGAGCAAACCCAGAAGCCCAAGCGTCAATCGTTGCCTAAGATCTCCTCCGAGCGAGAAGCATTGTCCAATGATGGCCTTATCGAACGCCATGCAGGTGCGGCTGAAGCGAGACCGCTCAAGCCGCATAATTCATGTCCACATATTCCAGGTCCGGATTGAACCACAGCGCCGCTTCGCCGACCGCGGAAGCGCACTTCAGAAAAAACTGCGTTCGCGCCAGCAACTGAGTCTCGATTAAAACATCCTTCCCTTTCCGGTACCCGTTGAAATCATACTGTTGAAAGACGTTTGTCTTCGTGCGGGAGCGCAGGGAATTCCAGGCGATGACGCGCTCGCCATATCTGTTTTTGAAACTCTGCAAGTATTGTTCCTGGTCCGTGGCGACGAATATTTTGCATTCAGGATGCTGGTTCAGAAAGGGGTCGATCCGTTCAAAATAAGAGGTCGGCTCGATGATCCGCATCGTGTTGGGGTTTCTTCCTGCATCAGCATACCGCGGAGTGCCTTTGTCCGTGCCCCGGACGTGAGCCCCCACGACAAACGCGCCCTTCATGTGCTGGTCGTAAAAGGCATCAATCTCCTCCTGAATGTGCTTTTTGAGGCGAATGTATTTTTTGATCAGGCCATGAGCTTTCGAGCGTTGGGTCCGGTACCACTCCAGGTCGTTTTGGGTCTTTGAATAGTAGACCCCGTATGGAAAAGCGAAAACGCTGTCCGGCTCCTGCATGTGGAGATACTTCAACTGCTCGTAACTCAGTTCCAGCAGGTCCGCTTTCCTTAACACCGAGTCCGGACGGTTGACCATAAATAGCACGTCCTCGTAGTTGATACCGGCGACCGGTTCGAAGAAATAGTCCCACATATTTGGACCGTAGCGCGGGTCGTAGTAGGCGTTGATGCCGTTCCCCGCGCGTCGTCCGAAATAAACCACGGGGAGATAGTTCTGCTTCTCGCAGTAAATCAATTGGTTGAAGACGAACGTCAGGTAAGCGAAAAAACCGGCATTGGAATGATTGATTTTGATAATCAGGATTTTCTGGTTGCTGCCGTTGAGCCGTTTGATCCGTTCATCCCTGAGCTGCCTGGTTGCCCGGGCTTGTTTTCTGAAATGCGACCATTGCGAGAAGCTCTCAGGCCTGACACTGTCCACTGCGAGTCGAGGAACACCGAGCAGGTAAATCGGCAGCCGTCGTTTCACCCACCATCCGGCCGTGACCGCCGGGGGGCAAACGCGATGCAGCAAAGCCTTAAATCGTTGCTTCATCGGACCTACGTTGAAATCTCCCTCATGGCCATCTTCATGCCACGGTCGGAAGCGCGATAAAATCGGAAGTCCCGCCGCCCGCGCCGCAGCGCGCTGACGTGTCCCCAAAGCCAGCGTGGCCAGGCAGCCCGACGTGGCTTCGAACCTCGCGACGCCTGCAGAAGCGCCAGCGACCGGCTCATTCCTTCGGCCAGCGCGAGCAGATAATCCTCTTCCAACCGCCACACCGGAATGATGTGCTTCAGCCGCAACGACTGAAACAGCCCCGTCCCAAAACCCATTTCACAGGCGGTCATCGCCAAATCGGAATCCTCGCATGCGCCCAGAGATTTCCCTCTTCGGCCCAAGCCGCGCCGGACCGGATCTGCCGCCACCCGCCGTGCATATTCCGTCGCAACCTCGCGTCGAATGCAAGTTCCCGCGCCCCAGGGCATCAGTCCGGGCCGATCGGTTTGGTTCGACCACGTATCCCGAGAAACTTCCCGCAGCGCCAGGTAATGCAGGTACGGTTTCGACCATTCCGGTGGCGTCGCCTCGAACTCAGGCACGATACTGCCGCTCCATGCTCCCAGCCGTGGCCAGGCGGCCCCAATCGCCAGGGTGCGTTCGAGGTAATCTTTTTCCAGGGGCGTATCGTCATCCACGAACAGCAAGAATTCCGCCTGCGCCTCGCGCATCCCGCGCAGTTTCGCTTGCGCCAGCCCCAGCTCTTTCTCCACGACGACGCGAGCCAGCGGATGCCAACCGAGGTCAAGCCGAGCCGCCAGCGGGCCTTCGGACGCGTTATCCACAACGACAAATTCCCACGCCGAGCGCGACAGCGTCTGCTCTCGCAGCGAAGCCAGTACTCGCTCCAGGAACGCCATCGGCGGGTTATGCGCGCAAAGAATGACCGAGAGATTCACGTCGCAAAAAAGTTTTCGAACAAACCCTCGAACTCAGGCCTCTGCCATGGCCGCGCCCAAAACCTGGGCAAGAGGTATGGATTGGCCCCGCACCGGACGGCTCGGGCGGAAACGGTGCAACCGCTTGCGTAACCCGCGCTCCGCACGAGGTCGGCGCAGCTTTGGTCATGCGCTCCATACGGATAGGAGAAGTGTTTCACTTCACGCCCGGTCATTGTCTCAAGGTCGCGTTTGCAATCCACGAGCTCGGCTCGTCGTTGTCCCTCCGAACACAAAGGCAAAGACGCATGTGTCAGGGTATGCGCGCCAATCTCAACCAGGTTGCTGCCGGCCAGCCTCGCGACTTCGTCGGCTGTTAACGTTCGGTGTGTTGGCCTGACTGTTCGCTCTATCCCACTCCACTCCAAAAGCTTCGCTATCACCTCATCTCGTTCCGGTGAAGGAAGCTCCTGGAGCAGCGAATGGACCGCTTTAAAAACAGACTCAGGCGATGCCCCCTGCCCTTCGCCGTTTGACGTCCGCACGCCGGCTTTAAAGGTCCATTGGTGCATGCGCTCGCCAATCGTTAACTCAAGATGCTCCGGCAACGTCGTGGAGAAGAAGAATATCCGTTCCAGTTCATCCCACCAGAACTCACGCTTCCCGCCGACGTATCCTGATGCGATGAAGAACGTCGCCGGCATCCCATAGCGCTCCAGCAAAGGCAACGCCTCATAGAGATTGTCGGCATACCCGTCATCAAACGTGATCGCCACCGCACGCCTGGGCAACCTGTCTTCCGAACTCATTTGCACCACCTGGCTTAAGGTCAGGATGGTGGCCCATTCTCGCAGACATTCGAGCTGTTGCCGAAAAACCTCGGGCGACACCGCTTGCTCGAAAGGATCCACCGCCAATTCCGTCACGCGATGATAATAGAGAATCGCGCAACCCCTGGCGAAAGCACGGCGCAGGTGCGCCCGCGCATGACGGTTGGCTTTTTGGGCGAGCTTTAGCATGGCTGACTGAGCCGGGCGGCGCAGGTTCGCTTGCGCCAATCTCGAATCGCGCTGCGAAATCCTCGCTGGGTAGACAAATGCATCTGAAAACTCCACAGCCCCTGGCGAAGCGAGCCCAGCGCTTTCCAAATCCTGCGTGGAACCGACGGTTCCCGAGGTGGCTGGCCGCTCCGAAGCGCCCTGAGAATCGCCACCGAATACGTGATGCTTTCGCCAAGCTTCCTGAGGTATGCGGGCTCGAGCCGGCGGCTGGGCAGCAAGTGGGTTAAAGTCAGATCCGGGAACAATCCGGTTCCCATCCCCAGGTCGCACGCGGTCAACGCAAGGTCGTTGTCTTCCTGGGCGAAGAGCGAGGCGCCGCGCCGGCCGAGGCTTCGCCGAATCGGGTCCTGTGAAGCTTTCGCCATCCACTGCTCAGCCACTTGCCGGCGCGCGCATAAGCCTGCTCCCCATGGCAGGAGATCAAACCGATCCGGAAAGTTGGACCAGCAAGGCTTCGTCACTTCCCTCACTGCCAAAAGCGCCAGGCATGACCGCGCTTTGGCCGACGGCTCGGTCTCGAACCACGGCAGAATGCTTCCGCCCCAAGCGCCCAGAAAGGGCCACTCACGCGCGATTACCAGGACTTGTTCAAGGTAATCCTCCCGGAGCACGTTATCATCGTCCACAAACACCAACAGCTTGCCTGCCGACTCTCGAATTCCTCTGAATCTGGCCGCCGCAAGCCCGAGTTCATCCTCCCGCACAATTCGGCCGGCGGGATGCCACCTCAAATCGTAGCGGTTCGATAGGCTCTCGCGCGAAGCATTATCCACCAGAAGGAATTCCCATTTGTCTCGCGGCAACCCCTGCGCTTCCAGGCCCGCCAGCGTCCGCCGCAGAAAATCCTCCCGCGGATTGTGCGCACAGAGGATGACGGAAACCGGAACCATAGGAATCAGAACCTGCCAGCCACGCTCATGTTTCGCGGGAGTAAATCAGCAGCCGCGGACCGTTGCCTGTCCACACTGATTCGGCCAATTTCCAACCGCATCCGCGTCCGTCATTGACCAGGGCCTGATACATGACGCGTGCCCGCGTTAGCTCGGCAAACCGGGGCCCGCCCGAAGCAGGAGGTTCCGCCCGGAGGTACCGGGCGTACCAGTCGCTGCTAATCACCAAATAATCCGCCGGGACACCGGTAAGCCATTCCGTGTCCATTTGAATTTCGCTGAGCCGGTAGCTCCGCTCCTCTTTCAGGTAGCGGTCATACACGCCACGATGTTTTCCGGCCAGCATGGTTTTCAATTCCTCATCCAAAAGCCTGGGGACATACATGGGATCCATCACAATCCGGCTTCCTTCTGGGACATTCTGATTTATCCAGGCCTGGGCTACGTAACGGGAATCCGGCAGGAAAAACGGCAGAGCCTGTATTATCGAGCCCGCCGCCAGCAGCAGCGCAAGCGCTCCCATGGCGAAAGAAAGGGCCCATCTCGGCTGCCACCGGCTGGCGAAGGCAAGACAAAGGTTGCAGCCGCGACCGATTCCCAGAGCAGCCGCTGGAAAAGTATAGAGCAAGTAATGAAACGACTGATACCGCCAGGTGCCTACATAAAGGAAGGGCAATAAAAGTCCGCTGCAAATGATCCACTCTCGCGAATTGGGTCTGAATAACAGGAATGCGAAGGAGAGCAGATACAATCCAAAAAGCAGGTGTTCCTCCTGCCAGCCAAACCGCAGGAGGTCAACGAAGGGCTTCGAGTAGAACATCGTGTGGCCCCCGGAGTTGACTACGCCGAAATTGTAACGGAAGCCGGAGGCCATGAAATCGGGCCGCAGGAGCCAGGCGGGGGAACCCAGAATGACAGCGCCAACAAAGGTTCCGGCACAACCCAGCGCCCGGGTCCATTCGCCTGCTCGAAAGAGGGCGCCGCGCCGATACAAAGTCGCCGCATAGGCACACATCACCGGCACGCAGGTGAGCGCGGCATTGTACTTCGTCGAGGTCGCCAGCCCGGCGAAAAACGATGCGAGCAAAAAATCCTTCAACTGCTCCCGCTGGGCCGCGCGGAGAGCATAACCGAGAGAGAGAACGGCAAAGAAGGCCGTCGTTGCGTCCGCCAGCGCGTATGCGGACAGTTTTGCGTGCAGGTCCGATACCGTAAGAAAGAGTCCCGCGAAAAGGCCGGCCGCTCGGCCATAATTACGCTCGCCGACTCGAAACACGGCAAAAATCGTCGCAGTTCCAAGGAGCGCGCTCAGCAGCCGTCCCGGCAGCACCGGAAGCCTGGAATCGATCGTCGTGAGCGCGGTGATGTCGTTGACAGTTGAAAGCCATCCGACCGCTCGCAACAGCAAAGCCCCAGCCATCGTCGGCAGCGCCATGAGGTAGGAATAAAGAGTCGGGTATAATTTTTCGTAGGGCAGAATCGTTCGGTCATGGAAAAAATGGTGGACGTTGCGGAAGTTTATCAATTCGTCCGCATCGAGGTATTGCCCGCAACGGACGAAACGCAAGGCGAAGGCGAAAATCAACAGCAGGGGAAGATGAAATCGCTCGGTTGCCCGAAACAGTTTCACCAGGGGAGGCGGCTCCTCCGTTCGACCGATAACGTTCTCAGTCATGAGCGGAAACGGGACTGCGGAAGTAACTGATTTCTATCTGACGCTGATATTCCCAACCTCGCCGGTAGTGAAACGCGAGCCTGACGCATTTGGGCATCGCATCGCTCGAGTTGGTCAAATACGCGAGACTGTCTTCCGGCGCCTCCTCGCGAGCGAAGCGGTTGACCAGGACCCCATTTTGCAGCGCGCGAGGGATGACGCTCAATTGCCTGCTGGTTCCATCCTCGAGCTGGAAGGTGGCCTGAACTTTTGTTCCCCGGAGGACCGTGCTGAGAATACGACCCA
>Ga0193693_1000152_pt1 | contig 11220 bp, 16 predicted proteins | sample L3a2metaG_FD_144916 | JGI IMG/M metagenome (GOLD analysis project Ga0193693, IMG submission 144916) | Soil microbial communities from a riparian zone of the East river system, Colorado, United States - L3a2 | ecosystem: Environmental > Terrestrial > Soil > Riparian zone | place: USA: East River...
ATGGCAAGTTCGGCGTGATTTTTCAATCTGAAGAAGAAGAAAAAAGCATGACTTTTAATGAGCCACGAGTGCTGATAAATGCGGTGATTGGTTGGGTTCGCACCCATCTATCCAGGAGTACCCAACGCCATCCGAGAACTGTTCCTTTTGTCTCCACAGAATCGAGCGAGGAAGGTAGGGCTACACGGCGGGACGGGATTACAAACTAGGATAAGACCATAGATGACGGTACACATTTTTTTTACAACGACAGACCTTGCCATCAGGCGCCACATCGAAAGCCTTACGAAGGATATACTTCTCCATTTTTGGACGACCGTCTTCGTCGAGCGAGTGCTCTTGAGAAGTACGCTTGCTGAACATTTTGTCCTCCGGCCTGACATTCATCGCAACTTCCAGGAATGCCTTGTCCAAGAAGGGAACGCGGGCTTCGAGACCCCAAGCCATTGTGGACCTTTCAGAAGACGTCAGAACTGGGCGTTCTTTTTTTTAATTTAATTTACGCACTTATTGGCCCGGAGACAATCTGATGTATGTAGATTCTTCACTCTGCGAACGCATTCTTGATGGAACGAACGTGCGTCTGGAGCAGCGTGGAAATAGAGATAACCTGTATAGATGGATGGATTAAGCTTCGGGACGTTCGAATCCAGAGGCAACGCTGCTGAAAAAAGATTACCTCCAAATATCTCGTCGCTGCCCTCGCCGCTCAAGACCATCTTGACTCCCATAGCCTTGATCTTGCGACTGAGTAGGTACATCGGCGTACTTGCTCTCACGGTGGTCACGTCATATGTTTCAAGATGATATATTACGTCTGGAATGGCGTCCAGACCTTCTTGAACGGTGAATACGTATTCATGGTGCACAGTACCCAGATAATGAGCTGCTTTCCGTGCAGCGAGGAGGTCAGGGGAATGTTCCAGGCCGATCGAGAATGAGTGCAGCCGCGGCCAAGACGCAATAGTGGCTGCTCCCCCCCAAAAGAAGAACGGACGGGTTTCAGGGATAGATGAGGGGAAAGAAGATAATCAAATAGCCTCACCCTCTTCTGTCACGCCAGAATAAGGCGTCTCGAAGCCGGAATCGAGTCGCCTCTGCCTGGCCTCGAACTGGGCCTGCGCGACTTTCTCGGTTTCCCTAGCCGCGACGGCTGCGATGATGCTACTGTCCAGGCCGCCACTGAGAAGGACACCGTAAGGAACCTCGGACATAAGCCGCTTCTTCACGGCCGCCTCGAGCGTCTCTCTGATTGCCTTTAGGTCAGCTGCCTGAGAGGGGATGGGGGCATCTGGGTTGTCAGAGTCGCCGTCCCACCATGAGGGCGTGTAGTAGCGAGTGAGCGAACCGTCGCGGCTGTCAAAAACATGGCCGGGAGGAAACGAAACAATCTTGTCACATTCGTCGACGAGACATTTGAGCTCGGACGAAAAGAATATCGTTTCAGGACGGCTTGAAGACCAGCCTCGATATAGTGTTGTAACTCCAATAGGGTCACGGGCAGCTATGATCCTTGGGGGGTCGAGAGACTCGTCGAGCAGCACAAAGGAAAAGATTCCATCAAGTAAAGGGCAAAGATCCTTGTCGTATTTCCGATACTGATAAAAGGTTATCCGTGGGAGTTATATAAGCAATACGCTCTACGCACCAAGGGGATGATGACCTCGCAGTCAGAGTGCGTCTTGAATTTGCAGCCTGAGTCACAAGCAGCTTGTAGTTTAATGTGATTGTAGATCTCGCCGTTGACGGCCAGAATCTGCTTCCCGTCTTCGCTAAAGAGAGGCTGTGCGCCGGTATCTGGACAAGAAAGTAGTCAATCGAGACAACGTCTGATGCGGAAAAGCTCACCAACGCCGACAATTGCAAGTCGCTCATGGACGAGCACCGAGCGCTGACCAACGTAACATCCGGACCAGTCGGGACCACGGTGGCGCTGTCTCTTGGAGAGAGCAATAAATCTAGACCTGTCAGCGGCGGGGTTTGGGAGGCTATGGACGGCAAATATGCCACACATTTTTGTCTGTGAACGTCGCTAGTAACGGTGCAGTCTGAGCTCGCAAAATTTCCAGTGCGTGTGACTCGATTATTTGCGATAAGATAAGGGGAAATAAATTAGGATCCGTTTATCCCTAACCCATTGATACAAACGACAAATCAGACGTATCAACCAGACAAGGGTGGACTGGGTGAAACATGTGTTATGTCGTGTACCGATAACCGCACTCCTAAATGGTTAGGAGTGGACAGCCGGAGGGGATGCAAGCCGGTCCTCGTTTTGGCGCTGTGCATCCCCAAGTTCTCACGGAGGCTGCCTCGCTTGGTTCCCTTTTCGTCAGTTGGTCACGTCCGCAGCCCCGCCATCGTCCAGTCCAAACCTTTTCTCCTCTCGCTTGGACGTGCACGTTTTCTTGTTTTCTAAACCAGCTTTTTCCTGTGGGGACAAGTTGCCACCGCTTGTGACCACTCAGAGTCGTCGAAGCCATGGCTCGTGATCGGCTTGCTGCAATGCGGGTTCGCCCTTTCGATCTCCAAACCTAGAAGTGAAATATTCACACACAAACTTTCTCGCTCCCAGGCTCAGAGACAAGGAGGCCCTCAGAGTTCTACCAATGCTACCCCGGAATACGAGATGAGTGGTCTTCAGAACCAAGACCACATCACGAACGGCGGTCGGGCCAGCTCTTCGGATGGGATGACAAGATTTTACAATCAGGTCCGCAGCAGACAAAATCGGTATCAATTCATGTCTTTCTAACGTTCTTTTTTCGGTCAAAGATATCTGGTATCCAAGACGAGCTCCGACGGTTCGACGCGAATGTGTCGAGGATTGGCGACTTGCACTCTCGGACGCTGAATAATACGGACGAGGCGCTCTCTCAACAGAATGCTGCCGCCCTGGATGAGCTAGTAGCGGAGACAAGGGCATTGAGCAATCAAATTAAGAACCAAATTCAAGATCTAGAGAAGGAGTCGGTGCCACCTGGACAAGACCCAAGAATAAGAAAGAACCAGGCAAGTTAAGGTCCCGGAAACGCGTTCATGCACTCGCTCAGACATCCATTCGCAGACCTCCCTTGTCCGTTCGAAATTCGTTGAAGCTCTGCAGAATTATCAGCAGGTAGAGCAACAGTATCGCTCGCGATACCGTCAGCGGGTTGAGCGACAGTTTAAAATTGGTGGGTTGATGATACTTTCCTCGGTTCTTCCACCCTCACTCCCTTAATTAGTCAAACCCGATGCTACATCAGAGGAAGTTACTGCGGTTGTTCAGAGTGATCAAGGAACTGGTGGTCAGGTCTTCGCTCAGGCAGTGCGTTTGCCGTTTTTTCCATTTGAGCTGCTTGCTGAGTGAGCTTTGTAGCTTACGTCTTCCACGCGTTATGGAGAGTCCCGCGCCGCATATCGAGAAGTCCAGGAGCGGCATGAGGACATCCGAAAGATCGAACGTACACTCGCCGAACTGGCACAAATGTTCAATGAGGTACGACCTAGGCCCTGACTTACCTTCCCAAACCTCGGACTTACTGTTTGCATAGATGGATGTCCTCGTCAATCAACAGGACGACGTTATCAATGCAATTGAGGTATCCGCAACTCAGGTTCAGAAAGATACAGAAGCTGGGTATGTTACACGCTGTTTCGCCGAGTTTTCATCTAACTGGAGTTGCAGCCTCGGACAAACCGAAAAAGCTGTTGGACATGCCCGATCAGCTCGCCGAAAGCGTTGGTTCTGTTTTCTCCTGTTTCTTGTTGTCCTGGCCGCTGTTGGCATTGCGGTTGGAGTCACTGTCGGAAACGGAAAGAAGTAGATGGCCTTATTATTTGGACATTGGAAACCTCTGGTAATGGATTACGATTTGCTCCACTTTACGATTTACGTTTGTATCTACCTGCCACTAGCCGGTTTGCTTTACGCCTGTGCGCGATTTATTTAATTTGCTTATCGCATTCGCGTGGTTCATATGGGCAACATTCCCCGTTAATGAAAGTTTTTTTTTTTTTTCTGATTTACAAATAGAGAGTGGTGGGGTGCATTCGTGGAACAAAGTGGGCCAAAGTAGAGTGGTGAGCGTGGGGTTGTTTTTACGGCACGGAGGAGACCGGGCGTCATTACCCCTCCGCCAACTTCTCCCCTTGCCTTGCCATGTCTACTAAACACCCAGCTCACCGTCGCAAAGGTGGCTCTGTCGAGGTTGTCGACTCAAAGTATGCCGTTGATCTGGCCACTCAGCAATCGTACTCAGAAAATGTATTTCTCTTCGTGCCTAACCTCATTGGTTAGTGGCACTCTTCGACGCGAGACCATCATCGCGTTGCTCAAATGCTACCCAGGGTACAGCCGTATCATCCTCGCAGGACTCGCCCTCCACTACATGAGCTATCACCCGAAGTACTGCACGCTACTCTACTGTATATCCTGTTTGTTGGACGCGGTGGATGGGCAAGCTGCAAGAGCACTTGACCAGACCTCCAAGTTTGGCGCTGTGTTAGACATGGTGACAGACAGGTATGGTATGCTTCAGTGACATGTTCCCTGTACTGATTTGTGGTTCAAAGGTGCACCACCTCCTGCCTTCTATGTTACCTCTCGTCAGCGTACCCAGCCTACGCGCTATTTTTCCAATTTTTGATCTCTCTGGACTTTGCGAGCCACTATATGCATATGTACAGGCAAGTAAATTTCATTTTTCTCCTCCATGCTGTTGGCCGAGACATGTGTTTAGCTCTCTCGTCACTGGATCACGAAGTCATAAGCTGGTCACAAGCGACGTCAGCAGAATCTTGTGGTACTATTACAATGACTCGGTGAGGACTTTGAGTGCATCGCATCACAGCCCACTCATATGGAACTGCGCAGCGGACTCTTTTTGTGATATGCGCGGGAAATGAACTGTTCTTCGTCTCGTTATACCTCATGAAATGGGTCAAGACACCCATCGGACTCGGACATCCGTTGTTATCACTGCTGACGTGGCCAGAAGTTATTGCTCTCGCATCATTTTGGGTATTTCTGTTGAAAAACATCATCAACTTTGTCCAGCTTTGGAAGGCGTCAAAAATCCTTGTCGGGGTGGATCTCGCAGAGCGGGCGAAGGCACGAGAGGCGAGTCCAAAGTCGAAGGGGCGATGAGAGATGTTTTTAGATAGTTTGAGGACTGATTGCCAATGATATGCATGTTCTACTCTACCTTATCTACTTGTTTTCAATTGCTAGTCAAGATTGGATATCATCTCCTGTGACCCGTCACGACTCGCATGCGTTCTCAACTGCTCCTTCGTAGAACGCGTCTCTCCAAGACATCTTCCGTCTCTACTCGTGCTCTCCTCTCGTATTCCGGTCCTGCGCGTTATCCAAGGAATGACACACGTCCTACCCCCGCTAGGGTCTCTCGCGTCGCCCGACGAGCGTCCACCTCTTCACCAAAATCGCCAGAGGCCAACTCATCTCCATCCACCCAGAAGCCCAATCCACCCTCGAGAGAGCCTACCGCACCCAACGGAAAAAATGCACCAGACGCTACGGCGCCGGCGCTACAAGTTTCCAACGAACAGGACTTCTTCTGGTCGTATCAATCGTTGTCCGAATCCGAACCTTCTACTCTGCCTCCACCAGAGGTGTTCGAAGAGGTTCTGAACAACGTGCACATTTCTCTGCACCCACAGACACAGCATAAAGCCGTTTTCTCCACTCCAAGTGGCCCGCCTATAGAGCCTACGGTTGCACTCTATTGCCCGATCGAAGGCGGAAACTATATCATCGATGACACCGTGCGTGAACTCGCTCGTCGGACAGGCTCGGACGTGATTGTACTGGATTCGGTACACATGGCTGCTGGGGAATGGGGTCATTTCGGCCAGGGTAAGTTGCGTTCACCGTTGTAGAAACATGCACTCATTGACGTGGTGTGCCCTCCAGCCGCGTCCCTTATTCAACTCCCTCAGAATCCGTTACATTTCTCCCCTCAAGCTGCCATCACATCGCCCGTGACACACGATGACGATGATGGAGATGCGCCTGGCTTTTCTCCTCATATGACGTTGCTCGTCGTACCACAGCAGGCATCTCGAATGTCAGGGAATGTCCCATCAAAAGGGAGCCTGGTCAAAGCCAAGAGCTTCTTCGACATGTGCATTAATGTACAGGCTCCCAATGACACGGGAAGCTCTAGCGTCACATTGAGACCGCGTCTCATATACGTTCGCGACTTTCCGACCCTCTCATCGTCATGGGCATTTTTACATCCAGCTCTGCTCTCTGCGGTCCGCCAGCGTCGACAAGGCGCCTTGTCGCGAACAACGTCACACGTGGTCAACCCAACAGTGATACTATTCGGCATCACACCTACCATCTTCCCGCCGTTTTCGGCGCCCTCGACGCCACCTGGTCCCCAAGGAATGACGAACATGTTGACAAGTCGCAGTGGTCAGGCAACTCCAGGTGTTGCAACGTCTAGACCCGGGAAGTCCGACTGGGGTGAAGAAGATCATGCGGAAAAGGCTCGAGAGTGGCGCCTGCGAGAACGCCTGCGGAAATGGGAACGCGGTGACCGCGCCCTCCAATCCGAATTGCCCAAACTTCTGACAGGGCCTCCTGTCGAGGATGAGTCGGGCACTCCCGGTCAGCCCAATGTCGTGTTCGTTGGTGGGCCCGGTGGAGGAAACCCACTCTCATCGTTCCTCGGTCCATTACTCGGTGGAGGCGGTCTCAGACCCAGTGTGTTTTCTGCGCACTTCGATACTGGTCCCTGCTTCTCGATCATTGTCACGCGAGAAGGCGTCTAGAATGGGCTGCCGGAGAGAGATCAACGAATTAACGATACGTATGGCGGTCGGGTCGATCGGAGGGTTGCTCGAGACGCGCAGCGCAGCATCTGTGTTCTCTGCGACTTCAGAGCCCCCGTCTGAGGACGCCGGATCAGGTGATTCAGCGAATGCAGCAAGAATGTGGGATGATTGGGGGAACAAAATAGAAGTATGGACAACGGTGAAGCAAATTGGTGACCAGGCAGTAGGCCACGTTATCTCGTCCTCTTTGCCAGAGTCGGTCGGGTCATCGCTCTCATCAATCCCTTTATCATGGGTCGATATATGTGATGCATGGGCCGATCAACGAGCCTCTCACCATCTTAGAAAGGCGTGGATACTACTATCCTCAAATAGGCCAGCTGGAGAAGATCAACAAGATACGAATCTGGATAATGAAAGAGACAGACAAGTGGACGACATTGTCGAAACGGTGAAACACGACCCGTACTTGGACGCACATGAACAGAGGCTCCTGGGATGTATCGTAGATTCAGGTGAGCTCGCAAAGTCGAAGCTATCACATTCACCCATTCAGTACTGAGGGTGACGTGCAGTATCGATGCCCACCTCATTTGCGCGGGTCCATCTTCCCGCACATACGATTGACTCTGTGCGGACGATCGTATCGTTGCCATTGTTGCATCCGGCAGCGTTTCAACAAGGTGTTTTGAAGGAGCACAGCATGACCGGCTGCTTGTTATTCGGTCCTCCCGGTACTGGGAAAACGCTGGTCGTCCGAGCACTCGCAAAGGAGGCTGGATGCCGCATGCTCGCGATATCTCCTTCTGACGTTATGGACATGGTCCGTACGGTTTCATGTCATCCCTTGATTACATGTGGCTCACTTTTGTGTTTCTTCGAAAGTACGTTGGGGAGGGAGAGAAGCTGGTCCGCTCCGTGTTCTCGTTAGCCAGAAGGTTAGCTCCTTGCGTCGTTTTCATCGACGAGATCGATGCCCTCTTCGGCGCTCGGTCATCCTCACGCGATACTGGAGGCGGGTTCGTGCATCGTGGCGTCATCACAGAATTCATGCAAGAGATGGACGGCTTGAAGACATCCAATACGGATAACGTCATTGTCATAGGCGCCACAAATAGGCCATTCGACCTCGACGATGCTGTATTACGTCGACTCCCTCGAAGGCTCCTGGTGGACCTTCCCGGAGAAAGCGAACGCGAAGGTTAGGTTTCATAAAGATCTTATTCATTTCGTTCTGACCGGGCCACCAGAAATACTAAAGATTCACCTCCGGGACGAGGTTCTTTCTTCAGAGGTTGACCCGAAAGTTCTGGCTCGGGATACCCCCACTTTTTCGGGATCTGATCTGAAGCGTAAGTCGTCCTCTCTTTGACTGGATCGTGTCCTCATCACAGGTCCACTTTTCTAGACTTGTGCGTATCTGCAGCATTAGACGCAGTTAAGGAGAACGTTTCGGTGCCATGGGTCGTTGAAAGAAGCCAGAACCCTCCATCTAAAGGCGCATTGCAGGTGAGCAATGTCGACGATGGTGATGGCGCAGCGCAGCCATCGGAAGACTCGGCAACCTCAACCACACAGAGGCGTATTCTACGACCTCATAATTTTGCGAAAGCTCTTAGAGAGATAACACCCTCTGCGTCCGAGTCCTTGGGAACGTTAGCCGACCTCCGTAGATGGAACGACGAATTTGGAGAAGGCCGGAAGCGAAAGAAACAGGTGTGGGGCAAGGATCGCTTCGGTTTCACGAGACTGTGGGACAGGGAAGAAGATGGCAAGGTTGTCACTTTAGTACCGGGAACGGACAAGTCTCTCTGATAATCTCTGATACTACATTATCGATTGGGTAGAATATCCAACATCCACATTAGTTGGCCCACCAAAGGGCAAACATAGATTACTGTATTGCCCGGGCGCATGCGATATAGCTCTTTTAGCAACACGCCAGTCCAATCCAGTCAACCGCGCCGGCTCTTGACCCGTCTTGCTTTTCGCGGAGGCTCCGCTTCACCATCTACATCAATCCCGGTATGAGAGACACTGGAAAGTCAATTTGTCAGTTATTGTTGATAACTTTGCGCCATGTCACATACCTTGTGTGCTGTTGGTCACGACGTGGGCGTGCTTGAGAAGACCCCTCAGGCTGAGAGCGATCCGGCATTGTCGCCGCAGGCGCGGGAGCATCCGCCTCTTCTTCGTTATCATCGCTTTTTTTGTCCTCCTCACTCTCCGTCGTCGCGTTTCTTCGCGTCCGGCGCGGCCAGTCGTCTTTAAGCGCAGCCGCCTCGCCGACCGAAATAACTCTATGGTTCCCGCCTCTCCCCCAGTCCTCACCGCAGGCGGGGCATTTACTATTGGACCGGCGATAGGTCTCATAGCATGTATCGTGCATGCGTACTCTGCAATTAGCCCTGGGACACGCGTGGCCACGCGTAAGGATCTGAATATGCCCGTGGGCGTAAGTATTTTTCCTTTCTTTCTTTCTTTCTTTGAGAATTGTCGCGCGCACCTCGTAGCAGATTGTACAGTCTAGGATCTCGTCTGGATAAGTTGACTTGAGGTATGGTTGCAACTCTAGTAAGGCGCGTGGGGAAAGGGAAAAACGACACTTCCTGCGAGGGTGAAGAAGGGCGTGCGTGTGTTTAGTTTAGTTTCAAAAGGGATACGCAATTCGCGGTGATAATGAAGGGGGGGGACGACGCAACTTGCTCTTCAATAGCCAGCCTTTTGTTACGAAACTGGCTAACACGCTCTCGGCTTGCGTTTTGCTCATCGGCGATGTCAGCGCGTTTACCTCGCGTAGTGCGGCTAGAGAAGAGATGGAATATGAGCTGTTCGGGGCGAGCATGATTTGTTCAACCTGGGGGAGCGGGAGGGTTATTAAACAACTCTATTATAATACTGTACGCGAGAAGTCGCGGGCTCTGTCATGTACGCACCAGTGCTCTGAAGTAAGATATCTCGAGGGGCGTATAGTCGCTCGCGATACGAGCAATTTCATCATCTCTACGATTGACCTGGAATCCGATTCCACGTTTTACAACATGCGGGGTGAGGCGCGAAACATCTTACCAGAGCGTACATCTCCTTTCCCGTCACTTCATTGCGTATTCGGGAGAGTTCCAGGTCGAGGGGATCGAGTGATTTGTTGAGGCTGGACAAGAACTCGCCCCAGTCATTTGCTATACTCGCGTTTATTTGGAGGGCATTATCTGCAGCTGTTGTGTGTTGCCCCGCCTTTTGAGTGAAGAAGACCCTAGGTGGGATAGAACAGTAACCAGACCTTTGACAGCCTCGACACATTGCTTCCAGATGACTTTTGCGAGTTCAGCTGAGAGAACTCTGCGCGATATGGCGGACTGGAGGAAGAGACGCTGCACGTCGAGTGACGAGACCATTGACCGACTCGGATGAAACGAACGTTCGTCGAATGATGCCGTCAAACGCTCAACTCGCAGCCACAATCGCGTTTTCCCTCCTTTATTCATACATTGATAGTACAGCCATCAATCACTCTTTTGTTTCATCCAAGAAATCGCGCTTTACAGCTTCGGTACACGAAGCGTCTTACTTACCATCATGGCCGCCCAGACACCAAATATAAGGCTCACAACATGTAGATCACCGTGTCCCCCCGACTTTCCCCATACAGTCACAATCCCACCAGGAAGCCCCTCCTTCCCCTCGATCCAACCGTTCTTGACCCAGTAGGAGAGTAGCCCAACCAACGCCAAGGTGGACGGGATGGGCAGTCCCTCGAAATAGCGTGCCTTTCCCGATGTGTCCTTCGGCACCAGCGCCACAGTTGCATTGAACCTGGCCAGACGGGCGAGTCCACAGCAGATGAAGCATGCTAATGCAACTGCGTCGAGAGTAGTTCGAAGGCCGACAACGAAGGCCAGAACGGCAGGCGCAACTCCGAATGATATCTGAATGAGAACCATATCAGATCGTGAAGTGAGTGGGTCACTGTGCCGGAGTACACACCAAGTCTGCCAATGAGTCGAGTTCTTGCCCCAACATGCTGGTCGACTTGCTCCAGCGAGCGACCTTTCCGTCAAGGAAGTCAAATATTAGACCCCCTAGCGGGAACAAAAGAGCATTTTGGAGGTGGTGTTCATCGCCCGTTGCGAGATAGTTTGCAGAAGAGAATAAAGAGAATGAGCCACAGAAGCCGTTCATGATCGTTACAAGGTCAGCTAGTCGAAAATTCCTGAAGCCCTGTCAGTACGAAGAGTGAAAGGGAAAGACAAGCGCCCATGCCCACCTAACCAGTGAAAAATGACCCTTAGTGTCATCGTATTGTTGTAAAACGACTGCTACGCGGTCACCATCGTTAACGTTGGATATTGACTGAGACTCCTTTGGCCGGACCATGGTGCTCGTCAGGTCTTGTGAGAGGAGAGCCCAAGGCCAAGGCGAGGCCACTCCAGCTTA
>Ga0193693_1000153_pt1 | contig 11199 bp, 14 predicted proteins | sample L3a2metaG_FD_144916 | JGI IMG/M metagenome (GOLD analysis project Ga0193693, IMG submission 144916) | Soil microbial communities from a riparian zone of the East river system, Colorado, United States - L3a2 | ecosystem: Environmental > Terrestrial > Soil > Riparian zone | place: USA: East River...
TAAACTGAGGAATTGTTGTAATCGTGACCTCGGTTTTTTTTTTTTACTGCACCCGACAGTAATTTATACGTTTTCTTGATTGTACAAATTGCCAAAATTCGTGATGTTTTGAAACTTTGAGGATTCGGAAGACGCCGTGTGTATGCGTTCCAAGGCGAGATGATTTGGGGAATCAGTTTGTACCCTCTGTCGTCGGCGCTGCATGAGACTCCAAGATCATGATGGTCAGCTCAGACCCGTACGGCCTGAAGTCAATCGCCACCGACGACCAAAAAAGTTCGCAGGGTGGATCCGATTCAACGCAGATCGACTGGTCAAGCAATTGGCCTTCCCTCTTCCCATATCGCAAAGTGCCAGTTGTTGGAATCGAACCCTGATGCAACACGCTGTTCGTTGTAATGCTACCGGGTTTAGAGTGCATTTGCGGTCATCTTGATACGCGCAAAGACCAGCCAGTGGGATCCGCACTCACACCCACACCCATACTGCAATCATCCACTGGCACCTTCAATGTATCACTCTGCGACAGAATAACTAGGTCTAAATACATACAGTATCGCCCGGGTCAATGCGACGCCGACCGTCATCACTGACCTGCCTGACCGCCTGAAAATTGATTGGCCCTAGAAATAAAATGAATAAATGAGGTTGTTGTCGATTGGCGAACTCACAGTGATCGTAATTCTGGATTTGCCAAGAGTTCTTGCATGGATGGTAGGCTGCCTCCACTGTTCATCTGGTTCATCTGGTGATGCGCAGACAAGGTAAGCCAGGCAACCACTCAAAGGGCGCAAATTGATGCAACTGACCATGTTGGCAACAGTCGGATTCGACATAACTCTTTCCAATCCGCCATTGGCCATCATTTGCTGCGCCATCTGCATCATCGCAGGATTGTTCATCATACCCGCAAGGTCGGGCATGCCACCTCCACCACCTTCACCACCTCCACCCAAATTTCTTAATGAATCAGCTAACCCGCCTAGTCCGCCATCTGACGTCGCGCTGGGTGTTGCCACATCCCTAGCCGCGTCTGTGGGTTGAGCCTCCGAGTTACGAAGGCCGTCTTGCATAGCGGCATTGTTGGGTTCTAATTCAAGACCACGACGATACGCATCAGCAGCGGCCGCATAGTCGCCGATGCTGTAGCGGGCATGTCTGTACGCAGGAAAGTCAGATGGGAGATTCCAATTCGAAGCCTGGCAGCCCAGCACCCTAGGCGAGAATAGCCTTTAATGAATTTGGGATCTATTTCAATCACTTTCTCCGCATCGATAGCGGCCGTTAGATGATCGCCCTTGCTAGAATATGCTGCGGCTCGGTTGGAATAGTAAACGGGGTTGGAAGGATTCAGCTTGATCGCTTCGGTATACACCTCGATTGCCTTGTCATACTGCTTGCTAGTCATAAACGCATTCCCTTTCTGTTTATATTTCTCTGCCGCATCCTTGTCTTCCGCTGAGGGCGGCACTGGCGCGGCCGAAGATGTGCTCAGAGGTACTGGAACCGTCGAGCTGATCTTATCCTTGGTCTTGAGAAAGACCTCAAAAATGCTCTGTAGAGTAGCAGGCTTCACACTCAAACGATCCACTTGTTCTTGTTCCGTTGGATCGACGCCGAAGGCCTCTCCGATACACTGAACTAGATAGGACGGAGATAAATGGGTCCATGCGAAGAGGGGAATGGCGAGTATATGCACCTGCAACTTCAAGACCCTCCTTGTCCTCTTCCCGGACGGTGCCGTCATTGATAGATTGATTGAGAAAGTCTATGATAGACAGAACGAGACGCTGCTGCTTTTCAGACATTTTTCAGCTGGAGTGGAGGGAGGGACGATGTTGACGCTTGTTTACGTCCACGGTTAACCTTGGTTTTCACGGAACACAACAAACGATCCTGACGCGTACGCGACATGTTCTTCTGTGCCATCTCTGGTGAACCCCCACAAGACCCGGTCATCTCTACAAAATCGGGTCATGTTTATGAGCGTCGTCTTGTACAAAAGTACATCACGGAGAATGGCACAGACCCAGTAACAGGCGAAAAGCTGGAGGAGTCTGACCTGGTTTCTGTCAAAGCCAGTACGTATGTCCCTCTCCCCGTAACGCGACCATGCTCAAATTTTATAAGGTCCTGGTGCTGCCGTTCCTCGACCTCCGACTCACTCATCCATACCCGCGTTGTTGACTGCCCTGCAAAATGAATGGGACGCGCTTGTCCTCGAGACGTTCACCCTCAAGCAGCAGTACAACTCGACTCGCCAGGAGTTGAGCTATGCCCTCTACAGTCAAGATGCTGCCAGTCGTGTTATTGCACGTCTTATGCGCGAGCGCGATGCTGCGCGAGAGTATGTGTTTTTTTTTACGCTCACGATGTGTTCCTTTCGACCAACGCGTATGTAGGGCCCTTGTCAATGTCCAAGCCTCTTTGGGAATTTCCGCCACCCCTAGCAACGATGTCGAAATGTCTGACCAAACTGCCCCCGCAGGCAATGCCCTGCCCGAGAAGGTCATCGCCGAGATAGATGAAACTCATCTGACACTCTCCGCCGTCCGCAAGAAACGCAAGGTACCACCAGGCTTTGCTACGCCGGCTCAAGTTAAAAATTACTCCTCTAAACACACAATCCCTTCCCTCCACTCTGCTTCTGCTGGAATCACGTCCGTCGCCCTTTCGAGCGCGAATCCTACACAATTCTTGACCGGTGGGAATGATGGGATTGTCCAACTGTACGACAGAAGTACGGACAAGGTTTTGACTTCATTGAAGGGACACTCGAAGAAAATTCACCATGTCGCTTTCCGTGAGCGCGAAGGGCAACCAACCCTTCTTCTGTCCGGGGGTGCGGACAAGATAGCCCGTGTATGGTCTGTAGACTCTGCGTCAGGAGAATACCGCCCACGCACTATCATCAAAACTCACAAGGGTGATGTCACTGGCCTAGCCGTCCATCCCTCATCAACATTGCTCTTCCTTGCGTCCCATGACAAGACCTACTCTATACACGACCTCAACGACTTCTCCCAAGTGTACCGCTCCACTCCTGCGGAGGAACCGTTCTCCTCTTTCGCTCTGCACCCGGACGGTACTATCCTCGCTGCAGGTACACCGACGTCTACCATTCACATCTATGATGTGCGCTCTGGAGACATGGCTGCGACGCTCGTGCCACCTGAAAATTCCCCATTCACCGTCAACAGCCTGAGCTTCTCGGAGAACGGCTATCATCTCCTTGCACCCGATTCACTATCCTCGGTCGGAATATGGGATCTACGTAAGCGGAAGTTGGGGCACTCTATACCCCTGGGCGATAGTTTCAAGGTGAACAAGGTGGTGTACGACTACAGTGCCCAGCTACTCGGTGTTGCGGGTAACGAGGGAGCCCGCATCTTTGCCCACAAAACCTGGGAAGAGCTTGTGCAGTTCCAGGAAGGTGGTGAAGTCTCTAATATTGCGTTTGGTCCCGAGAGTAAGGAGATCTGGGGGACGACTGGAAGGGAGGTCAGAATTTGGGGACTGCCAGAATGATCGCCTTTGTCTCAATGTTCTACTCTTGTAGTCAAGTTTAGCTTGTATTCGCTTGATTTTATCTAATCTGTCAGTGCCTGTGCTTAACATCGGTTTGCCTTTCGCCCCCGGTCGCTGCTCTTTACCCCAGGTCGTTTCAAAGGCGCTGCTCTTCCCGAGGCGTACGTAACCGGATGTCATTCAGTCATTTTTTATTTGTGTGAATCAAATTTCGTATGTCATGCGCAAATACACAGTATTTGTCGATTGGGAGTGAGAGTAGGTGCCGCAATGTAGACGTTGATGCGCTTGATGGAAAGAAAGGAAGGGGGAGAAATTTGACGATATACTGTACAGAATAGAAGCTAGAGACCATAATAATCATACGTGTCCAGTCCTTCGAGTTAAATCGGGAGTCGTGCAAATATCAGAGAATGTCATGACCATGTTGATGGCCCGAAAGTTTGACCGCGATCAAGTGTCTTCAAAGGTACCATATTCGCGTCCGCAGTATTCTTCCATACATTGTTACCCCACCATTTGACGTCGAAACCGCCCTTGGGCAGTTGCAGGGAAAAGAAAATGATGATGATGCCGAATATGACGCCCGCATCGAGTCCCACCGCGGTCAGATAATTGTATCGCATCCACCAACGGAAGTGGAAGCGCCTCATGAACCACTGGAAGACGCAACCCGCCAGGACCCATGATGTAAAGTTTACGCCGTTGGCAGGTGGGACACAGGCGGGCGCGACCAACGCAACCGGGATATTGACGTAGCGCCAAAACGAGCGAGGACGGCGACGGGCGAGGTAGTAGAAGGGGACGGGCAGGATTGCACCAATCAGGAAGAACCAGATGAGTGGATAATAGCTGAAAAGGTTTGTCAGTCATTCATCGTCATCTGAAGTAGGTAGGTGCTTACAGGGCTCCATGGGAGAAAAGTCGTCTTGGGCCGATTCCGCCCCAGATGATCGACGCCGTAGTGAATATTTTGAGGTTCGGGCAAGTGAAGAAAGACTTTTGCCCGGGTGAGCAGATATCAGGAATGTTGTCCAGAGCCCATTGCTGTGCCACAATCGAAGAAATGACCGCAACCGTCGACGAGGCGATTTGACCCGAAAAGATGAGGCGTGGTGGGATCTTCATGTAGTGTCCGAATTTCAAGTCGCTGCAGTACGTAACTGCCTGTCCAACAGTGTCGCTGGCTATCATCTTGAAGAGCATTGCAGCAACCGGACGCCCTGGCAGCGAATACCCTATAAGGACCTCCGCGAGAACAGATAGGAAGACCTGTTGGTTTGTAATGGCTTGTATGATGCCGAACGGAAGCACGAAAAACGCCGCAAAGATGAGCGCGAGGAAAAACGCCCAGACAGGAAGCCCGGTTTTACAAATCTCGATGCTAACAATCCCTAGGACGACGCAAACAATGCCAAAAGCGAGGAACCACCAGCGAGGGACTTCACGGTACCTGCGCATGAGGTGAGAGTGAATGTCGGTTTCGTCGTTAAGGCTGCGGCGGAACTGGCGGACGATATCATGGCGGTACCAGAGGAATGTGTGAACTACAATCGCGGGGTAGATGGCGAAAATTGTGCCGTACGTGACAGCATAGGTGATCGGTAAGAACATTGGAGAATATTGCTCATACTTCGCCTGGTCAAATAGGTTGTTGGTGACTACAGCACTGAGGTTGTATGGGAGACCAGTGTTGTCAAACGCCATGCCCACGGACACAGGCATAAATTGTGAGTAGAACACATTCTTGGCTATGACGAAGTGTGAACATAGGTCTAAAGGCGATGAGGCAGAAATAGACATACCCCACAAAATCGGACAGATGAACCAGATAGTGACCACGAACCCGGCTAACATGTTGAGCTGCGCCCACCACTAATACAGTCAGTGGTGAGTGTTGTGTTGTACGTGGGCGTATCAAAAAAACATACCGGATTTACGAGAGGACTGCCAACTGCGGTTATTTGAGCCCAGTCGAATGTGACCAAGCCCATTCCGAGGCCGCTGATGGTACCGAAGAGGCTGTTCACGACCACGTTATTGGGAGCAATCCAGCAAACCCAATTGAACACGCTGAGTCCGGTCCACAAATACCCTGGGAGCCAAAAATACAGGAAGCTGCCTAGTATTACGAGATAAAGGAAGCGCTCTCTTGAGATATGCTTGGTTTCTTTCTTGCCATAGTTCGAGTGCATGGCGTTTAGCAACGCGCAACGAACAAGGACACCGGGCCAGATCATACTTGAAGGCCAAACGAGGAATTGGCGGAGCACGCCAGCGAAAGAGAAACCTAGCACGCGGAGGGCGAGTCCGAGGAAAAATTGCTTGCCAATCGACCACCTGACATTGTAGAGGACACGCATAGCCGCGGAGATGTCCGTGATTGAGGCGCCATCTACATCGACGTTGACCATAATGGCGATTAGAGTATGTTCCTTGATGTTGAATGGTCCAGGGTTCAAGGAGAATGTGCGGCCAAACAGGGAAAAACGATATCTTGGGAGAGCCCACTCCATGAACTTGCCCATAGGGAAACTTATTATCTGGACGAAAAGGACACTGATAATGACGAAGGGAACTTGAAGAATGGTAAATATAAAAACAAGTCGGAATAGACTTGGAAAATCACTTACATCGCAACGAAATGACGGTGTTGAAGGCAGATATGATCATGGATAGAAACAGACCGATGAGCCACCTGCGAAAGGGGACGTAAATAAATTTACTTTCATCGAAGGAAACTGACTAACACTCGGAAAGTATTCACGAACATATCAGGATCGTCGGTATTCGCGACGGCTGCCCTGACCTCAGGATACGGCGAATCCCTGGTAAACAGGGTGAGTGAACGAGCACAACAAAAAGGGCGAGAAAGAAGTGCGCACTGGACTTGTGTTGTTTCGGATGAGAAGTCTCCCTTTGAATCTTGTATCTCTGTGTCCATTTCCGAGCTAGCGCCCATGTAAGTGGAGGACTTTGACCATCGTTTAGGCTCTAGGCCATCCGAGTCGGTAGAGATAGATACAGTCGAAGAGTTGGCATAGAAGTCCCAATTAGGGTCATTGAAGTGGCGCATGAGCTCATCTTCGATATCCTCCGGGACATCGGGGACAGATTGTCGGTGACTAAGCTGATTGATATCAGTTAGGCTGACAGATGCGGTCGGCTTCAAAGTATCCTCCATCTGATCAACCTGTGAGTGGCAAGAGGAAAGGAAAAGGCGACGACGCTAGCCCGTCGTGCGCTGGTGGGAGAAAAGGCAAAGAGAAAGCTAGGTGATGCCCACGAAATCCTCGTGTGATGGTTATATAGGAACATATTGCCCTGAGATAATTGTTGATTGGTCCCTCAAGACAATTACGGATGGAGGGACGAAAACAAAAGGCGCAAAGTATGACATTGTCTAGGTGGTTAGCCCGGAATGCCGAGACATTTCTTATTGTCTTGCCGCAAAATAGAAACAAACAATGACATAATCTTATCTATATTCCCTGAGATCACGTCTCACTCCCTGCTCAAATGATTTTGGGCACGGATGATTCCCAAAATAGACGCGGAGATCTACTCTTCTAACCATTTTTATTACACGTCCGAGTTGCTGGGCGACTCAGGGCGAGCCCATTGAGAATCGGAGTCCGGGAGGTATCTCCCGCGGTCCGGATTTTCGCCCGGAATGGAAAACCATCCCCATATAGAGACCATCTGCATTGCACATCTCATGTCTCAATTCTGCCCGCGACTTCCTCCTCCCCCGCCTTTCTGAGAATGCTCAGGGCCGCGAATTCTAAACCCAACTTGGCTCCCTCGTGCTCGTGCCTAACGGCGACGCCAAGTCCCTAGGGCCGTTGGAAAACGTCCATGTGACCCAAGAAATTAAATTATAATACGTGATTCACCATTGTTCGTGAGTCGCGCCGTGCCTGGTTCGATCGACAGAACGGATATGCATATGCTGGTTTTCGACCAAGAGTCGATAAGCAAAACCCCATCAAGTGGTCTTTCCTCAGTCGTACTGCATGTCACCGCCCCACGCGAGTCATAAAGACCATCGTCCGTGACCATAATCTTTTGTAGTCCGTTATGCCTGACTACCGAGATTTCAACGGCGTTTGGACTACGACGGAGAGAGGAACCCGTCCCTGCATCCCTGCTTTCGGTTTGTGCTCATCAGCTCATCGCGGATGAGATGGTGGCATGTCAACTGAGGGGGTGAGGGGGGTTAAGAAGTGTTATGTAGCCAGCATTGCTTACTTTAAACGCGGAGGAACCATCAAGGGATTTCTGATTTCAGAATCGGACCGTCACCCTATCGGCGCACTACGGTTCTCAAAGCCCGGAGTGTAGCAGCAGTTTTCTGATTCGCCTTCGTCTATATGAATTTCTTAGATTTTGCCTGCGCCCTAGTGTCCCGGCGAACTAGTAATGAAGAAATTCAATTGTTTCGATCATACAGCCCGAGTGTAGTTCAAAGAAACTGTCATTCGTTGACACTTCACTACGCCGTGACTACAGTAAGACACGTTCAATCTTCGAAGCTTCCCTGCGATGTTCTTCTCCTACATTTCTCGTCAACATAAAACTCACAACGACAAAGCACCAAGGAATGAACCTGGTAGTCTCTTTGTTTGTGTTGACACGGGGGACATAGCGGGGTAGCAGATGCATGAAAAGTGTTCCAACCGCACCACTAACTTGATCGTTGGTCGACGACTTGAACGACTTCTTCAGTAGAGTGTGAAACGTCTTCAGCACCACCGCTAACGGGTAAACACTCAACGCGGCGGTCGCCAGTCTGAGGCTCTGTACGAGCGACTGACTGGAGCAATTAGTGACCCATACCTTGTAGTGACGAACCATTTTATGGATGGATAGATATGGGTATCTTGCACCCCTTGCACGAAAACGAGAGATTTTCAAATATACATGGGGTCTGAGCATGTTTGCGATGATTCGCCACTGATGCGTCGAAGACCAGGGCACTATGCGCTTTACGTTTTGGGGGACCGTCGCGTTCGGCGTGAGCGGGCGCGTCGATTGATATCTACTCTCATTCATGTCTCTCTCGTTGGGTTCAACCGCCTTTGTCATCTTCGTCGTTCTCTCAGTGGTGACACTCAAAGAGCTCAATGTTCACGTCACTGAGCCATATATGGTCCGCTTTCCGCTCTGCGTTGTTACCACATGATCTCATCGCTCCTCAGGACGAGCCGTTTCACGTCCCCCAGGTCCAGGCATACTGTAACGGGGACTGGTCCTACTGGGATCCGAAAATCACGACACCCCCCGGACTGTGAGGATGTCGGCTTTGATCTGCTCGCCCATGCTAACTTTGTTGTGCTCAGCTACGTTTTGACCATTCTCCTCAAAAACATCTTTGTCTTCAAATGTAGACTCCCAACTCTTCGGCTGGCCCCTTTACTTACGCTTCTTCTTCTCCCGTTGGCAACCACGCGTCTAATACGTTACCACCAGCGGATGCGCCCGCCACCTTCTTTGCTTACCCCGACACTGGACGCTGTGGTGCTCTCAACCTTTCCGATTGCATGGTTCTTTGGGTTTCTGTATTACACGGACGTGCCTAGCCTGTTGTCGGTTATTATCACAATCGTCGCGGCGTCGCAGGGGCGGCATTGGACCGCCAGTATGGTACGTGGTGTGCGTGCTTTTCAGAGGAAATTTGATAAGCAGAGCCGGATATGCAGTTAGGAATTATAAGCTGCACGTTTCGTCAGACGAATATTATATGGTTATTATATGCGTTTGCGTCCAGCCAGCTAATGCACCTGCGCTTTCGGCGTGTACCACCGGGCGGCTCAAAACCTGCAATGCTGCATGATCCTCCCGCGCTGGCCGCCGGATTCCGTTCGTCTCCTATATTCTTTCGTTTCTAGAAACGGGGAGCTCACACTGGCTATTCCTTTTTCAGTGGATCTTGTTCGATCAATGCTGAGTGCGCCGGCGATCCTACCAGACATTTTACCGTCGTTCATTCCGTACGCCCTGACACTGGCCCTGTTCGGCGGGTTTGTGATCTGGAATGGAGGTATTGTACTTGGTACGTTCAATGCCGTACGCAGCCCGTGTTCAAGTGTCGTGTATTAGCTTGGTTAATGTCTTCCAGGTGACAAGTCAAACCACGTGCCTTCATTTCACTTACCACAGCTGTATTACTTTATCGCATTTGCAACGATCATGGGCTGGCCAGCGCTGGCCAGCGGAGATAGTGGATGGAAAATGTTGGCGAATGACGTCCGGGATCGAATATGTGGCAACAGAAGGTATGTCCTCATTGTATATGCATGGTGTGAGGGTCTGGTCTGAGTCTTCCTTCATTGATCAGACGCACCATGATGCACGTAGCGGTCTCGGTGGCCATGGGACTATCAATAAAGCTTTTCACGTGGGTGCAAGTGATACTAAGAAAAAACACCCCTGACATTGAGCTTGTATCCAGAATTCATCACCCTTTTCTACTTTCAGACAATCGGCATTACACTTTCTATGTCTGGAGACGGATATTCATGCTGCACCCAATGATGCCGTACCTGCTCATCCCGAATTACATTGTGTGCGCGTGGATATGGTTTCTCCGTGTGGGTGCGTAAGGATGTGCTGCGTGCTGTTGATCGACGGGCTAATCATTGATTGCCCAGGGCGCGAACAAACGCTTCTGCAGACCCTACTCCTGCCTTTATGCACACTTCCAGTTCTACTTCCGACACCCCTGTTGGAACCTCGCTACTTTTTGATACCCTATATACTGATGCGCGCGCAGCTGGTGGATGTGACGACATGGGGTCTGTTGTTAGAGGGACTTTGGTATGGATTGATTAACGCGGGTACAATGTACGTGTTCTTGTACAAGGAGCGGGAAGGCGTTGGGCGATTCATGTGGTGATCCTTGTGATCCCTCTGTACTGTGATTTGGTGTGAAGTGTGACGTAACGTAAGGAGGCGCGACGCGACGCGATGGCCAGCCAATCATGGCCAAACAAAGATGAATCTCAACCATCTGTTCTTTCTTTCCCTTTGACTCCTACCTCCCCACCACTCTTAATCGCCATGACCCACGATGAATCCGTTGCTAGGAAGCCCGCCACTCGCTATTCTCTCAATGCTTTTGGTAGAGCCCTCGCAGACGTCATGAACAAAGACACCAAGGATCCCTCTCATGTACGCGCCGCCAAGAAACCAAGGGATAGCACTCGTAGCAGTAGAACGAGCGCTGCATCCGTTCATTCGGGTAGCAACGAAGATCGGCGCAGCTCCATCGGCGAGCGACCGCTCGCTAAGGACGCTTTCTATTCTGGAGAAACCATCACTCGTACTTCTCGTAGGCGCTCTGCCCTCAAGGATAAAGCCCCTCCTGTGTCCTTGGCTTCTCCAGCGAAGGCGAGCACCCCGCTCAGTCCCGCCGCTGCTCCTACGAGGCGGTCGACGTTACGGTCACGACCCCTTGGTAATACGTCTGCTCTCCCCAAATACCGTCCGAGGTCTACCCTTGTCGAGTCCCTTAAAGCCCCACCTTCTCCTCCTCACCTAGGCACACGCAAGCGCGCCAGTAGTTCAGATGAGGACAAGGACGAAGCAGGGGCTATTACTACGAAACTCAAACCCGGGACCCCTGTGGCACGCGAGCAGGCTACGCGACCCATAAGCCCTCTTCCTCAG
>Ga0193693_1000154_pt1 | contig 11185 bp, 20 predicted proteins | sample L3a2metaG_FD_144916 | JGI IMG/M metagenome (GOLD analysis project Ga0193693, IMG submission 144916) | Soil microbial communities from a riparian zone of the East river system, Colorado, United States - L3a2 | ecosystem: Environmental > Terrestrial > Soil > Riparian zone | place: USA: East River...
CCTCCCTCGAGTGTCATAGGAAAGCTGAAGGTAGAATAGGGCAGAGGACCCCAAGATGTTGAGTACTGTTTACGGCGTGTCCCCCGAAAGTGCTGTGCACGACGGATGCAAAGTCCTGCAATCAATTTTTAATGGGGCCATCGACTCCTCCGCATCTCCGTACAACACGGCCTTTGGCCACCGAGTTGAAAAGTACCAAAACGCTCTTTAATATCGTCCTCGACGGCGTGAAGCAGTATGTCCGAACCATCAACCCCTACTTCCTCTGCAGCATCCACACCTTCGTTGTCCTCCATCGATTCGCCACCACCGCCCAGCACGCCTCCAAACTTGCACCAAAACACAATCGTTCCTGAAGCCAAGTGGCTTGTACAAAAATATGGGGGTACCAGCGTTGGGAAGTTTGCCTCGCAGATCGCGGAGAACGTCGTTCCGTACGCCCAGTTTTGACTCTTCGTCCTCCAATCAAAATCGCACTAACAAATTTCTCGTGAATCCTTTCAGTGACTACCTGGATCGTTACAAACTCGCAATTGTCTGCTCGGCGCGTTCTGGATCAACTAAAGCGCTAGGCACCACCAACCTTCTCCTCCGTGCCGCATCCGAAGCTCTTCGGCGCCCAGCACCAGTCCTATCGCCAGTACAGTCCGGTGCAGCGACGCCACTTACTAATTCCCTTATCTGTCGAAGCTCGCGTACAGGTTCCCCACTAGGGGCGCTCAGCGCATTTGCCGAGCCGTGTACAGTCTCGTTCAACAAAACAGTCGATCTGATCCAATCGGAACATATTATAGCAGCGCGGGACTGCGTAAAAGGGAAATCATTTCTCGCTGAATTGGAAGTCGAGATTGTAAGGGATTGTGAGAGCTTGAGAGCTTTTTTATCCGCGGCGCAGGTACGTCGTCCGCAAGGACTATTCATATGCGAAATAGGCTGACTTTCGGGTTACTGCAGGTCATAGACGAAATCTCACCTAGATCAAAGGATAGCATTATTGGTTTTGGAGAAAAACTGGCCTGTAAAATCATCACTGCAGTTCTTAGAGATCGGGTACGTTCTTCAAGCTTGTTCTTCTCTTGTTAACCCTCTAGAACTGTTGATGCAGGGTATAGACGCTGAATATGTATCATTAGAGAGTGTTGTACCAACTTATGACGAGGTTGATGGTGCACTTGGACAAGATTTTTACGATCGGGTGAGCGACGCGTTCGCCGAAAGAATACGACGATGCGAACCCCGCGTGCCTGTTGTAACTGGTAGTTCACTCTAAGCTCTCCTCTACTACTACTACAGAGTGCTCAGATAAGTCGACAGGTTTTTTTGGTCCTGTGCCCGGCTCGTTACTAAAACAAGTGGGTCGTGGGTATACCGACCTGGCAGCTGCGCTCCTGTCTGCTGGTCTGGGGGCAACCGAGCTGCAGATATGGAAAGAAGTCGACGGAATCTTCACAGCAGATCCGCGCAAAGTGCCCACTGCGCGTCTCATCCCGGTCATCTCTCCTGAAGAGTCTGCCGAGCTGACCTACTATGGCAGCGAGGTCGTACACCCCTTTACAATGGAGCAGGTACGCATCGTGACCTTTAGGAGCGAGAGAAACTAGTTTGTAAAAACGCTCACTAGGTCATTCGGAGGAAAATACCCATACGCATCAAGAACGTCGAAAATCCACGCGGCGGGGGCACGGTCATCGACCCAGAGGCGGACCTCGAGTCGGAGGGCATACTGTCCGACTTCGGCACATCTCCCTTCATCGAAGGCATACTCTCGCATGGGATCACCAACGGCGCAGGGGTATCGCGTCAACGGCTCCCTACGGCAGTAACGATCAAAGAGCGCATTGTAGTGCTGAACGTCCAGTCGAACCGCAAGAGCGTCTCGCACGGCTTCCTAGCGGGCATCTTCGGCACCCTCGACCGCTTCGGCGTCGTCGTGGATCTGATACAAGCCCGTCTCGTGCGCGATCTGGAAAAAATTGGTATCGTGCGTTTTTTTAAATCTTTGCCCGTCTTTCGCCCTAGGTCTCAGCTAGTAGTCTTGCGCGTGCGCGTGCGTGTGCGTGGCCATTCTACCTTAGGTATCCGTACATCGCGATATGGCGATACTCTCGATGGTCGGAAAACAGATGCGCAATATGGTCGGCATCGCGGGACGCATGTTCACGACTCTAGCACAAGGAAACGTCAACATTGAGATGATCAGCCAGGGCGCGAACGAAATCAATATTTCATGCGTCATCGACGGCCGTGACGCGGTCAAGGCTCTGAATCTTATACATCAGAGCTGTCTACAGATTAAGCCCGAGGGGCTCAAAGGCAGAGGTCAGTACATGATAGTGCAATATCGATCGCTCGCATTGCTGATTGTAAGTTAATAGTTGGGCCTTGGCTGTTCTGAGCAGAGACGTAGTAGGGGAGCTGTGTTGGGGCGGGATATACCAATCAGTGACGTGGCGTATGGGTGTTCATCACGGCCGGGTTTTGCTCCATGTATTTCGCCATTGTACGCTTATCACTGGGCGCTGCGGCAGTTCAACTCTGCTTTGCAGGAACGAGAAGAAAATAATGACTAGGTCGATGATGCGTCGCCTGTTGAAATTGATTAGTCAGGCGAGTAAGGAAGATTTCTGGTCTGTGACTCGGACGTAAAGTACTCGGTCAGATAGCCATCCTCATCAATATATATGCCAGCGTTCACATGTGGAGGACAGAGTCATACCTGGTCGCTTACTCGCCTTCTGATGTACACGCACCCTACGGTGGGCTGGCGGGAATTTAACCGCGAAAGCAGTCGATTTCTGGGAGTAGTGGGTGCTACAGAAGGGGAGGGGGGATGAAACGAGTATATGTACATGCTGGAGGGGGGTTGGGTGGGTGAATATATATATACGAATGAGGCTATAGATAATTACGGTACCATCGTGGTCACATCGCGGCAAATACGTTACAAAGGGAATCACATTAATCACGACTCGGAGCTCCTGACATTGACAAACGGCTAACGAAGAGAAAGCGACAGAACAAGACAACACAACCAGCACATCAGACGAAACGTCCTTCAAAAGCGTGTCTGGTTGACAACAGAAGACATACTGTGTTGATGGTCGTAGCCACCTAATTGATTGTGATGATTTGTGGCGCATCTACAGCTGCCGGGGTGCCAAGGTGAACGGTGAGAACAAGTACGCCATCCTTCATCTCGGCATTTATATCGGCCGCCTAATAGCGTACAGCCTGGGCATCAGGGAGAGCAACATATGCAGAGCTACGAACAAACCTGAGTGTGTGGTGGGACATGTAACCGACGGAGAAAATCTCCAAACTTTCGCTCAAGCTTCGTTCGCTCCCGTTCTTCGGGGCTGGTTTCCACAAATGGGGGATGGGTTCGCCCTGAAACAGATATCTGCCTTGCGTGAGTATATGGCTCAGTTGCGAGAGTCACACTGAGTTCGTCGTGCTTAACGCCAGGCAACTCGAGCATAGCAATCATGGTGTTCGTATTGACGTTGAAATGAATATCAGTACGAATTGAGTACACCTTCGAGGGGGATGTTGGCCGACCAAGAGCAGTGCCAGATGGCGGGCTGCGGGCCGACACGATAGTCAGTGCCTATGGGAGCAACGGAACCGAAAGGGTAGGCAGGAGCACGGGGCGTACCTCATTCGTGCCAAGCCGGAACTTTTCTCCCCTGTCAATGGTGATCTACGCGCCTGATCGCTCACCGAGCGTGATGTTTTGCCAACCCCGCCACCAGCACGGGAGACAGTACCCGCTTCACCAGCGCTATGCGGCCGGCGATATGGATGCGGGCGGGTACGCTCGGCCCGGACGTCAGTGAGGGAGGCCCTCACTGGCCCTGATGACGAAGCTGTGCCTGTACTAGTACCCGCAGGCTGCTCTGCATCTGCACTCGACGCGTCTCCCTGGAGGTGCGTGCGAGGCCTGCTCTCACCACTGGCAGCTCTAATGCGTGAACGGTGATACTGGCTAGGCACAACGGGAACACGCTCTTCGAGCCGTATCACCGTAGGAGAAGAAACGGCAGCAGTAGTAGAAGTTGAAAATAACTCCTCCGGAGAAAACTCTGCTGGGTGAAGAAGGGCAGAAAGATTTGTTGATGGGGTTGCATCTTGAGCTTGCTGTGCTGGATTCGGAGCAGAGGTGGCAACGTCGAAGTCCCAAGGATTGTTCACGGGTGTGCTCGGGTTGCTACTTCCTCCGGGCGTCGTTGGGGACATTGTAACTTGATGAAAAACTGATTCGTTATATGGGTAGCGATATGACATTTGCATGGCCCTGACAGCGAACATACGCGGTCAGGAAAAAGAGGTATGCGGACTGTGAACGCGTTGGGGGCCAATTTATATACGACGCGTTTTTCGCGTGCACGTGACTCACCGGCTCCGACGGACAATGGCGGTGTTCACGGACAATGAGCGCCACGGTTTGGCGGCTTTCCTTTTTTGGCAACTTTATTCGCAGCTCAATGACTAGAATCCAGTCAGCCAGCCACGAAATAACGTTTGATCTATTGTCGGAAAGGAATTAGGGAGCTTTATTTGCACACCAAATGTCCCCCAGATACTGTCGGCCAAACACGCGGGGTACACCCCAAATAACGACAGGGGTGTATCACCTACACGTCGGGCTGTCTACATGTGACGCAGTCTGGATGTTACAATCAGCAGCGCTGTGTTCCACCAGGTGATATATCTATCCTCTCATTCGCGTCGGGAGCTTTTCTGGGCGCCGTGCACCGCCGTCGAGTTCGAGAGCCCGTGAATCGCGTAGTCAGCCTTAGCCGACGATCCGTCCCCCATATTGATACTACCTCTACTGTAGTCCATTTTCTCCCGGGAAAGTGATACGCCAACCTTCTGGTCAGAGGTCATCCAAGCCCTTGCTCTGCCAAGTCTTGAGATTTGCCGCTTACTGACTTCGCGTACTAGTACACAGGTTGACTTGTGAGCCAATATCACGCACAGATCCTAGCATCTTCTCCTCGTCTAAGCAACGATGGGACAAATGATAATATAAGGAGAATCCGTCTAGATGGGGGTGATACCTCGAAGTATGAAGTACGTAAGTTCGTGATGGTCTCCCTGTGAAAAGTACATACAGAAGATTCTGTTACATATGAGGTTCAAGATAAAGCATGATGAGCAAACACACAGTTCGAAAAAGAGTGATCTGTGCCGCAGACACGAGACTTGGGTTAAAGTCAGGAAGCCCATATGTACAGAAAAAGAGCGTGTTCCTCACCGTCGGTTTGATACACCCATCTTCATTTGTCACCGAGGTTGTATCTGTAAATACTCTCGCTCCTTCCATCGATAAACTCCTCCCCAAACAACACACGTTCCCTCGGGATGGCTTCGATTAGAGGCATGGGAACCGGGTCGGTACATTTCCAGCTCGGCAACTTTCCCGCCGACCCATTGTTTAGTATGATATAATTCAGGAACGTGCGCCAAAAGTTGTCCATTCCCAGCACTTCGGGGTCTCCGATCAAAATGAGCAACGATTGCGCGCGCGTAATGGCCACTAACAAAGTATGCGTCAACAGTTCAAGTCAAAACGCATTAGTGGACGAGGAAACTGCAGACCATTCATACGCCGAGGGTTCGCCAAGAAACCTAGTGCATTCCGTGGGTGGTTTTCCTCGTTACTTCGAGTCGTCGCCATAATGATCACTTTCCGTTCCTAGTTCGAAGCAGGCTAGAGTTAGCGCCGTCCCTCCTGAAACATGCAATCGACACAAACTTGTCCCTGGAATTGCTCAACTGATCCCACCGAGATACCCGACAATCGCCTTTGCTTCAAAAACTCCCGAATGGTCCTCACTTGGGCTTTGTAGGGTGCGATGATGCCGATTTCCTCCGGATCTGCACTGAGGTAAAAAAAAACGGGATCGAAACCAAAAGTACGCTTCACTCACATATCATTCGTTCTGGGTCCGAAGTGAGGGTCACACAATAGTCGCGGACGACGGATGCCTCGTAAATGTTGTGATACGACGGAGAACCGCCTTGTACGCTTCTCGAGGCCCTTGATGCCGTGGAACACTATAGGGAAGCCTTTCTTGTGCAACACGCCCGATTCGACCAGGAGATGGGTGACGTCCACGTCCCCAAAAGCACGCATAATATCTTCGTACATGTACCTGTTTGGCCATGCGATAATTGCACCATGCGAACGACGGTTCATCTGAAGAGCGACAATCCTGTGCTCATTTTGAGAAAAAATTCAAGGTTGTAAAGAGAGATACCGACTCACGTTTTCCCAATTTGTGTACCGAGGCTGTAAACCTCGCGAATCTGCATCAATCGCCGTAGGAAACTCTTTCCTAACCCACTAAAGGCAGCAACTGGCGACTTGATGACAGGTCCTAATTGATTTGGGTCGCCAGCTAAGATAACATTCGTATACGCATCCGAGAAGGCTAGAATTGGAATCATCACAAGAGGTTCCTCGGCTTGGGCAGCCTCGTCGATGACGATGTGACTGAAGTGCCCGGGAGGCACATTCAAGGTCTGGAGCATACTTGCCGAGGAGCAGGTCGAAAGTATGACACGGAAAGCCAATAATTTTGCCTGTCCCGGGATCAGTGAAAATGATTGTACATCTTCCGGTACGTCCGCTTCGCGCGAAAGAGCGTTTAAACGGTACATTTTGTTATCGTCCAGGCCGGCGGCGGCCAGACGCTCAACGAGTAGATCCGCCGCAGCATTGCTTGGAGTACATGCGAGTATTCTGACGCCGGTATCACGGCGGGTGAGTTGTATAATGCTTTCGACAAGAGCGGACGTCTTGCCCGTCCCGGGACTTTGGGGCGATCGTCAGTAGTATCAGCAGTCAAGGCAATACAGAGACGTGCTCACGGTCCGAAGATGATGAACGGGACCGAGCCCTGTGGCTGCTCTAAAACCGAAACTACCGTGCGTAGCTGTTGATCATCATCGCGAATATTATCATTCACTAACTCAAGGTTGCCAATCTCAGCTCTCGAGAGACGTTGCATCGGGCCGATATCTGCGGCAGAAGGAAACAATAGCCGACACGGAATGTTGCCATGGGAAAGGCTTGCCAACGCATGATATTGACGACGTAGCGTGATGCGGTTAATTCTGAATCGTAGAATGAAGAGAGAGTGATGGTGGAGAGTGAACTCTGTCGGGAGTTTGAGAGACACCTTGAGCACGGCAGAGCAACTTTGACCTCGCGAAAACACTTCGGCTTTGAAGATTCGTGCTTCGTATCGTATGTCTTCCTGAATGTCATCCAGCCACACAAAATCCCCAATGATCACCTCTGGCAGGAGGTCTTCGTCATTATCCTCGATCTCGAGACTGCGAAGGTACTGGTGAACAAGAATACGCATCCAAAACCAAGGTTGGGAGACCCACCTTGGCATGCTCTTGGACGTCAACCACGTAGAAGGGTTGCCCCAAAACATCACATCTGACCAGACATCACCATCAGAGTGATTGAGAGGGGTCAAGAAACGCACTGCTGCTTCCCATCCTCGACGTTCAGTAGAGCCTCGAAGAATTTCGCATAGGTGTTGTCGGATAATTTTTTGGGCTTCAATTCGGAGAGGAGTTGCTTCGCTTCCTTCTCGAAAGGATGGACAGCAGTGATTCTATTCACTATCTCCTGTACCTTTGGAGGTAGGTCATAGTCGGGGAATTTTCTTGATTGGCGACGTCGGTCAGGTCGCAAGAGCATAACTCTCTGTGGTGGTATATAACGATGATTTTTAGGCGGCTCTTTATCATCTTCTTGGTCGAGACTCTCGAAAAATCTGTGGTCTTCGATCGAGCCAGCAATTCCTTGTAACCTTCTGCGAACTACGAAGCGAGACGATAGCCGGACATCAGAGAAAACCAGCTTGAGTTCTGCCTTGAAAAGCCCGTCGTATTTTGGGCTGAATATGACGCACACTGTGCTCTCCGTGCCGGGCTGGATGGTACGACTGTCGCCCTCGAAAGTTGCTACGAAACTGGGGCAACTATAAATACCAAAAATAGTTGTAAAACGGCCACAACGCACCCTGGGTCGCACCCATCCGATGTTCTGATTCTCTCCTCAAGAAAAGTCACAGCTGGGAACCCGGCTGCTAATTTGATGGTGAGTGAAGCCGTTGCAGTGGCAAAGGGGCCATTTAAGCGCCTCCGCTCGACGATGCCAACGTCTAGACCTTCCTCATCCGAGACAAATATCCTGTTGTCCGAGAGCTCCTCTCCCTCCTCCTCATCATCCGTGGAGACGCTTGAATGAACACCCCGGCGATTTATGGGTCGAGACCGAGGGGCGCGCGCAAACCCGTTTTGCTGGCGTCCCAGCCCATTAGTCGGTCGCTTAGCCCAGCCACTCAGTGTGCGCCTGATCACAAAGTTCGTCTTGCGCCTATGATCATGGAAATTGAGTTCAAGAGCTGCTTCACAGCGTCCTTCTTGCCGAGGCAGAAAAGAAACGGTCACTGTATGCCTTCGGTTAGGAATGATCCGATCAGTGTCACCCTCGTATCGTGCAGAGAATGTGCTATGAACCGAAAGAATGAGAGACGATGAACCCCAGTCGCAGGTTTGAACTCACTCCGTCACTGAATCATCTGGTGAGCGTACCGTAGCAGTCATGAAGGAAACCAATGGAGCTTGAGAGGATTTGGTTATGATAAGCTCCTTAGCCTGTGTTGCAAATGGTTCATCGGACGATGGGCGTTCTGCAGAGAATTCAAGGCCGAAATCGTGCGAGACTTTGATCCCGGTGCCTTCACCATCCTCCATATCCTCCACGTTATGGGGTCCATCGCCGTTGATAGCTGGGCGAACAGGAAGAATGGCACGCCCACGTAGCTCACGAGCCACTGTGTATCTTCTATTGTTTACTCGTCCTTCATTGCTGAAGGCAATCCACAAGACTGCGTGAAAGCTGCCGACACGTGACGGCTGGAAAGACACGACGACTTCCCGGGCCCTGTTTATCTGTACCGCCGATAGCTCACCGATCAAAGACGCAGTGAAACTGTTGACCGAAGTGGTGAGAGTTATGGATAGAGTAAACAAACTAATCGCACCATGAGCCGAAAGGTGTCAGAGTAACAGCTCGTAAGGAGAGACTAGACGACGTATTGGTTTTCTCGATCCAAATCCTGTGAGTGGTAGCAGGAAAGTACGGATTTGTTGGTGCTCCTGAGCCCTCCACGAAAAAATCGAGGCCATCTTCACCAGACACATGGACCCGTGGATCCGTATCCGGGGTGGATGTGTTACTCCCTGCTGGTGGCGAGATATTTGAAAGTGCAGGTCGGATGGTTGAGGCTGTTTGCGAAGGAGCCGACGGCCGTGACCCACTGGATGCAACATTCTGAAGGTGTTGCCTTCCACTCTCGTGTTGTTGAAGTGAGCCCGGCGTAAGTGAACAGTTGCACGGTTCGCAGCGTATCGCGTGGTGGGGCTTGGAACGTGATTTTACCATGGAGAATGGAAGCGCGAAACGATGGTGCTGCAGGCTGAGGGCAATCAGAACAGTGCTGTAAGCCTGTAGCCGCCCAACGACCTGTCGGTTGCAGGTGCCACACCCGGGATCTACCGTGAATTCCTGTGACCGAGGGCTGGCATCAGCTGGTAGCGCCTGCAATACAAAACCTAAGCCGATACCGTCAGTATGCTCCTCCAGTTCACACACACAAGAAGTCATGACGTACTTTGCGATACACTAGCAAGTTCCCGACAACGGCGCGGTCCTTTTCCAGTGGTCGCAAGGAAAGACTCGAAGAAAATGGGGCCATCGCATACTTGTCATCCGCAACACTTTAGAACTCCAGGCTACAAGCCACTAATGTGGCAGACAATTCCTGCGGCGATGAGCACAGGCCCAAGTCCGGAGATTGACTGATGGGTCGCTCTAGTACGACGTTGAAGAGTCATCGTGATTGACGTATAACTTCCATCCCCGCAGTAGTGTGATTCACGGTGAACAGTTCCATCATCATCCCGAACGGCAAAGAGCCACACTACATGACGCCAACAGCGTCTGGAAGCCTCGAGTGCACAGAGTCGTCGGATGGAACAGCGTGGAGGGGTGGGACCAGTTCCTGCCATCCCGGAATCTTGGCGAGCTACACGAGGGTTATGCGGTGACTAGGTAGGCAAATACTTACTTTTTTATATTTTTCTATGGGGGGGTAGAAGGTTGATTCGTATCCAATGGTTGGCACCCTTCCGCTGTTTAGGCTGATAATCCCTGCGATGACATGAAGAACGATTCCCGCGATCGTGATGAAGAGTTTTTGAGCGCATACATACTGGTCTGCACTGCCCGAGTTAAAGAAGGGACGTCATACATGGCGACATGTATAGATACGATATTGCTTTTCGAGCCTCGACCCGCCAAAATGATTTTGCCCGACAGGGGCTCCGCGAAGTTACGAGGGGCTTTCTTAGCAGGATATTGATATGATCCTCTGATCCTGATCCTGAGGAAGCCTACTCCCACTCAAGTATGACCCTCTTAACACCTAGTCACCATCGATTACAGCTGTTTGCATCGAGTATGACAGTGATCGAAAAAGTGATCAAATGGAAAGATAATTGTCTTAGTGAAAATTCAGTTGATATCGGCATTGCCTGCTCAGAATATGCCAGGTGTTCACATTGAGTACCTTCCACCCTATTTTCCAGATCAATCATCCCATTGAAGAAATGTTCTCAAAAATAAAGCACTGGGTTCATCAGCATCAAGAGTGCTACAGTACAGCAGAAGACAATGGTATTATATATGATATGCTTGAAGTTTTGGACATTGTCACACCATCTGATTCTTGTGTTATTTCATAAATGCAGGTTACTTCTAGATACATACATTGTGTTGTTATACAAAGTAATGAATATATATTGTGGATAGGTAGTTGTTGGATAGACTGGGTTGAAGCACTTGTGGTAGCACAAGTGAGTTTGTTGGGAGTGAGATTGTAAACCTGAGAAAGGGGGGAAAAGGGTCAGCAAAGAGACAGTAAAAGAGACACTCACGGTAGCGCGGTAGCTTTTGGGTGGGTGCCTTTTGACAGCTTGTAGCAAGAGGGAGTGTTATGCCCTTTTGTTTTCTTCATCTTATCTTATCTGGTGCACATTATTGTCTTGTACTTATATTCTGTGTCTATCTTGTACTACCAGCATTTGCCAC
>Ga0193693_1000155_pt1 | contig 11178 bp, 17 predicted proteins | sample L3a2metaG_FD_144916 | JGI IMG/M metagenome (GOLD analysis project Ga0193693, IMG submission 144916) | Soil microbial communities from a riparian zone of the East river system, Colorado, United States - L3a2 | ecosystem: Environmental > Terrestrial > Soil > Riparian zone | place: USA: East River...
GACTCTCAATGCCGACGGCCAAAGTGGTGGCTGTCGGTGAGGCGCCACTTCAACAGCTCAAAGTTCGCCCCGACTACGCTGTAACGCTCTCCGGTGCCTTGGTCGGATTCGTCGAAATCAAAGCACCGGGGAAAGGGGCCGATCCGCGATCGTTCAGTGACCATCATGATCGGGAGCAGTGGGCGCATCTCCGAGCGTTGCCCAACCTCGTGTATACTGACGGCAATGGCTTCAGCTTATGGCGCAATGGTGAACTTGTTGATTCCATTGTCTCTTTGACGGGTGATATTCGCACGGCGGGGGACAAGCTACAGGCCCCACGCTCTCTTCTCGCTTTTTTTGAGAACTTCCTGCGATGGAATCCAATTGCACCGTCGGATGCCAAGCAGCTTGCCGAGATAAGTGCGCGGCTGTGTCGTCTGTTAAGAGACGAAGTTGTCGAGCAACTAACCATTAAAAACCCCTCGTTGACGGCGCTCAAGAAAGACTGGCGGAAAGTTTTATTCCCCGATGCAACCGACGATGAATTTGCGGATGGATACGCGCAGACTGTGACCTTTGGCATGCTGATGGCCCGCGCAAATAACATCTCGTTAGCCAAAGGTCTCGACCAAACCGGCCAAGAGCTTGGGCTTACGCTGATCGGTACTGCACTCCGCATGCTCACGTTCAACGGCCGGAAAAGTCTACCGACATCCATCGGCACGCTGGAGCGCGTGCTCAGCGCTGTGGATTGGCCTCGTATCAGCAAAGGACACCCAGAAGCGTGGTTGTATTTCTACGAGGACTTCCTTGAAGTCTATGACAACAAGCTGCGTAAGCAGACTGGATCGTACTACACACCGTTGCAGGTTGTTCGAGAGATGGTCCGCTTGGTGGACGAGTTGCTGCATTCCAGATTCAGGCTGGCAGAGGGACTCGCATCGTCGTCAGTGACAGTCGCCGATCCCGCCGTCGGTACCGGCACGTTCATTCTAGGAGTCCTCCAAAAGATCGCCGACACGATCCAGGCCGACCAAGGAGCCGGGGCTGTGCCCGGAGCGATTGACGATGCCGTCAAACGTTTGATCGCTTTCGATGTCCAGCTTGGACCGTTCGCCGTTGCACAACTGCGGGTGCTAGCTGAGTTGACCGAACTCATCGGCGATGTACCATCAACATCGCCTCGGATGTTCATGACAGACACACTCGCCAACCCGTATATCGAGCAGGAGTGGTTGCCGGAGATGTTTGCGCCGCTCGCCGAGCACCGGCGAGAAGCGAGCAAGATCAAGAAAGAAACAAAAATAAGGGTCGTTAACCTACTAAACGTGTTGGGCCGTCTCGTCAAAATCGAACCTGCGCAGGCCGATCTATTGGAACGGATTTGTCGGGGCCGCACTATCTCCGTCGCTGATTTGCGAGCAGCGGGCGCGCTCATACTCGATAGGCATCATCCGACGAAGCCAACAGACATCGAGCGAACCTCCCCGACCAAGCAGCTGAGTCTTCCGCTAGCAGGCATGCCTAGCGAAGTTCCGCCGGAACCCATCGACATGATAGAGCGCCTAAAGGGGACGCACGGTCGCAGAGCGCCCAAGAGCGCAGCGTCAGCGGAATCCAAGCTAAAGATCGACAAGAAGGGCGACAGAAAGCCGCGACAGGGCTAGGCGCCCTGGGCCTGAAGCTCGCTCGCCCGCGCCTCGGCCACCTCGAGTAACTCGCCGAGCTCCCATCCGCCGGTCTCGACGCCTGCGGCCACGGCCGGCGTCACACGGAGCGTGCGGTGCGTCCGCACCAGGTCGTAGTGCGCGACGTACAGCGCGACCGCGGCGCAGTGGTTCTCGAGCTTCTTCGAGAACGCGTTGGTGAGCCGCGTGAATCGGCGCATGCCCATGCGCATGGACAGGTTCGAGCGCTCGGCGAAGCTCGTGCTGACGTACTCGGAGATGGGCGTCCCGCAGATCGGCGTCTTCTCTGTCGAGGCGACCTTGGGCGGCGAATACCTACCTGGGCCGGCGACGTCGGCCTCGTACGTCTTGACTACCTGGGCATAGTCGACACGTTCGCCGAACGCCGCGCGGATGGCAGGGACGTACAGCTGCAGCCCGTCGGTTGAGACCTGGACACGGTTGGCGAGACGCGCGGCAACGTCAGCGATGAACGCGTTGGTGTTCTCCGCGGTGCGCTTGCCCACGAGGAAGCTGGGGATGAGCTTGCTAGTGGCATCGATCGCGACGTAGACCCACTGGTCGCCAACGCTGTTGACATCGTCAACCGGGGTCACATGGCGCTGCTTCTTACCCACGAACGACCAAAGCTCGTCGATTTCTAGGCGCTCGCAGCCAAGGTTGACCATCTTCTCGTCCAGGATCGCCGCGCATCCCGTCCCGACGCGAACGAGAAGCCTGAGGATGGTGTCACGATGCACACCGGTGAGACGCTCCGTCGAGCGCACGGAACAACCTGAGCCGACAACAACATCAGCGTCGACGCCCCTACCCACGGTTGCTTCCACAGCAGCGCGGTCGAAGATCGACAGGGCCGAGCAACTCGTGATAGCGCACCCCGGGATCACGAGCCGAGAAGTCGGGGAGCGGATTGATCAAACGCCGAGCACGGCGGGGTCAACGCTCAGTCAGCTCGCCGAGCGGCGCGGAACTGTCGAGAACAGGAACGGAGGTTGGTACCCCGTTCTGAAGAAGCGTAACAAAGGGCCGTCGACGGTCCGCGAGTCGATCGTCGAGGCCATGAGCGACGGCGTGCCCCGCGGCGCCAGCGCCGTCTACAAGGCCATCGCGGAGCGAGATCCAGACGCCAACAAGAACAGCGTCAACGCCCAGGTCCACCGGATGGTGACCGATGGACTACTCGTCAAGCATGGCGATGGCGAGCATGGCTCGCTGTACGTCCTGGCTGCAACCACGCACGAGGTCGCGAAGTGAACCTGAAAGGACGTAAATGCCCCGAGTAGTAACTGTGCGCCCGCATCCGAGGCGCTCCTAAGTGTCGGTGGGCGACCCCCGCCCCGTGGAACCTTGGCAGGAAAGCGGGGCGGGGGCGTCGTAGTTCTGGAAGGTACTCGCGTTAGGTCGACGCTTAGGGGCCCTACACCCCGAGTTCCGGTGCTGACACACTGGAAAGGTTCGAGTCCTGCACCTTCCTCCGACCTTGTATCACCTGAACCAGCTCAGCGCAACGCGCTCAGAGCACGCCGCGATCGGCGGCAGCGACGATCGACGCTCGGACCGCGGTCAGCGCGTCAACGATGGGAGGGATCCCGAGGACGGCGTAGAACCGGCGCTTGGTGCCATCGGTGGCGTGGGACCACGCGTAGGCGCGCTTCGCCTGCGGGTGGCCGACCAGGTCGTAGACCTGGACCTCGCCATCCCAGACGACCTCGCCGTTGAACGTCTCGTGCACCGGCACCGACTCCACCCAGGTCGAGCCGCACCCGTGCATGTGCTTGATCGCTTCCTGTAGCGCTTCGTTGCCGGCCTCGTCCATGAGCTCCGGGGCATGGTAGCGCGGGCGCGAGCCGGAGAACAGCCCGCTGAAACTCCGCCCGTGCCTGGCCGACATCACGCGCATCCCGACCGGACGTGAGCGTCGAGGTCGTCGATCGCGTCGTCGAGGATGGTGTACGCCGCCGCGCCGCAGTCCTCTTGTTCTGGTGACCAGAGCACGGCGCGGGCCGCGTGCGCCGAGGATACGAGTTCTGGATCGTCTTCGTTTTGAGGCTCGTTAACAAGTGGCGCCGACTAGGGCATTATTCACACCCAGGATACGCAGGGTCACACTTGAAATTGATCACGGCGTTGCGTAGATGTGAAGTCGCGAGGTTGGAAGGTCTGGAATATGGCATACGGGTCGCAATAAGGGATGGCCATGCCCAGTATTGTAAGCAATGATCCTTGGATAGAGTGGGTGCACGTGTGGGGACGGATCGTTACGGCATGGAAGGTCGAGCGGATCCCGTGTCGGCAGTGTGGAGCCCCTGTCGGAGCAGGATGTCCGGGCGGAGGATGGCATTCGGTCCGGGTCTGGGACAGTGAACAGCTATGAATAATCTCGTACAGCAGTTGATGACCGATCGTGCCGACTGGGATGTGATCCTCGAGCATGATTACGAGATCACGATCACGCGCGATGACATCCTCGCGAGTCTCAGATACGATCAGATCGAGTCGCCGATGCACGAGCCGATCGTGCAGCAGTGCCGCGGCATGGTCGTCGACACCGCTCGCAGGGGCGTGCTCGCGTGGTCGTACAACAAGTTCTGGAACCACGGCGAGACGCTCGCGGCCCCAGTCGATTGGGCGACCGCACGCGTGCAGGAGAAGCTCGACGGCTCGTTGATGATTCTGCATGCAACTACGGACCCATAGCTCAAGGGCAGAGCGTCCGGCTCATAACCGGCTGGTCCCTGGTTCGAATCCAGGTGGGTCCACCCGCCCCAAACCGGGCGTTAAGGGTTTCCCAGGTTGCCAAACGTTGGTTGATGACGTGACAGCCGGAGAGACGGCCCTTTTTTGCCGCTTGTTAGGTGGTCTGGCATGTTAGCCTTTAAGGAGCTTCGATGGAATGCAGTAAACAGGGATGTGATCACAAACGCGGCAGGATCCCAAGACGAAGCTCCGCCATCACGGTTTGCCAGTGCTGTCGCGACTTCCTGTGCTCGATCTGTGGCACCTCGATCGAGTGGCACGAGGGACTTGGAATCGCCAATCCAGCCGCGAAGTGGCGTTACTGCTCGAAGGAGGCGTGTATCAAGGCAGAGGCTAGGTACCACGGCATGCCCGTCGACGAAATGATCCGGCATCGGCACGTGTTGCGAGCCAAGCGCGTATCCAGGCACTTTCTGGATCGTGGGATCGCGGTTAGACCGCCACCGTCGGCCACACACGGGACCCCAGTTACCGCGGGGAGCGCCCAGCGTATCTTCACCACACAACGAACCTTTTCGCTAGGTCTGGGTGAAGCGTGCTGGTGCAACCTTGGCAAGGATTGCTGCGGTGATCATGAGCTTTACTTAGGTGCACCAGTTCACCGCTGTGCATTATGCGGCCAGGCCTTTCTGATCTCGCCCGAGGACCTGCACTGGTCGACCGGTCAATGTTCTATTTGTCCATCGGCTACTTGCGTGCTCCCGTGATCCCCGCGCGGGACTACGCGCGCGTATTGCGTGCCCAGGGCTACGGTCTCCAGGCGATCGCCGACGAACTCGGCGTCGTGCTGTCCACGGCATGGCGTTGGTGCATCGGCGTGCCGTCAGATGCTGCGGAGGCTCGCCGTAAGGCCGTGCGTGTTAGGCGGCCGATGTCCCAAGAACAGCGTTTGAAAATTTCTGACGCAATGCATCTAGCGTGGAGCAAGAGACGACGATGACCAGCCACAATAAACGCCAGACCAGACTGCCAAAGATAGTGGAGTGCACGGGTGTGTCCGATGAACAGAGACGTCTGCTAGTTAAATTTCAAGAAAGTTGCCACGTAATTGGATCTCCACCGTTCAAGAGCTGCCCAGATCGTCACGATCCTGAACGAAGGTCATTACTCTCGTGCACCCGTGCACAGAAGGACAACCCCTGATGATCTACAAGAGCTGCCCAGATCGTCACGATCCTGAACGAAGGTCATTACTCTCGTGCACCCGTGCACCCGTGCACAGAAGAACAACCCCTGATGATCTACAAGCTATGCATCAAAAATTCCGCCAAGACCCCCGTGCAGTGGTTGGCGCAGGTTGATGCTTTCAAACAGCCCCGAGTCTTCGAGTTCAAACCAGGGCTCAATATTCTCTGGGGCCGCAACGGATCCGGAAAAACGTCGCTGACCAAGGTTCTCGCGCGTCTGTTACACTGTGAACAGGGTAACCGCCCCCTCGTGACCCAGGAGTCTCTACGGCAGTTGTTCGGTGACGGCACCCTAGAGGCCGCCGACATCCAAAAGGGTCTCCAGATCGTCCATGACGGTCAGGGGGTCCGCCACTTTGACCCTGGGTGCGCTGTTGGGTTGATTGGGGGAATGGCGGCGTTCGACTGGGATTTCGGTGCAGAGGGGATCTCCAACACAATGTTCAAAGGATCTGCCGGCCAGACGACAATGTTTCGGTTCGATCACCTAGCCCAAGAAATCGTGGCGGCCGAGGTGCCAGAGGTGACATGGAAGTTCCCACACACATGCGCAGGTAAGGACACTTGGGGACAGCGTGTGGCATTGGCAGCGAGCCTTCTTGACGGCAACGCCCCGAAAGGTCAACCCACCATCTTGCTCGATGAGCCCGAGCGAAGCTACGACCTGAACACACAGATTGGCATCTGGCGGTTCCTCCGAGCCTATTCGGACCAGATCCAATTCATCGTGGCGTCACACTCAAGATCCCTGAGGCCCACTACATTGAGCTGTCACCGGGCTACCTCACTGGCGCGGAGGCTGCTCTGGGGATCCTCCAGGCATGGCCAACGGAGAAGCCCCCTAAGGTCTCCAAGGGGGCCGCCGCCGAAGCACGGGGCGCTGTAAAGAAGCGCCGGGAGAAAACCCGTGGTGGTGACTGACTGCGTACGCGTGTCTGCTGCACGACGGACGCCCCCTCGCCAGATACTTGAGGGAGCCCTCGTCAGGGTCGCCGATGACTGGGGCCTCTTCTGGATCAACGCTGCCGACTACAGGGGGCTCGCCGTCATTGAGGGCTGTGCGCACGAGTTGGCCCACGCTCTCGATCTCGGGCGCACCTTCGAGGACTTGCTCCAGAAGATGCCGGATGAGGAGTCTAACAAACATGAGGCTTCCGTGCTCCGCATTGAGGTGGCCGCACTAGCCGAATTCGGAATCCACTTGTCGATGCGACGCCTTCGTACATCCGCCAATTGGAACGCTCCCGTTGGAGTCCCATCGCACGCACAAAAATGCGCGAAGCGCTTTGTGACCCTGATCGCCCGTGAGATCAGGCGCATGACGTCACCAAGCACACACAGAGTCAAGCGTGAGTAGAGCAGACATCAACATCAGCGGCGCCCGCGGTGGCGGCAGCAGCGTCCAGATCTACGAGACCCCAGAGTACAACCATCGGTGGAAGGGGGCCTGCATCATGCACGGGTCGTTCACTACAGGGCCGACGTCTCCCGATTCCCAACGAATCGAGGTCGTTGAGCTGTGCTTGCCGGGCCTCGATATCCGCGTCTGTGCCGATAGCGTGCGTACTGAACTGCGAGCGCTGCTAGCGGCCAACAAGGCATGGGAGGAGGGAGCCGGCTGCCCGACAGAACACCAGCCAGCCCGGTACAGAGCATTTGCAGGCCGCGGTGTTCGGCGTCGCAGCCTCTGGGATCACGGTTACGTACATCGAACGGATTGCCCATGAGGCATACGCAGATGGGCTACGAGATGGTAAGGAGGCCCTGCGCGAACAATTCCGTCAGTCGCTAGAGCTGCCGACGAGTCAACCAAATCAATCGAGGTGTCAAGGTGCCTGACAAAATCTTCCTCCTGCCCAACGAGGGCGCCCTAGTGGCAGAATGCCTGGACGACGCGTCCTCGTCCATGCGCGAGCCCGTGACACGCACCCAGTGCGTCGCCCGGCTCGTCGCGGTTATCCCAGACAACTGGTCCGACATCAGCGGTTGGCTCGATGCCACAGATCCTGATGCGGCATGGGATACCGGGTACGAATTTCATCGTCACGGCTCCGGCGTGCGGATCGTGGCCCGCCGTAAATGGACAGCCCACGACAAGATCGCAGAAGTCATCCGACCAGACCCAGTCGCCCTCCTCGTCGAACAAAGGCCTCCAGGGTTCGTCTCGTTTGACGATACCGGCTATGACAACAACCGGGAGTTCCTCGTCGCGCGCTCTCTCGCCGCCGGCTTCATTCGCCGCGGGTACCGGGGCTGGATCTCGATCAACAACGGACGTGGCCGCAAGTATGCTGCCCAGGTCGATATTCACCTGAGCCCCTGGAGTCTCCTCGTCGATGTCAGCGCCCCGCGCCGTACCGTGCCGCCGGCCATTGTGCTCTCATGGGATGTACGCCACGGTGGAGACCTCACACAGCTCGAACCCGTCCACGCGATCTGTCGCCAAGCGCTCCAAGAATGGACTGGCGACCTGGGCGACCTGGGCGAGGCGGCCCATGGCTGACCTAGATAACGTCAACGGCGCGGGACGCCGTTTGACGATCACACCTGAAGTGTTGCGAGGCCTCCGGGCAATGGCGTGCGCCCTGACTGCTCCGCAGGCCGAACACCCGGATGTCCGTATGGCCTGCGCATGGCTGCGCTCCGTGGACTCAGCCTCCCGACTGCAAGTCGATCTAGGCGTCGACACAACGGTCACTCCGTCACTGCTCGTGCGTGCGCTCGATGAGCTGCGCACTCGACGAGCAGAGGCCACCCAGCGAACTGCCGAGCTGGTCGAGGCCCTCGACATCTTCGATCTGAGCTGGTGCCCGGAACATGGGCACGCTCCGCGACCCGAGGTGTTTGAGCGTATCACCAAGCTGCGCAGCTGCCTCACGCCCCCCAAGAAGACGGCGACGGCAATCGAAAAGACTCCCGTCGTACAGCTGCCCACCGCCCCCAAGACGGGAGGCGCCATCGTGGGGGGCATGGATCCATGCGCCTGTGGCGACTCCCCCGAGGAGCATGGCCGAGATCCCAACTACCCGTGCTCGACATGCTGCAACGTCCCTGGGTGCGAATGCGTGGCCTACGAGGCGGATCCCGGATCCGACGAGGCAGATCCCGGATCCGACGAGGCAGATCCCGGATCCGACGAGGCAGATCCCGGAACGCACGAGGCGGACCCCGGAGCCCCCAAAACCGACCCCGAAACGTACGAGGCGGACCCCGGATCCAGCAATGAAGACCCTAGTGTCCACACGGTCAATCCTGGAATCGGCGAGGAGGACTCTGGAACCCACGAAGAACCTGAATACTGAGGGCTAGGCAGTCCTGGGAACTGGGCCTGCGGGAACAAGGACCAGGACGACGGCCTGAACATCATGCTCTGTCACAAGGCCAACGATCTACCTGCAGGGGAGAGACCAAACGTCCCCTGCCAGGGTTGGGTCCGTGTCATGGGCTTTAGCGCGATCGGAGTCCGCCTCCTCGCCATGCGGCAGCAGATCACACTTGAGGAAATCAGGGACCAGGCGGGCCCGTCACTGTTTTCCACATTCACCGCAATGCTACACGCAAACAAGATCCGCCTGCCAAAACGATCCAGCTTTGTTCCAAACCACGCGGGCCGCCGCCGGTGAGGCTCGCCCCCTCAAGAAAGATACCCTCATGCCGAAGCACAGGACCTTCCGTGACTGCGATCGCGAGCTCTCAAGGCAACGACCCGGGCATGCACAGGCACAAGACGGCGAGATCTGGACCTGCCCCTGTGGTCTGCGCTTCGAGCACATCTGTGACGAGGCTGAGGGCTGCAGCTGGGGCCTCGTGATATCTCAGCAAAAGCCGTCATATTCAGGAAAGGTACTACCTCCAGAGAAGCCACCAAAGGTCTCCAAGGGGGCCGCCGCCGAAGCACGGGGCGCTGTTAAAAAGCGCAAGGAGAAGAAAACCAGTGGTGACTGACCACTCACGGGGGACACCCTCTCGCGGGGCGAGAGGGCGCGCCGCGTCGTCAAGTAGGCCGGGACAAAACGATGGAGAAGCTTCAATTTTGTCCCGTGAAACGGTAAGCTCAAGCTACGGTCACCCCTGCTGGGACACGTTTCGGCCATCGGACATCTGTAAACAGGCGAAACAAAGGGAGGATGAGTAATGAGGAAAAATCATAGGACTGCGGATCCGTGCGCCACGGCGCTCGTTTCAGGCACCGCTGCAGACGTCGCCATCAGCGACGCCAAGCAGAACCGCGAGAAATCATGGGAGGATCTGCGAGCGGTGGTCGCTCGGCAAGGTTGAGCCTTGGAAGACCGCGCATCCGTCGAGGCCTCAAGCGAAGAGACAGCGATCGTAAGCGACTCGGTTCTCGACTCGGTCGGGCAATCAGAGCAAGGCACGTGTCAAGTTCGGCGAGCTGACCGCATCGAGGCGGCAGTACCAGCCGAACTCGGAGGCCGGAATAGTCGATCGCGCACGCGCGTTAATCGATAGATGAAACTGTCGATCTATAGCTCAGTCACGTTGTTCGTGGCCTTCACAGCCTGCGTTGATCAACCAGCCGTGTCCATGGCACAGTCTGTAGCATGCACACTGGAGATCGACCCTCCGCGATCTGGTCTAGTTGAGGTCTCACTGCGTTGGATCTGCCCAGTTACCAGACTCGCGTCGGGTAACTGGGTGATTTCGTTCGCTAATAACGGACTGGTGGAGATCGGTGGACTGTTCGCTTGCGGCAGCACGTCAGTCGCGTTCGTGCCGTCGTCCGGATTTCAGATTTTGGCAAGCGGTGACATCTCCGTGGGCGGATCCGATCCAATTCCGTGTGCCTATGGTGAACCCTGAGACAGGCAGCCTAGCGGATCTTGCAAGCCCCCGGCTTACTTACTCGTTCATTGTGTTTATCTACAGCTACAGCGACCGCGGTGGCTATTCGGGTGCAACGCGGTCGGACGTCTAGTGACAGCTGCAGCGACCGCGGCGGTGACACTTCTTCCGCTTGCAGCAACGGCCCGCTCCACATGGGCATTGCTTGTTCTCGCAGCAGAGGGTGATATTGGTCCCTCCGCTGTTCGCCAAAAAGCAGCAGACATTGGGTGCGAAGGACGAAGAGAAATCAGCCATAAGGGAACGATATCACCGTCGACGGCTGCAGGCGATTTTTCGGCATTCGCCCGTCCTGCGCGGCGCATGATCGAGCTTCATCGTTGGGGCCTGCCCTTCTTAACGACGACGTCCCAGTCACCGACGAACCGTGATGCGGCCTCGTGGGCCCGCGCTTCGGCCATAGCCTCAGCTTCGTCCTTGGCGTAGCCGTGACCGGACCACGTATCTCCTCGCTCATGCCCGTCCTCTTCGAGCATGGGGAGAAACCCACCGGAGATCTTGTTCTGATTCGGGATTGCGTACGTCCCAAGCTTCAACCGCCAGGGCAAGTTCAATCATTTGTGATCTTTTGAGCGTCAACCGCGCAAAAAATGGGCCTCGCTCAGATAGCATTAGGCCCCATCTTGGGAGGACCCCGACGTCGATAGCTAACGGCGGGCCACCGTATGAGCGCTCAGCAACAGCAGGTAAGCACGTTGCGG
>Ga0193693_1000156_pt1 | contig 11164 bp, 8 predicted proteins | sample L3a2metaG_FD_144916 | JGI IMG/M metagenome (GOLD analysis project Ga0193693, IMG submission 144916) | Soil microbial communities from a riparian zone of the East river system, Colorado, United States - L3a2 | ecosystem: Environmental > Terrestrial > Soil > Riparian zone | place: USA: East River...
TTCACTATGATAAAGATTTCCACAAAATAAGATCTTATACCGGAAATAATGGCTATGCGGGGCCAGCCTTTAATATGCTGTTTGATAATGCCGGGTATATATGGTTCGACGGTAGTTTAAACCAGATGTGCCGTCTCGATACTGCTTCAGGTATCGTCACTACGCTTACTGAAGCAGATGGCTATGAAAAACAAACTTATGGTGAGGGTTCATCTTCAGGAAAAGATGCAGGGGGAAATTTTTATTTCGGGGCTTGGGGCGAACCCTCAAATGGAGGATTGGAGCGTATTTACCCGGAAAGAGTTTCACACACTACTTCAGCCGTTTATCTCAACACTCTTTATATTAATCAAAAACCATTTTCACTTTACACACAGGTAAATGAGCTCGGGGAATTATCACTAAAGTATAATCAGAATACTATCAGAATTGAAGCCGGCATTATTGATTATTATTCAGGAAAAGGTAAGATAAGATATAAACTCGGACAAAATGGTAAGGAAGGAGACTGGCAATATCCTCCGGATCGTATTATCCGGTATGAAAGCTTATCTCCCGGCTCTTACCGGTTGGTGGTACAGTCTTCGAATATCAATAATGAATTCAACGGCCCAGAAAAAACACTGATGATCAATATCAACCCGGCATTCTGGAACACCTTGTGGTTCAGGATTGTTGCGCTGCTCTGTATAATTGGAATCATTTATGGAGTGCTTCGCTGGCGTTTGCAACAAAGATTCCGCCTGAAGTTGGAACGCTCGGAAAACGAAAAACAATTGGCAGATTTCGGACAAAAAAATGCAGAACTGCAGCAACAAAAAACGGAAATGGAGATGCAGGCTTTACGTGCACAGATGAACCCGCATTTTATTTTTAATTCGCTTAATTCTATCAACCGTTTCATTTTACAAAATAACAGGGAACAAGCTTCAGAATTCCTTACCAAGTTTTCAAAGCTTGTTCGCATGATATTACAAAATTCCCAGGCTTCATCAATTACGCTGGATAGTGAATTAGAATCGCTGGGATTATATCTCAATCTTGAAGCGCTTCGTTTTAATTATCATTTTGATTATAAAATTTCTGTTCCTAAGGATATGGATATTTCAGCGCTGCACGTTCCGCCGCTTATTTTGCAGCCTTATGTAGAAAATGCAATTTGGCATGGACTGATGCACAAAGAAGAAAAAGGTCAACTGGATATTAATGTATCAGAGGAAGATGACCACGTTTATTTTAAGATTACTGATAATGGTATCGGCAGGAAAAGAGCTTCAGAACTGTCAAGCAAATCAGCTACGAAACATAAATCAATGGGGCTTAAAATAACAGCACACCGGATCGCGATGATGCAAAATTCAAATGGATTGGAATCGCCTGTAAAAATAAATGACCTTGTAAATCCTGACGGCACAGCCGCTGGTACAGAAGTAATTATTAAAATGCCTGTGATATATGATTAAAGCAATCATTATAGACGATGAAGTTCACTGTATTGATACTTTGAGTATTCTACTGACGGATTATTGTCCGGAAGTAGAAATAATGGAAAAATGCTATTCGCCCAAAAAAGGACTGGAGGCCATTGACAAACTAAAACCAGAACTTGTATTCCTGGATATTGAAATGCCTATGATGAATGGGTTTGAATTGCTGGAACAATTTAAACAAATTCCTTTCTCTGTGATCTTCACCACAAGTTATGACCAGTATGCGATCAAGGCCATTCGTTTCAGCGCATTGGATTATTTATTAAAACCTATTGATCCTAAAGAGCTAATTGCCGCAGTACATAAAGTTCAATTACAAAAAACGCCGCCATCACAGGATCAGTTTCGCCAGTTGCTGGAGCAAATACATGGAAGGGAAGATGGGCTTTCTAAGATCGCTACGATATTAAATCAAAATTATTCGCTGCAAAATCCATCTCTGTCTTTGTCGAAACAACGGCGCCTCGCTGCTATTCTCTTTACAGATATTGTAGGATACACAACTATGATGCAGCAGAACGAAACGGAAGCGGTTGCAATTATTAAAAGACATGCTACAGTATTGAAACAGGCTGTTGCAGTACATTCAGGAGAAGTGTTGAATGATTATGGCGATAGCAGTCTTTGTATTTTTTCAAGTGCTACGGAAGCAGTTCAATGTGCCCTGGAAATACAACAACAATTACAAACTGAACCAATGGTTCCGCTTCGTATTGGCCTTCATATTGGAGAAGTTTTTTTTGAAGATGGCAAAATATTGGGTGATGGTGTGAATGTGGCATCCCGTATCCAATCATTGGGAAAAAGTAATACAATACTTTTTTCGGATGAGATCAATGACAAGATCAAAAATTCAGCAAAGTTCAAAACCGTTTCTCTTGGTCTTTTTGAATTTAAAAATGTAGGAAAACCAGTTGAAGTATATGCCCTGGCAAATGAAGGTTTGGCCATCCCGGAGAAGCAAACAATGGAAGGAAAATTAAAAAAGAAAAAAAGAAACTGGCTAAGTTTCCTTATTGGTAGTAATGAAAAAGAATGATATTACAGAAATAATAATAAGATGAACCTATGATCAAAGCGATCTTAATAGATGATGAAGTTCACTGCCTCGATACACTTAATATGCTCATCACTGATTTTTGTCCCGAAGTGCAGGTGATGGAACAATGCCGTTCGGCAAAGCAGGGATTAGATGCTGTAACAAAGCATCAGCCGGCAATGATCTTTCTTGATATTGAAATGCCCGTGATGAATGGCTTTGAGTTTTTAGAACAATTAAAAGAGATCAGTTTCGCCATTGTGTTTACAACGAGTTATGATCAATATGCTATTAAAGCAATCCGCTTTAGTGCCCTTGATTATTTATTAAAACCAATAGACCCTAAAGAGCTTGTAGCAGCTGTACACAAAGTGCAAATACAAAAGAGACTGCCGGCACCGGAACAATTTGAGATGCTGATGAACCAGGTAAAGCATAAAGAAAATGGTTTTAATAAAATTGCTGTACCCACAATTGATGGATTTGAACTGATCCCAGCCGATCAGTTAGTCCGATTTGAAGCTGACGATAATTACACCCACCTATTTCTTAAAAATAAAACAAAGGTCACTGCCTGCCGCACATTAAAAGAAATGGAAGAACAAGTTCGGGATTTTAGTTCTTTTATTCGTGTCCATCATTCCTATCTTGTTAACCTCAATGAAGTAACCCGTTATGTTCGCGGAGAAGGGGGATACTTGGTTATGAGCGATGGCTCAACGGTAAATGTTTCCCGCAGCAGAAAAGAACAACTGATAAAAAAAATTGCCCCGGAGAGAGAATAAATCCCTTATTCATTCCTTTAATTACCCAGCCATTTTATATAGTTAATTCCTGCTACTGCATCCTGCTCAATGCAACTGGTTTATCGCATTTCTCACTATTATTTTTGAGTTGTAATCAAATTAATCAACATAAAATCTTTTAATTATGACAACACGAATCACTTCCCATTTTTGCGGATGCCTTGTATCAATATTATTGATCAGTAATGCATTCGGCCAGCAAACTGGTGATAAAACCTTTTCTTATGCCCGGTCGGAAAAAGTTTTATCCATGATGGATGCTAATACAAATTCCCAGCCTGTTGAAACTGTAAATATCAATACAAAAGTGACAAATGCATTTGGTAAATCATTTAAATCTGCTACTAACGTCAATTGGTCAAAAGTTGATAAAAACTTCCAGGCATCATTTACTGTCGATGGAAAAGAAACAAAAGCACTATACAACAAAAAAGGACGTTTGGTTTACACCATCAGTTATGGTTCAGAAAAAGATCTGTCATCTGAAAACAGAAAGATGGTAAAAGGTGCTTATGTCGACTATACGATCACTTCAGCAATCGAAATAAAAGAAGACAACAGAACAATCTGGGTTATTAAATTGGAAGATATCACAAGTCTCGTTTTTGTAAGACTGGAGAACGGTACACTTGAAGAAACTAAATATTATCAAAAAGCTAAATGATTTCTAATACAAGCAAATACACACTCAGGTGTAAGCCTCCTTTTCTAAGGAGGCTTTTTGTTTCTTTTGATTCAGCCGAACAATTATTTAAAAAATTATTTTACAGTATATGAATAAAGAAAATAAGAATCTGTAGTATAAAGATTTCCGAGACTACTTTTCCTTTGATTGCGTCCTTTTATAATTCCAAGCCCCGGTGTAAAATAATATTCCTGTTGCCTGAAATTTGACCATAGTCCATCATCATGTATAAAAACAATTTTGTAAGAGGGAAAATTGGTGGTCATTATTCGTTCAGAATAAATAAGCGAACTTACTGTGCCTCCATTATATGAATTTGTTTTAACAGGTTGGCTATTATCTATCGGCCAGTTAAAAAAAAGAACTTCTCCCTGTGGTCTTAGCATATAAATAGAAGAATCATCTGCTCTTAAAACAAATATGGAATCATCATACTGATCAGTTATAGGAGTAAAAACATGATTATTAAAATTAATGGTTGGGGCAGCTTTTAAATGAAATGTGTCTTTACCAAAATAATTCCCGGACAGTGTAAAGAAGCTGTCCACATATAACCATTTATTTCCTTGTTTTAGCGGAAACAATTCGCTGCTAAGGTTATTGCTGATAATATCACGTTTTGTACAGCTTATCAATAACAGTGGACCCAATAATATCGGAAATAATTTTTCTTTCATGAATGGTTCTCGGTTGTCTGATTTTTTTAATCACAAGTTATTTTGTTTAAGATTAGCCACAAAAAACTGCCCCGAAAACCGGGGCAGTTGAACCAGAGCCTGTACCTGGTTAATCAGAAAGTTTTATTAATGAAAGTTGTTTGACCTTACGACCCTGCATTATTCTTGCAGCATAGGTTTCACCTATATACTTATCGCCAATCGTTATTCAGCAACAGGGCAACGATCATGACCACGATGAAAAAAAATTTTGTTTTGGTATTTCGCATACTAAAAATCATCAACCAGAAAATTAGAAGCTGCACGAGCGGTTTCCTATTTTTAAAGCCGACAATAGACTGACATGCACTGTACAAAATGCTGACAGCAGGGCGACAAAAAACTGACAGCCGATGAATAAGAATTCATCTTCAGTAAGTTGAACTAAATAAAAATTGAGAATTAGATAGTGATCATTATTTCTTCAAGACTGCTTTCCGAATCTATACGTAGCCGCTGACGAAGACGCTGGCGGGTTTTGTGTACACTGTCAACTGATATGCCGAGCATGGAAGCCATTTGTTTTGGCGTTAATTGTAAACGGGTAAGTGCAGCCATCCGCTGTTCGGCCAAAGTAATGTCAGGGAATTTTTCTTTCAGGTTTATAAAAAAGCCGGGATAAATTTTTTCAAAAAGAGATTTGAACTTAGTCCAGTCCTCTTCTGTCAAGATCGTTTGATGGCTAAGCTCTGAAATTATCGTGTGTTGCTCAGAAGTAACTTCTTTACCCTTTATCTGCGATTCCAGTTTTTCGATCAGGTTTGTTTTTTCAATGATGTTTTCAGTAAACATCTTTAATTGATCTTTTGCCGAAGCAGCTTCTTGTTCCATCATCAACTTTTCCTGTTCCATGCGTAGTTTTTCCTGCTCAGCCTTTTCTGTTTTTAATTTCTCTTTTAAGCGCTGCCTGTTAACTGCTAACACAACAATAAATGAGAGAACAATAATAGACGCAATGAGGATATTTCTTAGCAATAGCTGTGATCGTTTTTCCTTATTCAGGTTTTGAATATTGTAACGGCTTGTTTCATCATTTAGTTTTGCTTTTGAAATAGCCAAACTGCTGGTTGCTACTACCTTTTCAAGTGAGTCATTGATCCGTGACCAAAGATTATTATAATAAAAGGCGCTATCATAATTACCCATTTCCCGGAATATCTGCGTGGATGTATAATAAGCATTCCTTAAATAATTTGCATCCGGCCATTGTTTTAATAATTGAAATGCTTCTCTTACTTCTGCTAAAGCTGTTGCTTTATTACCCAATGCCAGGTTAGTTCTTGCAGCCCATTGTAATGAATTACCGGCATTGTCAAAAAGCCCTTTTGCTTTACTGGCATTATAATCTCCTTTTAATAATGCATAAGCTGTATCATATTTTCCCTGTGCATAAAATATCTGTCCAATATTTCCCGAAACGATCCCGATCCACACAGTATCTTTTATTTGTTTAGCCAGGTCTAATGCCCTATTATAAAAGATCAATGCTGAATCATATACCAGCTGCCGGTGATAACCCAACGCAACAGTATTAATACTGCTCACTGTGAATGGTTTGAATTCATTGGGCGAATTTTGCCAGGCTTTTATTGCCTTTTTGCCATAGCGGATAGATTCATTGTACTCCCTTACACGATAAAGCAGCTCAGCAAGGAACTGGTACTGTGCCGGCAGAACCTCATATGCAAGTTTTTCAAATAGATCTATGCCGTTCTTTGCATACATAACAGAAAGCCCGACCTCACCAAACAATATAATAACACTTCCATAAGAGTAGCTCACATACGCCACCAACATATCATCCTCTTCCCGATAAGCAATATCGATTGCGGAGGAATGTAATCTCATCAGTTGCTGCTTGATCAGATCTAAGTTGACGGAGGTAGGTCTATTCCGATAAAACTCCCAGTAGCTTTTGTAATAAATGATTCGGGCCTTCAAACAATTAAAGAGTGCCTTGAAATGATCCCCTTTTGATCTGCCTTTTTCAGCCAGCTCATCCAGGAATTGAAATGCTTTTATACTGTCAACTTTCTCTAGCCTTACCGCGAGGCTAAACAAACTATCGTATACACCACGATCCTTTTTACTTAGCTCAACAGCCCATTTTTCAGGATCTAAGTCTGCAGTTTGAGCAGGGAGAAATTGAATGGATAAAAAAGCAATTATAAAAAGGGCTTGCATCTTCACAGTCGGTGGGTAGTTTTTTGGACCTTGAAAATAAAGTATTTCAGCAATTTTTGAATTTAATGTTCAGGTTAATTATTACAAATTTCGAAACCGGCCGACGGCCAAATTCAACGTATATTTGCAGCTTCATTTTTTATGAGCAAAAAAGGAAAAGTGTTGGTAGCAATGAGCGGTGGTATTGACAGTACCGTGACCGCATTGATGCTTCATGACGAAGGTTATGAAGTAGTGGGCATTACTATGAAAACATGGGACTATGCAGCAAGCGGTGGAAGTAAAAAAGAAACAGGTTGTTGCAATCTTGATTCATTCAATGATGCGAGACAAGCTGCCGTGGAACATGGCTTTGCTCATTATATCCTGGATATCCGCGAAGAGTTTGGTGGTTTTGTTATCGAAAATTTTGTTGATGAATATTTAGCAGGCCGTACACCTAACCCATGTGTGCTTTGTAATACACATATTAAATGGAGAGCATTATTAAAAAGAGCCGATGCATTGGGTTGCGATTTTATTGCAACAGGTCATTATGCAAAAATTCGCCAACATGATAACGGAAGGTTTGTTGTGAGTAAAGCTGTTGATGAAACAAAAGATCAGAGTTATGTATTGTGGGGATTGCAACAAGACCTGTTGAGCAGAACGATATTACCATTGGCACCATATAGAAAAACAGAGATCCGCCAAATGGCTTTTGATTATGGTTATCCTGAATTAGCAAAGAAAAGTGAGAGCTACGAAATTTGTTTTGTACCAGATAATGATTACCGGGGTTTTTTAAAAAGAAATGTAGAAGGATTAGAAGAAAGGGTTGATGGCGGAAATTTCATTGATAAGAACGGAAATATTTTAGGTAAACATAAAGGTTATCCATTTTATACAATTGGTCAACGCAAAGGTTTGGACATTGCTTTTGGTCGTCCGGTGTTTGTAACTAAAATTGATCCCGATACCAACACAGTTGTGTTAGGTGATGAAGAAGATCTTGAGCAAAATGAAATGATGGTAGGTAAGTTGAATTTGATCAAATACGATCTCATCACACCTGGAATGGAAGCAACCACAAAGATCCGTTACAAGGATAAAGGAGCACTATCAAATATTTATCCTGAAAATGGATCAATGAAGGTCAGGTTTTATGAAAATGTAAAAGGAATTGCTCCCGGCCAAAGCGCAGTATTCTATGAAGGCGACGATGTATTGGGGGGCGGGATAATTCAGTCCGGATTCTTAAATAAATAGTTCGTAGTCAAAGATTCAGAACTCCTGACGCTGAACCCCTTAGCAGACAATAAACCACAAAGAAGCTCGTTATAGAAGACGGGAATTGTAGTTCCCGGTTTTTGTTTTTAGCTTTGACCGCCGTTGGTTTCATTATAATTCTAATGTACCCTTATTGATCAACAATCTTATGAGATCGAAGAACCTGATACTATTTTTAGTTGTGTTTAGCTTTCTTTTTTTCATTGCTTCCTGCAAAAAAGAAACTGAAGAATTTAAGACTGAAGCTATTGCCGATTATTTGCCCTTGGCTGTTGGCAAGTATATCAATTACAGGTTAGACTCAACCGTTTTTACAAACCTTGGAACAATTGAAGAAATTCACCGTTACCAGGTAAAACATGTGGTAGATGCGCAAATAGCAGACAATCTTGGAAGACCGAGCTATCGTATCATCCGTTACCTGCGTGATTCATTAGGCACCCAGCCATGGGTTGAAAATGGAACTTATTTTATTACACCTCTTACTGACCAGGCAGAAGTAATTGAAGATAATCTTCGTTATATAAAACTTCATCTGCCATTTAAATTAAATACTGACTGGAAAGGAAATAAATATTTGTCAGATGATCCCTATGCTTCACTTTTTAAGTTCTTCAATGATGATGACATGAATGAATGGGATTATAGTATCGATCAGTTTGACAACACCACAACCATTGGCGGTAAAATGATCCCTGATGTGTATACTATTTTCCAGATTGACGAATCGGATCCTGTTACAGATTTCACACAACTCTACACTGGACACAGAACATTGGCTTCAGATAAATATGCAAAAAATATTGGTCTTGTTGCCCGTGATTTTATAATGTGGGAATATCAACCGCCGACACCGGGTTCTCCTCCGGGCACTAAAGGTGACAAAACTGGTTTTGGCATTAAGATGTGGATGATCGATCATAATTAACCTTCCTTATTAATTAGTATTTTTGGAAGGACAAAAGTCGTCCTGAATGAAAAAACTGATCATTGTACTTTTTGGAAGCTGTTTGTTTTTTGCTGAAACCAGGGCACAATTCACCCGTTACGTAATAAAGCTTAAAAATAAAGGCGGCAGTCTCTTTTCGCTTTCAGCACCCTCAGCCTATTTATCGCAGAGAGCTATCAACAGAAGGACAAGATATGGTATTGCGATTGACAGTACCGATATGCCGGTAACACCTTCTTACATTACTCAAATAAGAAATGTTCCAAACGTCACAGTATTAAATATTTCCAAATGGCAAAATAGTGTTTCTATTCAAACTTCAGATCCAAATGCCATCACAACTATTAATGGATTATCATTCGTGCAATCATTTGCGCCGATAGCGGCAAGAACGCAAAATAATACTACGGAAAAATTAACTATTGCGGATCAACCTTATATTTCCTCTCAAAGAGTCACGGGTATAACTGATTTTTTTAATTATGGAGCAGGGTCTCTTGCTGAGATCAATCTGCATAAAGGGCAATTTTTACATAATATAGGATTGCGTGGACAAGGAATGGTGATAGCAATTCTTGACGGTGGCTTTTTTAATTATACTACGCTTGATGCAATGGACAGCATCATTTTAAATAACCAGGTACTTGATACCTGGGATTTTTATTCTAACAATACAACTGTTTCTGACGATCATCCACATGGTATGCAATGCTTGTCAACAATTGCCGCTAATATTCCCGGTCAATTTATTGGCAAAGCGCCAAAAGCAAATTTCATACTTTATCGTACAGAAGATGTGAGTAGCGAATACCCCATCGAAGAATTCAATATGGTATGTGGAATGGAAAGAGCAGACAGCGCTGGTGCTGATGTTATTTCTGCTTCATTAGGATATTCTGATTTTGATGATGCTTCATTCGATCATACATATGCTCAAATGAATGGCAATACAACCATTGCTGCAATTGGAGCAGACCTTGCCGCTAAAAAAGGAATTTTATTTGTAGTTGCCGCAGGCAATGAAGGTGGTGGTGCGTGGCATTATATTATGACGCCTGCAGATGGCGACAGCGTTCTTGCAGTAGGGGCAGTAAATACAAGTGGAGCAGTTGGAGGTTTTTCAAGTTATGGACCATCGAGTGATGGGCAGGTAAAACCTGATGTGGCTTCAGTAGGTGTTAACGCAATGGTTCAATCAACAAGTAACACAATTTCTACTGGCAGCGGAACTTCTTTTGCTTGCCCGAACATGGCTGGCTTATCATCTATTCTTTGGCAGGCATTTCCTGAGGTTAATAACATGAGAATTGCAAGAGCATTACGTGAAGCCGGCAGTATAGCATCAGCACCGAATGATCGTATTGGCTATGGTATTCCTGATCTGAAATCCGCCTTTGAAACTTTATTAACAGAATTTGCTACATCAACTTCAACAATCAATGGGTGCAGAATTTTTGTAAACTGGACCAGCAAGGATATAGTTGCCATGAAATATGAAATAGAACGAAAACGCCCGGGTGAAACAAGTTTTACAAAAATTGGCGAGCTCACTCCAACACCCGGTGTTTCATTAACAACGCATAGTTATGAATTCATCAATAATTTAGCAATAGGTTCATCCGGAGCTTTCTCATATAGAATAAGACAGATCATCGATACAGCAGCAGCTACTTTTACGGATCTATATATTGATACAACAACTGCCACCTTTGCGTCGGCTTGCGTACCGAACCCTGGTCCGAAGGATAATGTACTGGTCAGACCAAATCCTGCAGTTGGCAGTACAGCAACATTAGTAATTGAAACAACAGATGATGTTCCATCTATGCCAATACTTGTTTACGATATGAATGGAAGATTGTTACAAAGGATACAGGAATCAAAAGGTTCTGGTAAAAAGATCATTGATCTGCCTGTAAGCAAACTGCCAAAAGGAAAATATTTTATCAATGTTTATAATAAAACTGTTTTGATAGGCACCGCAGGATTTATAAAATTATAAAGGCTTTTTGAATACCGCAACAAA
>Ga0193693_1000157_pt1 | contig 11133 bp, 13 predicted proteins | sample L3a2metaG_FD_144916 | JGI IMG/M metagenome (GOLD analysis project Ga0193693, IMG submission 144916) | Soil microbial communities from a riparian zone of the East river system, Colorado, United States - L3a2 | ecosystem: Environmental > Terrestrial > Soil > Riparian zone | place: USA: East River...
TTGCGCCATTCCACCAAAATGCCCACCATATTGTTGACCCATCTGTTCAAAGTTTGGCATGAATTGTTGTAATTGCTGAGGCAAATAACGATTCATCAATCCTTGTGCCGCTCTGCCCATTTGTCCGCCTGCTGCCTGACCTGCCCCTTGTCCAAAATTACCTATCTGCATATCTTGCATCTGTTGGGGCATATATTGGTTTAACTGTTGCTGAGCGGCATTTCCTACTTGCGCGCCCATGCCACTCATCATTTGCTGAGGGGTTTGCGCTGGTGCCGCCTGTTGTTGGGGAGCAGCTTGCTGTTGGCTTCCACCGCCTCCTCCAAATAAATTACTGACCATACCACCCAAAGTGCCACCAGCAGCAGCGCCTCCAGGTCCTCCAAATAGACCACCTAATCCTGTTCCAATCATAGGTGCAGCTTTTCCTAATATATTGGTTATTGGGCTAAAAACTTTACCTAAACTACTAAAAATAGACATTTTATTGCTCCTCTTTAAAAATTAGCCATCGTCTTAAAAACTGCTTCTGCCCAATGAACCCACTCTTCGTAAAGAGACGTTCCTGGTGCTCCTGAATTTGAAAAGCTTGTTTCTTGAACCAATGTGTTTCCCCATTCCTTCCAATCCTTTTCATGCTTAAGAAAAGGAATGTTATCAGTTGGGAAGTCAATTACCAATGATGCAGCCCATGTTCCTAATTCTGCAAACTTAGGCAACATCATTGTCTTCCATCTCCTATGTTCATGGATACTAAAATTTGACCCATTTTATAGTCTCCACCTATTACATTGCTTCTAAATTTTAACCGAATTTGCCTTCTTTGCTCTTTTAAATCTATTTTCACGGTATCTGGACCAAAGAAATCTGATAAATTTGTTGAATCAGGTGATTTTGCATATTCATTTCCTATAACATCTAAAGACATAGTCCCAGATTGTAAGAAATCTGGCTCGACCCTGTTTAAAGAGACCCACCTATCCGTAAAATTATACTGCTGATTAGGTCCTAGAGCACACCAAGAAATATCACTCGTTTCAAAATAGGACTCTATGGCTGAATAGACATTTGGTAAATTCGGATGATTCTCAACTTTATCTACGCCATTCTCATGCCGCCACATGGGATAATAGGGCGCTGCCGCCGTATTTAAAACATTGTCAAACCAAATCGGGTCTTGGAAGGTTTGACTAAAATAGCCACAACTTCTATTGATAGGCGTATCATACCAGGTGCCTTCTCTAACATTATAGATGACCACGTGGTCGCACTCTTCGCTATTTCTTGTTGGAAAATGCCACCAAATTTCCCCCCATCTGGGAACTTTTGTTCCCCAAACCTTTTGTCGCTGAGAAAAGTTTATGTTGTCATAAAAAAAATTAAGAGACATATTATTTGGGACTTCTTTAACAACACCATTATAAACAAGGAATCTATCAATCGCAGGCCAAAAATAGGTGCCATCATATTCCACCACAGAATGACTAGAGAGTATTGAGCTATCAGAGGTTACCGTATCAAAGGCGAATTTTGCAGGGCCCCCTACAAAAGTTACCCGGATAAGGCTATCTAAGCTCCAAAAGAGTCCAGATGGGCTAGAATTTCCACCTCTAGCAGCAAATCCCGACACTATCTTGCGGGAAGCGACTCTGGCGGTATTTTCAATAGTGGTTGGGTCACTTTCTTTTGTCCAAGAAACTTCTCCTGCATTGCCAAAAATGAAAAGAAAAGGATGCAAAACAACGATGCTACCTGCCGTTGTTAATCCTGTTGGAATCAAAGGCGTATCTGCATTTGTAATCCCATAATAAATATTGGCTGGCGCTGAATTATCAATAGAAGATAGGTTTGGAACCGCAAGTCCTATTAGGATTGAACTATCATCTGTATCAGAATACATAGAATCAAAATTCCAAAGATAATTTGGATTTGATAGGAAGCCTGTAGGCGTTCGATTCTGAGTAAATCCGGAGATAGGGTCGCCCGTTTGATTAATGGAGATTCTATTTAATTTACCCTGGTCGCCTGAATAAGAATCATAATTCTCTCCATTCGGAATAACAATGCATCCTCTCTGGATTTTATCTAATCTAACAGCGTTATCAGGAGAAGCAATTTCTGTATAGCCCCCTATCTTTTTAGGGAAAGAATTCTGAAATCTTACCCATTTTCCATCAACACAGTTTTTTTTAGAGAAAACGGTATCATCTCTGTTTATTCCCGGCTTAACGATTAGTGGATAAATCTTGTCGCCTGCCATTAGTCAGATTCCCTATAAGAATTCCTATCCGTCGTTCTCATATCATCTTGATGATTTAAGCTGTTCAATGCTCTATCATAATATTTCTGCCAGACTGGTATTCGTTCGTCTGTTTTTAAATAGGGCGCTGATTCTAAAAGAGCGCCATATAATAATATGTCAGGCGCATAATTAGTTAACCAATTGGTTTGCACAATAAAGCTTAATGGCTGAGGAAGTTCTAAATAAGCCAATTCAAAGGGATAAGCTAAATCTGGTGTTGGGGAAACCAAGAAGTTCGTATAGCCATAATCGCAATAATAGAGGGGAGCTCCTGTTTCAGTAGAATTTGGCCAATAATTTCTGACAAATTCGTAGCTTCTCAATTGAATCTGATTTCTCTTATTTTCAAGTCCCACAGGGCCTGTTCCGTAATTGAAGCTAATAGTCCGTCGCCATCTACCAGGCTTTGGGTAGACGGATTGTGTGGGTGTAAATGTACTGGTGACATAGACCTCTAATCCAATATTCTTAGATTCCCTACAGATTCTTTGTTCTGCTTGAGAAATGAAGTTGGGAATTTGATCAATAGTATCTTGATCGTTCCTATCTAAATAGTTTTCTATTTGTTCTAATAATGAATTATAGGTCATTGACATTTTTTATACCTGCTGAACTGAGAATTGCATAAAATTATTTAGACTTATTGTTTCTATGGTTCCAGTCGCAGTCATCAAAACATAAACCTCTAACGTATCAAAGGTACTCATTCCTGTAAAAGTATTGATTGATATATTTGTGAAAATGTTTGAATATGTACCAAAATACAAATCAGATCCCGGAATCATTGAACCATTCTTAAAGACAGATACTCCAATATTGAACCCGCTTGTCGGAAAAGCTGCGCAACTTATATTAACAGAAGCGCTTACGGTAATTGAATTGCTCCCTGTATATCTTAATAAATTATTTGTAGGCAATGCTCCCGTATCAAAGCTGTCCATAAAACCTGGATTTATGGTAGTAGCTAATAATTTAGTCCAAACACTATTAACAACGGGAGTATTAGGAAGCCCAGTTGCCGAATATATGTAACCATAAGCCTGAGTCGCACCAGGAGATTGAGTATCCACATAATTCTTCGTTGCAGCATCTTGCGCATCTTCTGGATCTTCTAAGTTTTTAATTCTTGGCATTTTAAACTCCTAAATCTAACACGATATTTCTCTCCCTATACCGCTGATATCGATAATGTTAAATAAGAATTAAAAGTAGCGGCATTATTAGGCGTAGTTAATGCCCATATTTCTACATAGTCAGAAGGATTTAAAGATAAAATTGATGAAATGCTCAAAAAATACCAACTACTAGTAGTAGCCGCCAAGGTTGTTAAAAGTTTTCCTGTTCCAGTAACATAAGAGCCGTTAACATAAATTAAAACAGATATAGTCGTTGATAATGCAATATTTGTTAGGAAATTAGTCGTTGCATTTACAGAAAATTTAGCAGAACTTGCACCAGTATATTTCAATCTATTGCTAAATGTTGTTGCAGAACCGTCAAAATGTAATAAATCTCCATCTACTGTTGTCGTCAACAATTTTGTCGGAGTACTGGTTAATGGAGTATTTGGCGTGCTTGCGGTAGAATATATATACCCATAAGCGCTCGATCCGGGAGATGCGTTATCAACATAGAATTTTGTTGCAGCATCCTGTGCATCAGTTGGGTCAGATAAATTCTTAATTTGAGCCATTTCTATCTCCTATGGGAAAATCATGTTACCGTCAGCATCAATTGTGATTGCGCCGCCAGTTCCACCAGAACTATTCAATATAACGAGCCTGTCATTTCCGCCGTTATCTGATATGTGCAAATCGCATGTTCCTACGTCAAATTGACAAAAATTGCTGTCCTGCGAATATGCTAAAAAAACAGCATTTGGACCCAGCGGGTCTCCACCAGAAGTCAACGACACAACGGTTGGCGTGCTTGAATCCGCGGAATCTATATTGAAAATAGCAATTCCAATTGCAGCGAAATGAAATTTTTGAACCAATATGGGTCCTGCTGAAGCTTGACACTCCACCGTTTGCGCCAACGTATTATTAATAGTTCCAGAAGAAGCACTACTCTGTACCGCGCCCGCTAATGTAATTAATGGTGGATTCGCCAACATATATTGTTTATTCACTGCATCTTGATTAGCTGAAGGGTCTGCAATATTTTTAAGTTGCTTATTAGGAAAAGTCCAATTCCCCACATTATCTATAGAAGTCTTACCAGTGCCGTTTTCTATATAAAAACGTTGAGTTCCATTATTGACAATCTCAAAATCAAGTCCATGTGTTTCAATATAACCAACTTGTGGGTTTACGGCCGCATTATATCCAAGCCATAATTTTGGTTGAGCGCCTGCATTGATTTGAAATATGGTTGTTAAATTTGCATTATTGTGTATTCCAAAAATAAAAAAGTCATCAACCAAAGGACTATAATCAAAAATCTGTGTATTAGATTGACACTCAACTGTTGTATTCAATGTCGTAGTAATCGTTCCTGAACCTGAACCTGTTACCGCTCCATTTAATGTCAAAAGTCCCGAAGAAATAACATCAACCCAATCAGTTCCTTCCCTCAAAACTGTTTTTCCAGTGTCCAAGTTATGAAGCAACATGCCAGGTTTCGGAAATTCTAGCGCATTCATTTGAGCAGTCGTCATTCTAGAAAGCAAAAGGGCGCCAGTAGTACTTTGTATTTCCAATATCGCAGAAACAGACGAAGAACCACCCGAAGGCAACAGAGAGCCATTAATAATAGTAGCGACCTGTTCTACTGAACTTCCATTATTCAATATATGTTGGACAGCAAAAAATCCTTCAACTAAAATAGAACCAACAGAATTAACAAAATTTATATAATTTAAATTATCAATCTTATATCCAGTAACTAATGATTCTAACCCAAGCACAGAAAGAGATTCTAAGGGGGGAGGAACCTGCGCAATACCAACACCACTATCTTTTACAGCAAGACCATCATTCGCCGCCCATGTTACAATATTGTTTATAACAGTTGCCCCACCAGGACCAACAATATCGCCTGCCGAAGGAATCGTCCAATCAGCGCCATCATAAGTCCTAAAATCCCCTATCGTTGTGTCAAATATCATTAATCCTGGTGCTGGATTAAGCTCTCCCATTTGAACCGATGTCATCGCAGGCAGCAAAACTCCACCTGTCGTAGACCGAAACTCTGCAACAGCAGAAACAGGCTGCCCATCAGCGCCCAACGAGAAACCAACCGTATTTCTAATATCTGAGACAACTAAACTCGTTAGGCCAGTTGGGGTATCATTATTTGTAAACATCTATGCACTCCAATGAAATTCTTCTAGCAATTTTAATCGTACATCTGTTGGTAATGCAGGAATACCATCAGAACTATTGTTATTCCCAGGGGGAACAGGTATAGGCGAATACCAGTTAAAAGCCTTTAATTTATTCACCCTTTGCTTTTCAGGCAATGCCGGAACCCCCAGAATATAAGGTAAATTTCCCTGTGGTATCCTTGGATTCTCAAGGGGAACGGGGTCTGGCGGCAATATAGGAGGCCTAAACTGTTCATTAGGCGTATTAAGAAAAGGTTTTCCTACTAAAAGTCCTGTCCAAACTAAGGCATTACCCCGCCATTCCATTTGTTTAACCAAGTCTTTATGCATGAACATAAAACGACTTCTATCGCACATTCCCAAGCCTTGTGGATAATTCTCATCAATGCTGACATATCTACCTTTTGGCAATCGCATCAATCAGTCTCCCCTAATATTTTCAGGATAAATTCTTAAGGGAACATTCTCTACATCTTGCTTAGAGGCATATCCAAATTCCTCCGCATAATACATCTTCAATTCCTGTCTTTTATCAGGCGTTACAAGCTTAGGATTCTTCAAAGCCAATTGATAAGCTAAACCTGCTGTTAATGGCTCTAAGAATCGGCTCGGAATCTGTGCATTATTCAACATAGAACCTATATCTTCCGGCATTACAACCCTAGTAAAAAAGAGATTGTTATACAAACCAGTATTGTCAGGGACTGGCCAAAGCGTTAAAACAGTGCTAGAGGGTTTTCTATCTATCCAGTAACTATTGGGGTTCCTTACTTGATTTTTATTCGGATAAGATACCCATTCACTTCTAGAAACTCTATTCACGTAGGTATCATTAATCATATTATTAAATAATAATATCTGTATATTTAAAGTAGCGCCTCCGGTTTCCCGAACCCTATAACGCTTAGAAAACATTGGAGAAGGAACCTCTGCCCAAACAGGAACCCCTTTTGGATAAAAAGTTTTAACAGGAGCAATTAGCTGTGTGACGGTTGCAAAGTCATCATCACTACATTCAAAAGCCAGCGTATAATCTTGAGAAACATTAGATTGAACCCCCAATAAAGTAACCATATAGGGTTCATTAATCTTATAAGAGATATAACCATCAGGGGCACTTTGAATGTTCGGGATGCCTCCATAAACACCATTCTCAGGAAAAGCGTTATCAGGATTTCCTGGAAGATTTAAGGCAGGGACCGCAGCTGCTTCTCCATTAAAGGTAGTAATGATAGATTTTCGGATAGCGACTTCTAAAACATCACTGGTATAAGGGGGAAGCGTATAGGAACCTTGATAAGCAACCAATCCCATCATATTGATTTGAAGGGACCATAGATTAAAGCCTCTATTAATCCAGGATTGTAGAACGAAGTTAAGGGCACGTTGGGCTGAAAATATTTGAGTACCAGTTTGTAAATCAGGAACAATACCAATCCGTTCGTAGGCGTCTGTAATAAGCTCTACACTACTAGGGAATTGAAAATTATAGGTTCCTGATGTGACGGCCATTCAGAATACATTCTCCTATTTATCCCGCTGTCTTAAATGCCTTAAGTTATCAGCCAATTGGGCTTGCTTTCTAATAATTCTATTCCTAGAATGTTCAGCCTTCTCTATTCGTTGGACAGGAATACGTTTTCCTTCAGGAATATGAAGGCTTCTATGCAAACCGCCTGGATTCTTAGCAACTGCTTCTTGTATCCATTGCTTCTTAGCTCTACCCATTAGATAATTCCTTGTCTTAAGAAGGTGGCAACTAAGGAGCCTGTAGTTGTTGTACCCTCAATACGAATCCTAGAATAAAGTGCCGGATTAAAATAAGGTTCTAGTTTGCTGGTTGCCTCAAGAATCATTCCAGCAATTGCATTTTCAACAAAAGGATTACTATTTTTCTCAACATCATCTAATGTTGTTTCAAAGGAATAGGTGATATTTCCTACACCCCCTGATACTACAACCTGAACAGATAATGCAGGATAAATTCCATTATAATTACTTGAAAACCAATGTGTATAACCTCTATTACTAGAGCCAACGCTAAATGCGGCGGCTGCACCAGAAACAGATACAGCAGTCACAGAATCAAATACATTGACCGTTATCCTAGGATTAGGATTCGCGCCGCCAGGCCCACTAATTGTCTCACTAATCACATTTCCTCTATAAGTACCTGTTATTGTAAAATTAACAGCAGATAAATTATTTGCAGAGGTAATTGAAATATTCCTGGAAATTTTATCAAACCGCACAGAAGGGAATAAATCACTATTATAATGCGCACTTAAGGTCCCATTGATGACCAAATTGCTGGCGCCAGCAGTGCTTTGTAATAAACAAATTGCGCTTGAATCAGCAGCTGGCCATGTATAAACAATGGGCTTACTCACTTAATGTGATTCTCCTGATTCTGATTCAATTCCTGAAGCCCCATCATTTGCTTCTAAAAGTTTGATAGAGGCCGTATAGGCCTGAATCGCGCCATTAATGGTATCTATATTAGAACGAACTGCCTGAAAATTATTCATTTGCGTTTGCAATTCCTTGTTCAGGTTGGCAATCATTTCTTGAATCTTCTCTATTTTACTGTTCATTTCCTTCTCCTATCCTAAATTAATTAACGCTTACAATCCTACGATGACTTCATAATCGAGATATAAAGAAAATGCATCTCCGGCTGGGAAATCAAATTGGGCAGCTCCTCCGCTTGTTAAATAAACTGGAGCTCCCAAGCTTTCAGAATCTGGGGACTGGACATTATCAGAAAACCATGATCCTCCCCCATATATAGTAGCTCCAAGCCCAGCATTAAAATTTGCAAGTGTAATCTTAGGACTTACAGCAGGCGCTCCCCCATCATTAGGCGCATTTCCCCATTGAATGCTCAAATTATCGCCTGCTGTTGGATTGGCTCCCGAACGATTCCACCTCAAATAAAAGGCATTAATAATAATAGTAGAATTTGGAACAGCTTCAATGAGTAGAATAGGAGCATTTCTTACAGAATTAATTTGAGCGCCCGTAAAGTTCACTAACAATCTTTGAGAAATAACAGGATTGGCTCCAAAATTAGGAACCGTACTAATTTGTCCTCCACTTTGAATAAACTGAGGCGTCCCTAAGGTACTATTAAATGCCATCATGCCATCAACTTTAGGCGTCAAAGCAGCTATCTCAGCAGTCGTCATTCTAGGAAGCAACACTAATCCAGTTGTAGATTGAAACTCAGCACAAGCAGCGACTGGAACGCCACCAACTTTGGTAACTGTCGCAGGAACGCTTGGAGAGAGGCCGGGCTGAATAGGAACCAAATCAGCCACAAGCAGCTTTGTTAAATTGGTTGGGTCTACTGGGAAAACTGCTGACATATTAACTCCTTATAAAGGGTTCTCACGGCTTTGCCGAGAAGGCTTAAGAAGCTAATAAGTCTATCTTAAGCCCTATCTATTTAAATGATGCTAGATGCTTCTGCTTATATCGCAGGACCATTTCCCCAAGCACAACGCCAGTCTGTTACACCGAAGGAATACATCTCTAACGCTTTAGCGGACAAGTTGTTAGTCGCATTGTCAGTGTATACATCGGTTGTTAAAGGGAATCGCATGTAATGCTTGAATCCATCTGGTGCATTCGTAGTTACCATGAAGTTACCCGGTGTCGTGAAATATTGATTCGTAAAGTGCCCTTTAGGAATATAATTTCTGGTATTCAGCGGATTGATAGCATTATTAGCATTATCTGGGACAAAACCAGAGCCTAATAGCTTCTCAGCCGTAAACTGCCCCGTCACATCGGTGAAAAGCTTCATTGGCCTCACTTGCGCCCTAAGTCCTGCAACGTCAACAAACTGCTGAATGTTCATAATCGCTTGTTCTAGGCTTCCTTCAGTTAAGTCAGAGCCTATCACGGGTCTATTTGCAACGACGCCACCATCAATAGGATGATTCACGCTAAATAAGGGCTGACCATCACCGATTGGATAACTGGGGTCAAATCCATTGTTGAAAATGGATGCGCCCAGGATTTCCTTGGTGTTTGACATGGAGCGTTTCAGAGAACGACTAGCCATGGGAAAGCTGCTCTTATACAAGTTATTAATCATTGCCTGTAATGTTATGACGAAGGAAAGCATGACCGTTTGATGGGTATACGTCGTAACTGTACGTTCACCCATATCATCGATAGGAGCAGGGGAACCTTCAGGAACGATTTGCGCATTTCCTAAGAATTTCATCTCTACTTCAATTTCGCTTGCCTTGTCGGATTCATAGACATCGAACATCTCTTTCCACTGTGCAGGGTATGAATCATAAGCGCCTACAATTGCTGCTAATCCTGGTCGCAGTTCGCGAGCGATCATAGTGGTATTAATTGCCATAATTTATCTCCTAATTCGCTTAGTTAAACTGCGATAACAGTGTATTCGATAGTCCAATGAACGTTATTGTTTGCACCACCTGTAAAAGGAGCACCAGCATTTGTAATTTCAATGCCCTTGGCAAAACTAGCAGATGCAAAAACCGTTGCAGGAAGACCAGCTTGATATTCTGCTTCTGGCGCAGCGCCTGTTAATAGACCCAAAGCAATGGCTGCGCTCGCGTTAGCGCCAGCACCAGAATATCTCAAGGTGATATTGCCACCCCCAGCATACACCGATCCCCCCGTGCTTGTTTGGAGGCTCCAGCTACGCACAACAATAATAGAACCAGCTCCAATAGGCTTGATTAATAATGGCTTTACAGCAGCAGCAAACATGCCATTAATTTCTGCTGGAGTTAATATGCCAGATGCAATATATGTTTCACCGACGACAGTCGTTCCCGTTCCACCTTTAAATGCATCATTGTTTATTGAAACAACCACATTATTAAAGTTACCCGGACCTGCTCCCACAAAACCTGGTGCCGTATAGAATCTATTACCATTAAAATTTGGCACCAAAGCAGAACCATTATTCTGCATAGGCGTCAACCGGATAATTTTCAGATTGCCACCAGCAGGTTCCCCTAACGTACTCACATCTAAATAAAAACCAGATTGTCCACCAACTGCGCGTCCAGAAGCCGGGTTCTGAGGAACAATGGCATCCGTAAATGCAGTTCCGCCCAAAGCAAAATTCGCATTCTTGTTCAAATCAGCCTGCTTTACACCTAATTGAAGCGTTGCAGCATCAACACCTGTGGGATTTGAATTAGAAGACTGAGCATCATATAAAGTATCAGGCGCATCAACAATTAATGCTTCCACCGACGTTGAATTTAATAACGTTTGACCCGCTGGCCAATAAGGAGAATAAACAAAATTTCTAGCAGCATCCGTATATTTAACACCAAAGAAAGTGCCGCACATTGGCATTCCAGGAAGACCAACGCCAATCGTTCCATCAGCTAAAAGTCGAACCGGGTCCCCAGAAAAAATACCATAGGTAATACCAGGAACGAGAACAGCTGGCGCATTACTATAACCAGAAGCAATGAGATAAGAAGAAAGCGTAGAACTGAAG
>Ga0193693_1000158_pt1 | contig 11129 bp, 15 predicted proteins | sample L3a2metaG_FD_144916 | JGI IMG/M metagenome (GOLD analysis project Ga0193693, IMG submission 144916) | Soil microbial communities from a riparian zone of the East river system, Colorado, United States - L3a2 | ecosystem: Environmental > Terrestrial > Soil > Riparian zone | place: USA: East River...
CCAAGGTTGTTGTAATGAGAGCCGGTAACGTGGGTTTCTGAGCGAGCCGCAGAAATTAATGTGGTTACGGATAAAGGACCAACCCAACAAGACTTACCATAACTTTCTTAACCTTCTTAGTCTTCTTGTTGTCTGCCACAGAGACAGCGAACATATCATCCACATCCTCCTCCTCTTCTTCTTCTTCTTCTATCATTTCAACATCTTGATTCGACACTTCTTTCGTGCCACGCACTCGCCTTTGCTCGTCTTCCCGGCGATCCAGACTGGGGTCGTAGTCTGCGGCGGATATCTGCTCCCGCGCACCATCGCATTTCGCTTGTTCCTGAGCCTCCGCCTGGGCTCCCTCTTCCTCACCTTCCTTCGCGAGCTCAAACATACCAGATGCCGGCGATGCAGATTGGGATTCTCGGCGGTCTGAAGTACAAGTTTCAACGTATATCCTAAAGGAAAAGAACCTGAGATGACCCACTTGATGGGTCCACAGACTGGTCTCGAGAGGTGGACCTGACGCCATTCTCTCCAATAATCTCTCCAATAATGCTGTGACGCTGAGATTGAGGATCAGAAACAACGGCGGACGGAGGCGGCGGCTGGACCGCACTACTAGGCCCTGGGCTGGAGCTGGCTTGTGTCGTGTTGACACTAGCGACGCCGGCATACTTAGCAAGGATGGCCTGCCGTTTGGCGCGGCGCGCAGCGAGAGTCAACTCGATTGGGACAGGAGACGTAGCCAACTTAAGTTCAGGCTCGGGCTGTGTGGAAAGTGCGGTATTTGGTGGAGGCGCGCTCTGAGGAGGTTTTGACTCAAGTATACCAGGCACTTTCCTCGGTGATGGAGGGGAGCCGCGCAAAGGAGGAGATATCCTGTGTGTATGCATGTCAAAGCCGAATATGGCCAAAGACAAATGATACTCACTCGCCCTCCTCCCTATCGGAGTCGGGGGTCCTTCGCAGACGTGATGGACCATCGGATGGAAGCCGGGGAGACTCTGGGGTACGATGTCGTCGCTCGTCGGCATGCGACGAACGTCTTTCGCGATCCTCGTGCTTAATGTCGCGATACCGGTCGCCGTCTCTCCTAGACCTGTCTCGTCTCTCGTCTCGTTCTCGCCTTTCATCTCTTCTTCGGTGATCGCGGTCACGGTCCCGCCGTGGGCTGTAATCACGTCGATAGCGATCATCTCCAGTATATCGGTCCCGAGAACCATGGGATTTTCCAGAAGTACGTGCATCCTTCCAATCTCTGGGTTGAGAATCGCGAGACCGCTTTCTATGTTCGGTGTCTACGAAGCCATCGCGGGGTCGCTTTGAGCCTGAAGAGGTGTTAGTCATGTTTTTGGAGGCGAGTGCGTTGTTACGGGACACCGCACGATGAAAGAAAAGGAGACGGGCGTGAATAGCGTTGCTGATGGAAAGTTCGGCACCCGCTGGTCGTGGTCGTTGGAAAAGTGATCTTTTGTTGACGCTTTGTTTGGTTCCAATCGCACACCGAAACCCGGCATTCTCCGGAAAAAGTAAGATTGCCTTGGGATTATTATATAGCTTTAGAGTATGATCGCTGTTATCAGTAAAATTAGGAATAAAGAATCGCAATGAAACCTAGTTCGAATCTTCAATTGGGCCGAAGCAGTAAACACACTTATCAGATTTACATGGCAACCCAGATAACTGCCCGATGGTGCAGTGGCTGTAACGGCCCTAAGGTGGGAATGCGAGGTGATGTTCTCCCCAACGGAGTCACGTGCTTGTGCGCTGAGTTCAAGACTGTCCCCTCCAGAAAACTTTGGTGTCCATTGTCCCTCGCAGCGTAGGCTGTGGCTGGATTTGGAGTAATCAGCCCTTATCTAGCCAGGGAAGCAATTCCGCAGCTAGCAGGGCTTACCGAGTTAGTCTTAGGAGATCAGGGCACGTCGTCTGTCGCGCGGGTGCGCCGTGTCCCTTGTAGACCTTTATTTTGTTTTGTGTTCACAACCGTGATGACATCGGAGTCCGTCCGAATCCACCCACTCAGCGAACAGCAAGAACGACGGCTACTTGACTATCTCGATGGGAAATACCTCGAAATTCATCAGGGGTTCAGTAGGCGGTCGGCACTGGGGTTGCTCGCATGCTCTTGCACTAGCTGACAACTTTTCTAGACATGAACCCGAATCCGAACTTCCCACTCTTCAGGCCTACCTTCTGGCAATGCGAACGTTGCTTACGTTGGTCCTGCAGATCCCACCTGTTGCCCTGTCTGGGATGCTTCGAACTTCACTCTTGTTACGCCTCACAGGAACCGTGTTGGATGACATCGTCGGGTACCGACCCGATGTTGCCGACCTGATTCCACTGCTGCAGTGGCTAGACGTGCTCGACAACGGCTGGCTTTCTGTGCTGTGCCGACACGCCTGGGACCCCATGAGAGGAGGAGTGGAACTACCGGAAGAATTGCTTCAGAAGACACCACTTCCCACTCAGACCGACTGTACCCGAGTCCATAGCTTGTTGGTTACCGGAACCAGCGAGTTGGAGAAATGGATGGAGGGAAAGAACGAGGCCGAGGAGGACAATCTCGTGGACGACATGCGGCGGCTCGGTTACCAGAGCACCTTCGATGAGTTGTTTCACCGGACGCTTACCAAGTTGCACGAGCTTGAACTGGACAAAGTAGACGATGAGGCAGAGCTGTTGGCGCACCTTCCGAGTTGGAGCACAGCTGAGGAGAACCCATACGTAGATGTGGCTGGGGTGGACGGACGGGGTTGATGCGGACGGAAGTAACGAAGATACGGAGGAAATATTACACGAACATACATAGCGGGTTGTAAGAGAATTTATTATGGGTGAGAGCTAAGACTATCACAATCCGGACCCTTCTAGCGCTTTCTTTGAGCGCGGCGACTGTCAGCTATCAGAGAATAATGAGCCTCTACGAGAAACACTATATAGACGATAAGCGTACCTGCAGACTTGGCCTTCTTCGGCGCCCCTTTCCCTCTTTTCTTCTTGTCTGCTACGTCCTGTAGCCGCTGTTCTTCACATTCATCGACCAGGTCCAACCCCGGAAACTCTTTGTTGAGAGCAGCGATGGATAGCTGGTTCGGGTAGTATTCGATCATAGAGGGACCGCGAAGGCGGCGTTTGAGGTATTTTGCGCCAGTACGCTGAGAAGTCGGGTTGTATGATGTTTGGAAAATGGTACTGCGGAGGCGAGCTAACGCGGCGAGTCGTGAGGGCGCGACCGAGACCGACGCCATATTGCGAGTCAATATCAATGTGTGTCAATCGTCCTTTTAAATTTTGTCAGCAGAGGGAACAACACGTGACTTAGCATCGTCACTCACTCTCACAACTCGCTGGCGAGACCGATTGCTTTTACATCTACATGAAGTACAGTTTCAATAGGCACTGTGGTGGGTAAATTCTAATTTAACTCCTCCCGCACGCATTTGATGTTTTACCACCAAGGTCTGTGATAATTACTTTCCTATGCACCGAGTCCTCTTCCGTCTTCGCATTCCCAAGCGACGTCTCATATTCTCCCAACACCAAAAAAGCCCTCTCTGCAAGTATTCTACAAAACCGACAGCGTCCATTTTCAAACTATCTACTTCACCCAATACTCTTTCGCGTGCTACCGAGCAAGCCAAGGAGCTTGTACGGCTATTCCGATGCGAGGCACCTTCCTGGGCAACAAAGGTCGGAGTAAGGCAACGCCTCCTCCGCTTTGGTATTCCACAACACGAACTACCCAATCTGTTGACTGCCTTCGTGCGCGATATCAAAAAGGGCGATACTCTCAGGTTCGGAGAGAAGACTCCCGCTCAGCTGACGCGGCTATCCCGCGACATCACTTCTGCTTCAAGCAGACTCGCGATTGATCAGGCCTTAACGTCTTCACTATACGCCTGGGTCACAGACCCATGTCACCACAAGACAACGGAAGGCATGGTCTCCAGGGATACACTGGGCCGGATGTCACGACTATACACAGCCGTCGACTTCAGGCGTATCGCAGACAGTTTCCCACTCGCTCGCAAGATGCGTCGTAAACTTATCCTTCATGTCGGACCGACCAACAGCGGCAAAACTCACACGGCTCTGCGAACCCTTGCCGCCGCACGCGTGGGCGCATACGGAGGGCCTCTACGCTTGCTTGCCCACGAAATATATGAAAGATTAAACACTGGCCAAATTGTCCCTCTAGGTGCAGAAACTGCAGATAACTATGAAGTGGACGAGACCTCAAATCTCGACGTGCAAGTTCCCGGAACCCCGCGCGCCGTACTTAAGCACGGAAATACGCTCTTCGCTCGCCCCTGTAGTTTAATCACTGGCGACGAAATGCGCCATGTAGATGGCGCGACGCTGTACAGTTGCACTGTCGAGATGCTTTCCCTGGATAAACGCTACGACGTTGTCGTCATTGATGAGATTCAAATGATCGCTGACTCTCAACGCGGACCGGCCTGGACAGCTGCCGTGCTCGGGACTGCGGCGGAAGAGCTGCATCTCTGCGGCGAGGAGCGCGCTGTCCCGATCATCGAGGCGCTCACCAAGATCACTGGTGACGAGCTTATCGTCAACCGATACCAACGTTTGTCGCCGCTCGAGATCGCACCTAGAAGTCTTGAGCGCGACTTGACCCGCATCCGGAAGGGTGACTGTATCGTCACGTTTTCGCGGACCAACATTTTCAACTTGAAAAAGGATATTGAGGAGAAGACCGGTCTCCGCTGCGCCGTCATTTATGGCAGACTGCCGCCAGAGATTCGTGCAGAACAGGCAGCACTATTCAATGACCCTCATAGTGGCTTTGACGTCTTGGTCGCAAGCGATGCCATCGGAATGGGGCTCAATCTGTGAGGTGTTCTCCCCCCTTCGAGCTGTACCCTGTGCTAATCCAAAAAAAGCAAAATTCGACGCATAGTTTTCGAGACTATGAGTAAATGGGACGGGTGGATGGAGGTTCCCCTGGAGGTCTCACAAGTCAAGCAGATTGCTGGCAGGGCTGGTCGCTACGGGATGGGCATGGAAAGCGGAGTGGTCACCACGCTCGAGCCGTCAGACCTTCCGCTTCTCAATGCCGCCATGGAGAGTAACCCGGAACCGCTCCGTTACGCACGTGTCGGTTTCATCTCGACCACGATTATGGACATCTTCGAGGCGCTCCCGCGTGGCTCGACCGCGACGACTGTGCGCGATGCACTCATTTACTGCTCGACGCTTCCACCGAGTATGGCTGTGATGGATCCAAGCTCCAAGGAGGCTGAAACGATGCGCTATATTGACTCTTTCAGTCAGGGCCTGGTATTCACGGAGCGCGCCTTGATGTTACAATGTCCGTTTCCCTCGATGGACGATCAGTGTAAGGTGATCATGGGTCAGGTACTCGGCGCATACCGAAACAAGCTTTTTGTGGACCTGCGTAAGATCCTGCTCGACAGCGGACTATTAACCACCTTGGAGCAAGTCATCGCGTCGAAGCGAACCAAGAGAGTCCTCACCAGACCGAAGAGAGACCTTGCGAGTCTCGAGACGTTGCACAGCGTGCTAACCATATATGCGTGGTTCTCCTTGCGGAACAGTATCGCGTTTTACGCGTACGACCAAGCGATTGCATTGAGGAAGACTACTCAAGAAGCTATGGATCACTGTCTCAGAAGCTTCAGCGTGAGCAGTTTGATTCGGCACCCCAAGCGATCTTTGGGCTCTAGGGAGCACTTTATACATCAGCCGTTGTTTCCCCAGGCTAGTAATATCGCCCGCCTCTAAACGTATCAACTCCTCTGCCGACAGATTCGCTGGGCCGAAGCTAAGCAAAACACCAGCACATTTGCACGTGACCGGAACGTCCACCTCTACACCTCCATACTCGATGACCATCCACATCATTTTTGAAATCCATTATAGTGCACCTTGGGGTACAGAAACCATCCACATCATACTCGGACTCATCCTAATACGGCCAATTGCATTATTCAACTCTATTTTCATCTGTTCAGCGCAGTTACCTAGCGAGGCACACATCCCCTGTCCGTGCTTCTCTTTGGGTGACCGTTATCCTCTCAACGACATCCTGTATGGCTGACGATGCTGCGGAGCAGCCGCTGAGGACCCGGCACCCCAATATTCGGGGCACAGAGGACGAAGACTGGTGTGTCATTAGGGTCTGTTGAGCAGTGATCGACGATCTGCGGGAAAGGTTGGGCATCCACCCATCCCACTCCTTTCAATCGCCTCCCGCGCCCAGTAGGGACACCCCTATCGTGTTGTCAGTAAGACCTTCTCGTGTCCGTTAGCATGCATCTTGCTATCTTTGATTTGTCCGTACAGTCAGTTTGCATACCACCAGCCCTATTTTTATCTATCTATATATGTCGTATACAATATTTAGTGCGATCTCATAGCGTAGAACGGTGCCGACGTCACGCTGAAAGCAGAAGACAGTCCTACTGCTTATGAACTAAATCCCGTGCAAGCTGTGCCAATTAGAAGGACAGAGATCATATTCCTTCAGGATAAATTAAGATCCCTATCTAGAGCGTTCTCACAAGGGTATAACCATGAATCCTTTCCCCAGAATGACATACAAGAGGCTCCTCGAATCCCCCATAGCCCACGCGAATAGTGATGCAGACCTTGGATGGCGAATGACAAACCTCAGCGACGGCCCCACGAGTTTGTATACATTGGCGCGCCGCCATGACCATGATATCCCCGCACCTGATGCATGTCGCCCGCAGGTGCGGGCGCACCCAGACGTCGATAAGATTGATACATGTTCGCAAGGCCGCCTCGGCTGCGCGTTCCGAACCGGTCACGCGAGCAGTACACCGCGACGAGCCCTATCAACACCAACGCACCGCCGATAGACGACACGATGATGATCGGGATCTTTTCTTTCAGAAATGCCCCTTTCAGATTGTTCTTGCTGTTCGGTTGGTCAACGCCGTCGATCATAGTTGGAGGCGGCGTGGCGCGGAGCGCTCCATCGATGTGAGAAGAAGTACTGTGAGTACTAGCGGCATTGTTGGTGTTGCGGGCTTTGCTGCTTGGTCGGTATAAGTCAATCACAGTTGGCCGCGACTTTGACTTCTTCGGTTTGGCGCGGAACGCTTCCATGGTATGAGAAGGTGTACTTTTGTTGGTGTGGTTGCCATTGAGCCTGACATTCACAAAATCGGCGTGGGCAGCTGTAGGGTTCGTGATGGAGAGCAATTGTACGTATGGGTCGGCCGTAGTGTTCACACTGCCATCGACAAAATCACCATAGTCAACAAGTAGATATACGTTCCGGACTTGACATGTAGATGTATGAGCGACGGTGGGGCGAGGAGTCATGGAACTTACGGAATGAAGTGCCCAGGATGAGGTCATAAGTTGGGGATGCGCCGGAAGAGATGGGCTGGAACTGGAATCGGGGATTTAAGACGTGATGTGGATATAAGTGCTACGAGGACCAAACGTACTGCACCGAGGCAAGTCTGGCCATCAGGATTTGTCAGGGCATCGTCGGAATTCGTGTCGAGAGGGTGCACAGGATACGTCTGGCCACCAATTTTGAAAGTGATGTTTATCTCAGCGTCGCAAGGAATAAGCCATATCTGACCAAGACCATTGACAGATTCCAGTGATGCACCAGGAACGCCAGAATATATCGCGTCAGACACCTCCCTTTAGAACAAATGTTTCTGTTGGTTAATGAAAACGACGACAGCGGGGCAGAGCAGAAACAAAGAGAGGGGGACGTAGATATATGTATTACGCACCGAGGAACTTGAGGAAAGGAAAACCCCGTATCGAACATCGCCGTCAGTTGAGTCCGATTCTGAGTGCTCTTGACACCACTTTGAACCTGTATCGGTTGTCCATTGGGTCCAATGATCCCGTCCTCGTCCAGAAGCACCTGCCAATGCTGGTCCACGGCATCGGACACTGGTAGGGCAGTGACTGGCACTCGCGGTTGGTTTGTAATGTTCTCTAGGCCTTGCAGAATCTCGCCTACCGTGATATCGCCTGGATACTTTTTCGTGGGGTCATTCGAGCGCCCGAGAAGGATTGTGAGGATGTTCGGGGTGGTAACGTTCTGTCGGAATATGCGATCGAGTACCGTATCGCCTTGGGGTTGATTATTGAGGGACGCGTGATTCCTCGAACCACTGTTGGGTCCAAGGCCCAGCGTGCCCGGCACTCGAGGGGTGTTCGATGTAGGGGTAACTTGCACTACAGGACGGTGACAGAGATGGAGACGGAGAGGAAAGCGTAGTGAGGGTCTTGCTCACTGAATGCTTGATCGAGAATCGTATACCCCAGAAACTCTAACGGCGCTGTTTTGATCTCACCTAGAACGTGAAGGGATTGAGGCTCTGCCTGAATGGCGGGGTGCGAGCCCACTTGCCAGACACTTCTCCAATAGCGTAGGTAATCCTTGAGTGTACGCCTGTATTATTGGCAGTTGCTATTGTACTCGAAACCCAGAGATCGGAGCTGATAGAAGCAGATATATGTGGGCATTTCGTTCGGAATAAAGCTGCTAACGACTTGAATACCTTCCGGTATCGATGACAACTTGGATTGGCTGCCCCCCAAGAGCGATGTTAACCATGTATTTCAGGTTTCGGCCATTTTCCAGGCCAGAGATGTGGTCTCTTTTGGCAGTAAGGGATAGTCCGAGTTCTCCACGCATCTCCGCGCGAAGGCCAGAAGCGCAATGCAAGGGCCAAAGGAGGAGAAACAGTGAAGAGAGCATGAAGAAGGAGGGCATTACGTAGGTGATGGTGAACACAGCACCACGTTTTCGTCCGGCGCCTCTGAGTCTGTATGAGCCACAATGGACAGTGCCTTGACTCTGGCAGGGCGTCAAGTCAAACTGAAGTCACGATCCTAAGAACATAGAATCTATGCAGGTCATCATCAAAAGCATGGTCATGAAGGAGGAATAGACACTCGTTCCCGTTCCTCGGACGAGAAGTTGAGAACTAAGTTACTGCCAGTGCCAGTGTACGAGAACTACAGCCGCAACATGATTACATAATACATTTCCTGGCGACATCTCGTTCAACGTCCTACCCCCGGTATCCAGTCGATTCTCACTTCCCACTTCCTGTTCCAGTACCCTCGACCTACTCGAGCGGCATCTCCACCACCATCCGCTCGTCTTCCCCGAAGCGCACACGCCATGCCTTTATTCCGCCGTCAAGGATGAAGACCTTGCACTTTGAATTTGGCGGCAGCGCATCTTGAAGCCACCCAGCGCAGCGCGTGGCTCTCCCGAGCGATGAAGAACAGTGGAAAATTACGATCGGGATCTTCTCGAGAAGAGCGGTCAGCGTCGGGAGCAAAGGATAGAATGTTTGCGCAGGCAAGTTGATGGCACCAGGGATTACGGCCTATCGTGATCAAGAGATGGGTATCATATGAGACAATACAACACAGCGTATCATGGATGGTACGCACATCTACGTCAGTCCGTCGTACATCCACGATTATGAAGTCCACGGCGGGTACTTTTGTAGTGATCAACTCGTGCAGCCCATCTATTGATATGTTAGGTGGGTGCGAGCGCGGTTGTGGGAATGACAGAGCCCATGCGGCTGTTGGCTTTGGCAGTCTCTCCATTCAGTTTGAGGGCAAAAAGGAAGTGAATTCACATCATGCCAATGCAAGTCATTTATTCGGACTTACTCGTCAAATTCGTCAAATTCGTCGAATCACATTGGTCGACGGGCAATTGTCCTTTCTTCCAGCTTCCACCGCCACCATGAACTTTCCCTTTCAGTTTCTGAGAAGGACCGGTCGCTGCGGTAGACATCTTGGTTCCAAAAGGGACGAAGAAGCATCTTCGCCAAAGGAGGAATCACTGCAGGTGGATGCCCTATCTCCAGATCAAACAGCGGTAATATATTTCACTCAATACCCAAACCAATGGGCGAAAATACGGTTAGCGTGGATGCTGCAATGTCACTATTGACATGGTGCTGACGCTCATCCCAGAGAAACTATCAGGGAGCCTGCGGCGGAGATGCTTGGCACCATGATCCTTATCCTTGTCGGGAATGGCGTGAATTGCCAATTTGCCCTCAGTGGAGACGTGGACGTCTCTCCTTCTGCCCAGGGCAGCTATCTCGGGTTCAACATTGCTTGGGGTTGCGGTCGGTGGTACAGTTACGGCCTTTTTTCTCGTGTTGACCTGTGACGCTCCTCTCAGGCGCAGCTCTCGGTGTGTGGGTTTGCGGCAGTGTGTCTGGTGGCCATATCAATCCAGCTGTACTCTTACATCTATTAAACCAGGTGGAACCTTCTGACAAGTGCGCTCTTATTTCTAGGTGACGTTCTGCATGGCTGTCTTCCGGGGACTGCCATGGGTCAAGGCGGTCGCGTACATCTTTGGTCAGCTCATCGGCGCATGGCTAGGGGCACTCATCGTTTTCGCCAATTACTCGAGAGCCATCAACATTTACGAGGGCGGGAACGGTCAGCGTACGCTGAAAAGTGCTCGTCTTTTCTCCACCTACCCGGTCAGTTCGTGTTTTTCTTGTCTCCCATTTGTTAGTCCGTATCTGACGGTGGTGGATCCTCCGGCTTAGCTCGCCTACATGTCGTCAGCCAATTGCTTTTTCGATGAAGTGAGAGCCTACTTCTGTCTTTTCCAAACCAGATCTCGGCATTGGACTGATCCTATCACCAATCTCCCACTCCAGTTCATTGGCACCTTCATCCTTGTTTTTGTCGTGTTTTCCATTTCCGATAAGCGCAACAGCGGGTTGCATCCCAGCCTCGTCCCCTTGGTCATCTTCATCGTCATCTTAGGAATTGGAGCAGCGTTTGGGATGCAAACCGGTAAGTCCCGCAGCAGTCTCATCAACCAGTCCGTTCAAGCTGATATGCGTCACGCGCAGGATATGCCATCAACCCCGCACGTGATCTTGGACCGCGCATCATGACCGCAATGGTTGGGTACGGAGCGCAAGGTCTGTAACTCCGTGCCATCCACCTGTGCTACGTGAATCTGGTCCAACTTGCAGTGTTCACATTTCGTCATCACTATTGGATCTGGGGTCCTATCATTGGTTCGTGTTGCGGCGGTCTCGTCGCAGCTCTTCTCTATGATCTCTTCATATTCCGTGGTCCAGAAAGTTTCA
>Ga0193693_1000159_pt1 | contig 11124 bp, 12 predicted proteins | sample L3a2metaG_FD_144916 | JGI IMG/M metagenome (GOLD analysis project Ga0193693, IMG submission 144916) | Soil microbial communities from a riparian zone of the East river system, Colorado, United States - L3a2 | ecosystem: Environmental > Terrestrial > Soil > Riparian zone | place: USA: East River...
ACTTACATACCACCGACGCAGAACGCAATCACAACATTCGCATTCCTGGTTTCGCATCGGACATCACGCCTATCGCGCTCTCTCAAGCGGGCGCCGCACCTACCACCCAGAACGCACAAAGTACAAAGAAGGGTGCCCAGGGCTCGCAGAACTCGCTTCGTGCGCATCGTCTCGCACAGATGGCACAGGCCAAGCGAGAGGTTAAGCTGATGTAGAATTCCATCGCTCACTGCCCATTTTGCTTTCATTTTACGTGTACTACATGTGTATAGTAATGGACATGATTAAAAGGTAAAATATCGAAAGCAACGATAAGGTGGTATCTGAAAATAGAAAGTGGGAGAACCAACAACGGGATTCGTACCCGCCGCGGAAAGCAAGATCTTCAAAGCGAAACGTCGTAACGATGAATGCGATGCGCCAGCCAGGTTGGCGCTTCTCTACTTCGCTAGTACGGAACAGACACTGGTAGCGCTACCCAGGACACCATCCTTGAGCAAAGGGAGCGCATCGCGGTGTAGCGATATTGCCTGCACAATAAATATGTGCCACAACGCATGGGAACCACCCCCAAGCCAGGCGAGGCGAGGCGAGTTGATGGGAAGGGCGCATTCTGGGAAGCGAGTGGCATAAAAGAGGAGACCGGCAATATACGATGCGAGAGATGGAGTTAGAGGACCTTACATCAAATCCAAGTCAATTGTGGTGAGATGAAGTGGTCCAAATGGAGACGTACGTATGAAAGCGATAGTGTCATAAATAGAATGGAGCAAGGCGAGTCGTGTTAAAGGGCCAAGCGTGATCAGGATGGTCGAAGAGAGGAAGAAAACGATGCGCCATTTCTACGGAACACGTGGATTCAATGAGATGCTACTCGTGGAGAGGGATGAGAAAGTAAAAACCTTATTCTCGGCCCTGTCGAACCAGTCCCAGAAAGGTATCACAGTACCTGCAAATCCGTTTATAAGGCAGCCTATAAGAAATATACTCCGGGCATTTGTGTTGCATTGGAACCCATAGTAAACAATAGTGCCAACGCTGCCACTTATAAGCCTGTTATGTTAGTTGTGTGAGAACGAAATCGAAGGCAGAAAGTCGTTTTTAATAAACGCGGACACACCAAGCAATTCCTACATAGTCGAATTTGGCACATAGGGTCATACCTCTATGGTGAGCACACCCCGCCATGGTGTGCCACACGACGCTGCTGAAGAGAGTGAAGAGTGCAAAGATGGTGAATGCGAGAATGGGAGTGTCAATGACAGCCGCTGATGCGGAGGGTATCGAGGAGCTGAAGAAAGAAAAGATCGTATTGCTAGTCCATAATAAAAAGGGTATAAGATGCGTGTGGATGTTTACTTAGCAAGATGAACACGTCAGCCACGACGGGGTAATCTGAGTGGAAGGAACTCATACAGGTCTCATTATGCAAGGCAAAGATTGAGGCAATGATAACGGGCCATCTACTAAGAGGAATGAAGCTGAGAAGACACATGCCCATCAGTGACTGCCCGGACGCGCATGGTAAGATACGAACCGATATCCGTGGGTGACAAAGGGGTTATTCCGCCATTCCGAAGGGAGCTCACGATACGTGATGAGTTTGGCCCCGTGCACCGAACGTTCGATGGCACGTGCAACCTCCGTGGTAGCTCGCCCCAACGGATCTCCACTTCGACTCATGGAACGTGCGCGTAACATCACGGGGAGACGATCGGAGGATATTATCGTATCTATGAGCTCGGAAAGCTTGGCAATTGACGGAAACGATGGGAAGGCCACGTGAGAAAGAGCATTGAAGGAAGACAGGTGAGAGTGAAGGGATTTTAAACGGTCAGATAAGTTAAATAAATATTGTTCGGCTCGGGGGATGCGTGGCAGTTCAGGGAGGCGAGACGTTACGCTCTTGAGATTGGAAGCGTCCGACAGGTCATGGAGACGAGCAGAGACATAAGTCTCTACAGAGACCGAGTCGAGGGTGAATTCGGGCAAATGTGAGCGGAGTTCTTCCCTGGTCTGTTTGAGAATTTCGAGACCATCTTTGGCCCATGCTCGAACTTCTTCAACCTTGAGTTCGCTCCTTGAGATGGCTTGGCCAAGATCAAAGTCGGGAAGCGGCGACTCGAGTTGGGAAAGAGAAGCTTCTATGTCTGCGAGGCATGAGAGGACATGGTCGTGGAGGGCAGCGAATGCTCCAGCTGGGGAGGAAGACGAGAGGTCGAGGGCATCGGGAGAGTGAGCAGGCGGCTGGCACGTTATACACGGTGTCAGGGCCGAGTGGATCGTCACTTTTCTTGAGCGGGCAGCGGGTGACCTTGTTGCCGTCGTCGTCGTCGCTGTGATCATGAAAGGAGGTGAAAAACGTTCGAGGCGCTCGGGGCACCATACCGACGGATTATCTGAGCGTGCTTTGTCAGCGTCCACCATTCCATGTCTGCCTCTGCCAGACTGCTCGTTGTCGGCCTCGGAAACCTTACTCACCCACTAACCCGCCATAGGTCAGTTCTTTTTCTGGAGACACTTGTTTTGACTTGTTCATTCTTCCGTACAGTGTTGGGCAGCTTGTCCTGGATTCGCTCTCTACGCGCCTTGGTGTTACTCTTTCTCCGGACAAGTTTAACGGCGGATATTTCGCAGAGACCAAGATAGACATCAATGGAAGACTGCTTGACATTGCATTATACAAGACACGTACGTTATTCGGTGTTGTCGTCCAATATGCTTCTCACCCTGCATACCACAACACAGACGCTGCCATGAACATCTCAGGACCCCCGGTGTCCATGGTTCTCCGGAAGACTACCCGTGCTCCGATGTCTTTGATCGTTCTACATGACTCTATTGAGCACAAGCCAACCGCCTTATCATTTAAATTCGGAGGCTCTGCCAATGGCCACAACGGCATCCGTAGTCTTATTGCAGCACTGAGTACCAAAGACTTTTTCCGTCTGCGTTTGGGTATCGGGAAACCGGAATCCAACGTCGCGGACTATGTCCTCGCAAGACTTCCCAACTTCGAGCGCCAGTTTTGGGCCCCCAATGGCCCAGGTCTAGAGCTTGTTTGGGAGCAGATTCAGAGAATCGCACTCCGGGTCGAACAAGGCTCCCCACAACACTAGCCTGAGTGCAGGCCCCACTCACCCGCCTTCATGAGTGGAGGCCTGCGAATTGCTCACCTTTTCCGACCCGAGGTAGTCAGCACACGCACCACAGCATTGCGAGGCGAGTACGTTAGTTTGAGTCCCGCGACGCCTGTCTCCTTTGGATCTACTCTTACCCAATCTGGCTTAGCCTCCCTGTCATATCCCGACTCAGTCTCGTTTTGACGAGCGCTCGCCCGTTTTGGCTACTCTTAGTCCATTCTTGGTGTCACGCGCCATGTGCTCGCTCCCCCTTGAATGATCGAACCAGTCTTCTTTCTTTGATTTTCTTTTCCGCCTCTTCTGCTTATTTTCGTCAAACCGAGCCTTCTCTGCCCGTCGTTCCTTTACACACTCATCTCTTTTCTGCTCCAGCTCACCTGCACGCCCCTCCTTCTCCACACCATCCTTGAATCAAATTATCAAAGACTTTCCTACGTGGTACTTCAGGGTTGATTCATCATCTACGACTAGCTATTCCCGAGCGTCGCATACTTGTGCATTAGCGAACGTCCCGTCGCATGTGCTATTTCCTATGGTGATATTTTCGTCTCTTGCCAGCTCTCTTGCAGTCTTGGTTGCTGCTTGCAGCGTCGTGCGTGCACAGCCTTCCCCTGATGTCCAGCGCAGGATTTCAGCAGCCATCGAAGCGGCTATCATTAACGGGTCTAGTACTATCGATTATACCGCTTTTGTCAACCCTTTCATTGGCACAGGTACGTTCTTGCACCAGCTGAGTGATCACTTGGGTCCAATTCTCAAATATGCAATGTTCTTACCAGATAATAATGGAGATGTATGGTTCGTGTCGGGTTTGCAGCGAAACCTCTTTTTGCCTGCCAACACACCCTCTATCTGTCACAGCCCGGGTGCATCTGTCCCATTTGGCATGGTACGTTGTGTTCCGTTATGTCTGAAAAGGTTAAAATTACCACAGACATGACAGGCTACGCACCGGCTGGTAAGATAGAAAGCTTCTCGTCTCCCCGCAAGTAGGATACACTCTGGTCATCAGGTTATATAACCGACAATACCCAGTTCGTCCGAGGCTTAAGTCCTCTACATGATAGCGGAACAGGGTCTTCTTTAGGTCAGGCAATTACGTAGGTTCTCTCTGATTTTTGGTCATGACATCTTGTGACTAGGGAGCTACGGAAACTTCGAGATCATGCCTTTGATCTGTCAAAGTGGATTCGACACATGCACACCTAACCTTGCAGGACGTGAGCGCCTGAGGATGGACTATACTGATGGTATCCCATTCGTTGCGTCTCGGCGAGACAATAAAATCTAACTTTACGCGCGGAGACGCTTCTCCCGGGTATTTCTCTCTCACGCTTAATAACAGCATTCGCATGGAAGCAACCTCTACGCGACGTGCCGGTCTTGAGCGATTTAGCTTCCCGAAGGGCAACACGCCGTTCTTCACACTCGATCTTTCGAATGACTTGCCCCATTCATTCAGAGGCGGAAATATGACCATTGACACTAAGGCGGGACGAATCACGATCGGTGGCTATTGGGGCTCGAGGTACGCAACCAGAAGTACCTCTGTTCATCCCCGTAGACTGACGATGAGACTGGCAGTTTTGGGCCCGGGTCGTTCAAATACCAAGCGTTCGCCTGTTACGACCTCAACAATGGCGCACAGAAATTGGATCAATTCGGCGTCTGGACCGTGGACCCGTCTGTATCTGTCTTCTTACTGCTTCCGGTTGGTGAATCAAACTTTGGCAACACAGGAACGGCCATGTCATACGAGGACTTGGCAAAACACAACTCGTAATCCCAGGTAGTTCTTCTGGTGACGTAATCGAATCCGGCGCGCTTTTCTCATTCGCGGGGGACCCAACACAAGTAATCATCCGCGTCGGCGTTTCTTTCCTCTCTGCGGGACGGGCTTGTGCCAATGCGGAATCCGAGATTGGTACTGCCACGTTTGATGAAATTCAATCGCAGAGCAAGGCATTGTGGAATGAGAGGCTGAGTCGGATAGAGATAGACGTGCCTCATACGCCGCCAAAAATGACGGAGCTTTTGTACTCTTCTTTATACCGTGCTTCGTTGACACCAGTGAGCCGTTTTCTTGTTCTGGGGTCAGATTCAGATACCTGACACGGCAAGAATAATGCTACAGGCGAGGCGCAAGGAGATTTTCTGGGCACGAGCTCGTTTTACTTCGACTCATTGTATTGCAGGCTAGTCTATTCTACTCTGATGCTTGCGAAGCTGCCGCTGATGCCTCGGTATTTAGCTGGGACACGGTAAGCTCCCATGAGAACTTGGGACAGAAAGGTCTAAATCAAAGTGCATTACAGTTCCGAACATTTTACCCCCTCATGGCCCTTCACTCTCCTGAAATCTACGCACAGATTGTCGATAGCTACATCGATGCATACCGCAAGAGGGGCTGGATGCCGGAATGTCGCGCGAATAACCTCCCTGGCTGGACACAAGGGGGTCAGTTGACTTTTCTTACCACAGTCCCGCTTTGACGAAACGACGGTAATGGTGTAGGTTCCAGTGGCGATGTTATTGTCGGCCATTTTGCGATCAATTATCACAACGAAGCGCGTGCTTTGGGAATCGATCTCGCGGAGCTCTACGCCGCGCAAGTCTCAGATGCCGAAGTCAACCCACCAAATTGGGACATTCAAGGTCGCCAATCCAACATTTACAAGTGAGATTCCTCTTCAGTTGCGACCACTGCCGTTTCGAGCTGACTGTTGCTGCTGTCCATTAGTAAATATGGCTATATTCCTTACGGCGCAGTGGACACGTCTGGCACGGGGCGGATAACACTAGAAGGCAGCAGAACACTTGAGGTGAGCACACGTGCTGGTGACCCGAATCTTTGCCTGTTTATCAAGTTTGTTCCGCGTGTTCAAACGGAAGTACGCCTTTGAGGACTTCGCGATCCGCCAGGTTGCCCTTCTTTTGAACAAAACAGCAGACGAGGCAAAGTACGCTAACCGCTCGCTGGTGAGCGCTCCCTTTTTTGGTTCTGCAATCCCGGGCTTTCGCACTGAAAGTCTTGCCCGATATCGAAGAATTATAGGAATATTTGGGATCCTGATGTCACGAGTGACGGCTTTCGAGGTAAGTCCTTCGGATGCTCTTTAATAGCCTCGGACCTTGCGCCTCTTACAAGACAACTAAATGTATTGGCCCGTAGGTTTCATGCAGAAGCGCTTCCCCAACGGCACTTTTGCAACAGAGGACCCCGCAGACTGTTCCCCCAAAGACCAAGGAAAACGAGTCTGCAATCTGCAAAGTGACAACACTGTCGGCTTTTACGAATCGTCATCCTGGGAGTACAGCTGGTTTGCGCCTCACGACATGGCGCACCTCATCACATTGATGGGAGGGAACGTGAGCAAATTTCACTGTGCCTCTGCTCCATTTTTCCGTGTACGCTGACGCCAACACGGTGATTCGTACTGTAGACGACTTTTATCAGGCGACTGGATCACTTTTTCGATGCTGGCTACTATTTGGCAGGGAATGAGCCATCTTTCCAGGCGCGTTTTACCTCAGAGACCAACACTATGTGCCAGTGCTAACCACCATCCGATCTTTTTCGAACGAGCAGACACCAATAGGGTACCACTACGTGAATGCACCTGCAAATTCTGTCGATGCCATTCGTAAAGCTGTCTTCACAAACTTTGACATCAGTGCGTGTATTTTCATCATCCGTGCCAAGCTAGGGCTTCAGACCCATTCATCATAGTATAGCTCCCGCAGGTATACCCGGAAACGACGACCAAGCAGCGATGGCCACATGGCTCGTTTGGCATCTTCTCGGCTTCTACCCAGGTCCGTTCCGCTATTCCATCAAATTCTATATTACATAAAGGCTCACGTGACACTAACTCCCCGCTGTACCACGTCTGGGATACACTGCCAAAACAATAAGTCCCAGGCACGAGCGAGCTCCTCATAGTTTCGCCGATGGTACCCAAATATACCGTGCACAACCGATACCTGAACACAAGCACGACCGTGACCGTTGAGGGGTTCGACGCGCGCTCCTTGCAAGAAACAATCCCGCGCGGCGCGGCAGCGTACGTGCAGAGCGTGCGCGTGAGCACATCCAACAACAATGTCACCATGCAGAACGCATCGCGATGCTATTTTGACTTCTATGAAACTTTCCGCGTCGGCGCCGATATTGTCATCACCGTAACCGCGGATAGGAACGCTGCGAACAGCTGTGGCGCGTTAGTGCCGCAGTCGATCTCGACTGGAGGTTTCGCGATAGCGAGATGAAAGATGCGTAGGGCAAGTGTGCGCGACGCTTCGTCCATCCAAATCCGGCTTAGCCCTTCAGCGCTTTACGAGTATATACCCCCTTGTGGACGAGATGGTCCTAAAAATATCTAATCGAATAATTCGTATTGCATTTATTATTTCCTGCTTCCTTGCTTTGACCACAGTCCACCAGAGCCCATTCATACCTGTCGAGCCAGCCCTAGAAAGGTATCACGATACCTTCGGATCCGTTTATAAAGCAACATTGACATTGGTATTGTGTTGGAACCCACAATAAATGACAAGGGAAATAAAGAGCTTGTTTTCAGACGCAGACGTACCACGCAATTCCTACGCAGTCAGTTTTGGCACATAGGTCATGCCGCTATGGCGTCGCCAGTGTGCGACGGGACGCTGGGACAATACAGGGCTCTCGCGGTTCTTTCCAGCACATCAAATACGTCTGCGACTGCGAACCGGGACTTCACAGTAAGGAGGATAAATTTTAGGAAAGATCAATAGCGGCCGCGTCCATATTACCGGCCTCGGCACGGGCGCACACGGCAATAGCCAGTACAGCTGAACTGAAGGAGAGATTTGTTGTGATCTATGACTTTGACATTTCAAGGCTTGTGCCCTTCTCTCTGTACGGTAATCATGAAAGTTGCATCCGGGGCGTCAGTTTAGATTATTCATCCCATACTATGGCATGGTGCGGGCAAGACAAGCATCATCAAACACTCTCCTGGTCATGTCAAACAGATTGGGAGCAACTGAGAATTTTCAGATGGTCGCATAATAGGTAAGGGTACTGTGGCAAGCTCATTTGACGAAGTTGTGATCCGCTTGTGATTCGTATGCATAGGATTTGGAGCTTACTTGCTCTCATGTTTGAAAACCCTATGATCCCGACCGAAACCGAATTAGCCAGGCATGCAGGAAAAACTGATGGTCCCATTAAAATATAGTGTAACGATATACGCGAGTGAGTTGTCCAGAGTATGGGAAAAGGAATGTAGGATGCGCGAAAGAAAAGGCTGGCCATCTCTTTTGAGAGACATAAATTACATATCGTATGGTCATATTCCACTTGAAACACCCACCTCATCCCTCGTTGCGACACTCCATCTCGTCTATGCTCTTCCCGTTCCACCGCTTTGACGCCACTTCATCTTCGATAGCTCGCATGCGTTCCATAAGTCTACGAGTGACTTGGTCTTCATCCCTATTCGCGAAACCTGCAGCAGTCTGGGCGCGTAATGTGTCTGCCTCTGCCCTGCTCCTGGTCAAACCCTTCTCCGCATCCGTGAGTCGTAAACGAACTGTCTCCAATTCGGAATCCTTTGCCTCAAGCTTGGTATGCACGCTTGCAAGCTCCTTTTCATATCGCACAATCCGATGGTCGCGAGATAGTAGCAACTCGTCAAGCCTTACTTGCGTGTACCTAAGCTTCGCTTGCATATCCACAAGCATTGCATCCCTCTGCTCCACCAGTGATGTCTGCGTGAGTAGTCGATCCGCGTGCTCGCGTAGATCCAGTCCCGCACGCTTCGCTGCCTCCGCGGCATTCGCCTCGGTCTGTTCAACTTGAGCACTCTTCCGTACGAGATCGTCAGTCAGCTGTGCAATACGGTGGTCCCGCTCAGTTTGCGCAGCTAGCAATACCGACAGCTGCCGTTCGAGCTTCAATCTTGTAACTTCTCCTCGCATGGTACTCCGTCGAACCTTCGCCGACACCGTCTTCCAGGACACGTCTTGGCTCACTATTCACACCCGTGCGTTCCAACGGCCGACCATTCGGACTGGTGTTTCGCTCGTGAGTAATCTGCAGGGAGGCAAGGCGGCCCGATAAGGCGGAGGTAAGGTTCTGCGGACGGGAAGCACCGTGGGCCTCCGACGAAGAGGATTTCGGGTGCTGTGGTTGCTCCTGAGTCGAGGGACCTGTGAATGACTTCCGCGCGGGTTGCGTAGTCTTCTCATTGGGACTGACAGCGTTACGCTCAGGTTCCGGGTACTCGATGTGCTCTGAGTTCTCAATTTTGAAGGCTGTCCAGGTGAATTGACAAAACGGAGGGACATACTTGTGTCAAAAACGTGAATTAGGGACATCTCATCCTCCCGTGCGCCTTCTGAAAATCCTCCAAGCACAAAGACAAGTGTCCCCTCGGAAACCATGTCATGATTCCACCTTCTACGTGGACTTGGCCCCACGTTGCGGAGTTCGAACCATCGCCGCGCTTCATTTCGCATGTGAACAAGGTAACGGTTCAACACGCTAGGTCACTCACTCGACAACTGAAGGGCAATCAAATCATCCGAATAAATTTTGCCTGTGAACCCACCGAAGACATACATAACGTCATCGACGAGGGCAGCAGCATGACCGACACGCGGAGACGAAATGAATCCAGTGCATTGTAGTTCAGTCCAGTTTCGCGTCGGAATGTCAAACAACCAAGTGTCGTTGAAATATTGATGATGGTCGCGCCTGCCACCGAATCTACAAGGGATTATAAAGAGGGTAAAGAGCGAATGTGGGGACAAACATAATGATACGGTCTCCGGTGGTTACCGAAACGTGACCGGACCTCGGAAGGGGCTTCTCGTTTCCGGATGTGGGTTGATATGATTCCCAATGCGGTTGCGATTTCACTGCGGGAATATCGGGTCAAAATGGCTCGGAGCAGCAAAAGGCAAACGTACGACAGTTCAAATCCAATGCCCACATATCATTGAGTCTCACCCCATCGATCTGTCCACCGAAGACGAAGAGCTTGGAACCGACCAAGGCTGTGGGATGGGAGTGACGACCAATGAACCCAGGTCCATTGACCTCAACGCGAGTCCACTCTCGCGATACTGGCGCGCAAAGCTATGATCAGCTGGTGTCGGACTTGGCATTATGAGATCCGACGTGCCAAGGTTGAGAATATATAGTGAATCATATGGATGCTGACTTGGCACATTTTGGTTATCAGACTTCAATGCGCCGCCAAAAACCAAAAGGGTAGTGCCAATGAGCACGGCAACATGTGCAGCACGTGGGGTGGGAATCTCTCCACTGGTTTGCAAAAGAGTTGAGGAGAAATCTCGTGTTGAGAGTACATAAAAATCGCTGTTTGCACAGCCGTGTACATAACCTCCAAAGAGAAGTAACTCGCCGCCGGCAGTCGCGGTCAGCGAATGACAATATCGGGGCAATGGTGGTGGCGACAGCCCGGATCGAGGAGCATGTGCGGACCATGTGCAGATAGGCTGTGGCTGTTGGGTAGATTGTGGGGCGAGTCCATTGGCAGGGGGAGGAATAGAGCGAAGCTTCTTCTGAGAGGAGAACATGTTCTTAGATCAGATGGTGGTAAAGTAGAGAGCCAGAAGGCGTGCTCAAGATGCCTGAAGTGTGTATTTGTAACGCCCTGAAAGCTCGTCGTGAGGGAACTATTGAAGGCTGTAGTGATCACGTGATCACACTCATTCCCACGGGCAGGGTTCAGAGCTAGAGAGCTAGATCAGATCGCGACCGGTTTGACCGATCTCCTAGGCACGTGACACCGCTTTCAAAAGTAAAGGCGGGCTGGGTTACAACGCCAGTTTCTGAATACCCGAGGTGCATCACTCTTTTCCAAACGACCTTATAGGTCACCTGTCACCTGCCATGAAGACTTCAGTGTGTCGGAGCAAGGTGTGTCGCCAGTCCTCACCGACCTCCTGCCGCGCCCACCACGAATGCAAG
>Ga0193693_1000160_pt1 | contig 11102 bp, 11 predicted proteins | sample L3a2metaG_FD_144916 | JGI IMG/M metagenome (GOLD analysis project Ga0193693, IMG submission 144916) | Soil microbial communities from a riparian zone of the East river system, Colorado, United States - L3a2 | ecosystem: Environmental > Terrestrial > Soil > Riparian zone | place: USA: East River...
ACTCGGACACTCTCTGCACGTTCCAGACCTCCTTGGACGCGTTCAACTCTCGCTATTGCTTCTCGATACAACCCGGCTTTCTCTTCTTCTGCAGTCGGCCACGCCTTCTGTCGCGGGGCCTGAGTCTGGGAAGATGTCTCTGTGGGACCGGGCGTATTAGTTTGTTGACCATCCTCGAAAATTTCGTTATCCGTCGGATTGATGACAGTAAGGCGGTTAGATTGTGGTAAGGTGCTACCCGTTCGAGAACGTCGCCTAGCTGAGGTACTATTGGGTTCGCTATGCGGCCGAGCCTGTGATTCGTCACCCTCTGAGCTTGGCCGTGCGATGAAACCCATTTCGTCTGTGGGAGCGGGTGCACTAGCGGTATTGGGCACAGAGTTTGTAAGTCGTGAATCGATTACACGATCGTGCACGGGTGAGAATGGGTAGCTGGTAGCAGTGACAGTCGCCACTTGGCTGGCACCTGGAACCGTAAGGGAACGTGCGCCCGCGACTACTCCGGGATTCATCGATACCACAGGCTGTTGAAGACTCAGGCTCGGCGCAATGCCGATGCGACTAGATGAATGTATTCAGGCTTATGTCAGGTGCGGTGTCTGTAGAGTCACATACCGAACCGCTTCAGTCGAAACGTATCTGAGCGCCCGGGTGAGCGCGAGAATACAGAGGGATTCGCGTGCTCACCGGGGCCAGTTTGATACAATGACTGGAAGTTCCATAATCAAGGGTTTACCGGAACCCATAAGTGCTTTGACGACAAGAACATAGGTGATATCAATATGACGTGCGGAGTTGACGGTCGTTGTGGTGTGAGTTTGAGGGACCGCGACCGCGAGCTCCGAACGGTGCACCTGACCGCTGTGCATTGTCATGTTGACGAGAACTTTCTGCTCACCGATGATGTTGATTTTAATCTGGGGCCCGCCGCTTCTGCCACTGACATGTGGGCCAGCACGGAAAATGGTTGTTTCCTTGAGTGTGAACTCGAAACCACGCAAAATGGTGGCATGTGTGCTGTCAGAGCGGATTATCGCATGCACCAAGACGCGATCGCCTGGTCCATAACAATTTTGTGATCGGTCAACAGTGAGCATTACGGCATCTTGGGTGAGATGGCGTGATTCATGTTGCTGAAAGACCGGCCAAGTGGAATGAAGTTCGTGCTTGTCGATGACGATTGGGGTAGAGGAAGAAAGAATGATTGGCTTGTTGCGTCGGAAGAATCCACTGTATCCGGAAAAGTGTAGGTACCGATGCGTGCTAACGACATCAAGGGGGACACGTACGACTTGCTTCGAATGCATACTTGACCCACGAGCTCGTACTTGATACCAGCTTGAAACCGCGAGAGATCAGAGGATGTGCGGGGGTCGTGAGATGGAACGTACCACCGTTTTCAAGGGCGAGAGTTGGGGGAATGGACTCGGGTATCCGAATGTAGAAAGGAATGTCTTGCTGGATGACGAGAATGAGAAGTAAGATGGGGAGATAAAAGAGAGGTCAATATAGGACGCACGCTGTGGAGCAGGCTGTACTCCTCGCTCGACCGCCAGAGATTGACGGGGCTTTGGCCAACGAAGTCATAGTACGAGTTTGGAGGAACACCTGGAATGGTCTCGATCTTTCGAAGTTCCACGCGGACATACTTAGCCTTAACGCCTTGAGGACCCAAGCGAACCTCAATCGCCTGATCAGAAGTCTTCGACTCAGAGAGGGGAGACGAAACGACGTGAGGCAAAACTAACCCCTTTTACAGCAGCTTGAGGCCGGTCAGGTGCGCCTGGAGGAATACCGGGATATCCTGTAGCGGGAGACATAGGAGATGAGTGTGGAAGGGATCAAGGACAAGGACTGACCCTGGATAAAATCGATATTTGGCGGAGGGCGAAGTGTTCTGGTAGATGACATGAGCCTAATAAAAGGGAGAAAAATAGAATATATGCGAACAGTTTCGCCTGGGACATGGATCGTGGTGAAGCGCGCGGGACGGTGGAAAGGTAGGTGAAAAGGCCAACTGATGAGCGCTCAGCGCTGAGGCAAGCACGCAAGTACTCTACACTTCCCGGTTCTCCGGCCCGGTCATCCGTACGGAACGTCTATCTTATGCCCCGCCAGGCCAGTGTTTGGGACAACGGCTGGATCACTCACATTCGCGTGGGCCAGGTGCCACACGGGCTCAGTTGATCCAAACAGTCAATATTGACTTACCCGTGGCCGTTGCCTGTAATAGGTGGCGCACGGTGCTACTACGATAGGAATCTACGAATTTATTCGGCTGTACCTGTACGTCGATATAATATAAGGAGCCCGTCACGTAGCAGCTGATAAAGCATCCAGTAGTGTGGGTAAGTCATGCGGATACATGTGATACAGATAATCTCGCTGACCGCCTATATTTCGCGCATGCGAACATACGAGATAAATTCATTAGTAATCTATGTCATATGAAAGGTTGTTCTATACAATTGCGTCGAAAGCACAGGGTAAAGGAGTGGGGAGGGTCGTCAGAGGTTCTTGCAAGGTCGAGTCTTGGAAGAGACTCAGATGTATTTTGCAAACCAAGGAATCAGAGACTGAGCGATGGTATAACTGAACACAAGCTTTGGCCCTACGACCAAGATCTTGACGACGGAGTCAGCTCCCAATAACATGTAGTGAAACATGAACAATAACTTTGACATACTTTTGGCGTGAGTCCCTTGAAGAGTGCCGCAGCACCTTCGTCACGCAACAACTCGCGCACGATCGTCACTCCGCGTGTCTTTTGCTCAAAATTGGCATTCTGGATGCGCGTTTTGATTGTATCAAGAGGCGCCGCGACAGTGATAGACGAAACTGCGCCTGCTACAGAGGCGATAAAGTTCTGCGTCCACGTCGCCTTGCTATAGTCCGATACGCCGAGAACATAATCCTTCGTAACCGCGCTGGCGCCGAATAACTGTTCCGTCTCGACTCGTCAGCGAGGAAAGAAAGGATGCCGTTGTGGGAAACAACCTACCGCGAAGGAGCCTGGGGCGTTGCGGGCGATCGTCCATCCCCAGCCCCGATACAGCGTTGTTCCCTCCTCCATGAAGATTTGGATGACGCCGCGCCCACGGAATGCATCAGGGTTGACTTGTCGCTTGATCTTGAGCGCGTCAAGCGGAAGAAGAACCACCTCGCCAATACCCGTCAAACTGCCTGCTGTCGCCTGCATCATCATTTTTCCCTTCCGTTCTCCGAACAAGTTTGTGAAGCCTGTCTTGTAGTTCCGCACAAGCACGTCATTAATCCAGGGTTGGCCGCCAAACTTGTAGACTCGTTGTGAGACTTTGTAGCCTGCGGCATAGCCGAGGCCCGGAAAAAGCGAGAGTAGCTTACGCCCCAAGGGAGCTGTGGAATACTCGCGAAAGATAATTGGTGAGAGCGTCGGAAACGAGACCTACGAGTTCGCGTCATGGGGATTTGTATAGAAGAATAAGGAAGTCGATACCTTTGCTTTGTTGCTCATAAGCCGTTTGGCTATCGTATCTACCGGGTGGAAGATAAGTAGCTCAGCGATGCCTAGGCTTGCCCGAAGATAACACAACTGCTGGTCAGCAAGCTTGCCACGTTTGAGGTAAGGTTGTAACGTAACACGTACCGGAGGTGCCAGATCCAAGGACGCGCGCAGTGCCCGAGTCCTTTCCCTTGGATGCGAGGGTTGGGGACATCCTGGCTGGCTTTTGGTAGGGAAAGACGTAGTGACGAAGAGAACAGTTTTCGCAACGTCGCGTGCCTATTGCTACTTATCGGATGACGTACGCATCACGTCACCATGTGATGTACCGGAGCACGTGATGTATAGACTCCCGTTGCAGTAGTTTATACGATACCCCCTTTGGCTCATCAGTCGGTCATATACATATATTATGGTAATTACGGTATACAATATCATACGAGTTCTACTAGTCTTGCCTATTTTCCTCAATACTCCACCAAAGGGATGACTTTTCCTGCAACGAGAATGACTTGGTCGGTTCACTGGCATCAAGTGATCCACTCGAGGACAGGCTCACCAACAGTGTGTGGACCCTGTCGCTTTCTCGCCCTCCCGAGGAGTTCGACATCATAACTGTCGAAGAAAGAATATGCGGCTGTGTACAGTGCCAATGGGTCATTCCATTTCCAAAGAGGCAAGGCAGAGTACCCACGGATGCTATCCACCTCTTCCTCGTCATCACTCACACCCCCGTTAATTCTCCGCCCGGTCTTCGAGTCCCGCAAGATGCCTGCGTGATCTACAAACGGTTCAGGTCGCTCATTCGCTGCGCGAACAAGCGCAACAAGTACGCGTTGCACCTCTTCGAGATATCTTTGTAGGGTATCTAGGAAGCGACGCGTCTGTAAGTGCTTTGAAGCTGCACACACAGACAACCCATCGTCCTTAATGATGTACCCGAGTCCATACCCATCCGCAGCGACAGGACCAAAGCCGAACATGCGTAGCGCAGGGTTGCCGCAGTTTGACGAGGAGAGGATCGACGTCCCGAGGGTCGACCAACCGTTGTCACGGAAGATTTCTGGGAGTGCAGATGCACCAAAGGAGTTGTTGCCCATGTCTGAATCGGTCTTGAGCTCGCGGAGGAGGAGGCAGTAGAGCGCGTAGAGATGTCTAGAGTAGAACATCAGGGGTAACTGAGTCACTAGTTTGCGCAAGAGTGGCAAATATCGCACCGGTCCTGGCCGAGGCCTTTCGAGCACTCCTTCGTGAGCTGCACGTGCCTATCACAGGCGCGGCGGAGAGCGTCTATCTTTTCCTGTGGTGACATCTCTGAGAAGAAAGTCTACGAGCAGCACAGGATATATCATGTCAGATAGTATGACAACAGCAGGATATTGAGCTAGAGGGGACTGACTTTAACAAACTGAATGCTCTCTGATTGCACAGTCCTAATCGCCTCCGTGCGACCATGCAGGAACGCCTTGGTCATCGCCGGCTCGTATGTGCACTCAATCCTGCCTGGTCCAAGGTTAAAGGTATCTACAAGAGACAGGTGAGACGGGTCGTACCATATAGCCCAAAATAAGCGGCCTGGAATGCCATCTGTACAAATGCGTCCGGGCTGAAGCCGTTCGACGTGATAAACGTCTTTCCGTAACCGCGAAACTCGATCGTAGCACAGTCGTTCTGGCAGATCATATCACTGAGCCGAGTTTCGGCGAAACGGATACCAACGCGCAGCTCTGGCGTGCTCTCGAAAACCCACTCAAGCTTTTTTGGGGCGATGTGTGCTGAGTGCAATGACTGCCGAGCAGAGGGTTTAATAGGAGGGACGTGGAACAGAGTGGGGGCAGAGGGGTTGATAGAGCGTGCGAGAAGCATGAGTCCCTCTGTAAAAACGTCCGCTGCAAAGCTACGCACGTTTCCAGTCGCCGAACTGCTACATAGGAGGATGCGTACCGGAGAACGGTGTGCCCGTCTACACCAGTGTGCTCAAAGTTGATACCAGCTGCACCACCGGCAGTCACAATTATCTGTAGCTGTGGACATAGCCATCCACATGTCAAGACTCCAGTTGCTCATTTCTTCTTGGGAAGCATTTTACCTTGTCATACCATCGGTTTGTACACGTCCCTACCTGCACGCCCCCGACGAGACGATAAGTACCACACAGGAAGTTCCCACAAAGTTCCGCCAGGCTATCCGGTGCGACGTCATCCAGGCACACAACGAACAGCGCCTGATCGACCACTCGGAGGCATGCAGCATTACGACGATCCCGTGAGAGGGTAGAGCGCAACCCGGACCATACTTTCCGATTCTCGGTCGTAAGCACACCAACCGCATTCCTAGCGACGTCGGATGTTGGGAGTTTGTCCGCGTCCGCAACAATCGCTTGTAGGTTGCGAAGGATCTCACGTTCGGTCAGAAGAGGGAGATTTTGTTCATCCATAACATCGAACCAATCTAAAATTCTAGTGAGATTTATTGAAAGTGGACACGGGCAGAAAACCGTACAAAACTGGCCGCGTCGAAGTACAACAACATGCTTAGAGTCTGAAGCCGTCTCCATCTTACACCCATGGTCAGTTGGGATACGTGCAGTACCAAATAGTCGCTTGTACTGGTCCATATCGAGGGCTGTGCCGCGGAGCGTATCGGGGTGGAGCATTTCTGTGCGGAGATCATGAATAAAGCCGAGAGAAGAGACTATGAGTGATGCCGCTCGAGGGAGTTGTGTAGAACGAGAGGGCATTGGATCATTCCTGGTGAAGACACATTAGCCACGTAAATCGAAGTTTTTGCCAAGGTTGAAAGGATGAGAGTGCACTTACTCGAGGACGAAAAAGGGGTTGAGCGCGAGTACTACTGGGTCGGAATGCTGAAGATATGATTCATACCTGTACAATGTAATATTAGGTCCTTAAGAGATAGGTGAATTGCAAGCCGATCGAACCAAAACTCTTCGATGTAACTGGACCAGCACCAAAGGGGGTTGCCAGTGGCAGTGAGCATCGATCCGTACCTTACTATAAGTTGGTAGCCGACACGGACGCACCTACTTTTGTCCTTGGAATATTCTAACAGCATTTCTTGAACACGAGGGCCATCACTGTGCAGGAAGTCTTCAACCGCCTTGATGGTATTTTCATGTTCCCCTTCATCCTGAAGTCCCTTGAGTGCGGTGAGGTATCGGCAACAAGTGTCCTCAAGGGGTGGAATTGGTAACTTTGGTAGGTGGCGTTGATGTGCCCAAGTAATAGTACGTGAGGACTTGGGCAGAGGGTTTCCATTGATGGATGTTGTCGACATATCTGTGCCAAAACAGCGCTGTGACTTTGGTTCGGTGCTGAAATGCAAACGAGAACTCCCAGTGAGAAACGAAGTCTCCCAATCCAGATAGGGTTTAGTGACTGGAGTCAGCGCTAGTCAGCCCCTATAGCCGATATTTCAGTTGCTTCGCTCCAATAATACTATTAACCAACCATTGCGCCACAACAAGCTACTTAGCCTCCTACTATGAATATCTCGTCAAAGGGTCTTTCTTGATCTGCTAGGAGTTCCCCGACACAAGGTATCTATTGGCACTTGTTCTTTGTTTTGTGTCTATTCTGATCTTGACAGGCAAAGCTTGTTGGAGCCAGGTACGGATTTGCCCCTCTAGTCGACACCGGTATCCGTGTCATCGTGGGTCGACTCAATCGTTCCGCATACGTGAACATCGTAGGGGGTTACAAATCTCTCGGTCCTGATGGGGAGCGCCATTTGGCACACATCATCGCTCTAGAGATTGGCGACGACGAAGAGGAATTGAGAAATTGATGAATCCATCAATGAAGCCCTTCCCCATGGCCGTGTTCTCGTGGGACCGGACGTTTTGGAGCTTTAGGATTGATGTGAGATCGGAAGTTCGCTAGATGGACGAGATATCGTTAACGTCGTGAAATACAGACCCGATCACGTCAATTCGGCCCTATACTATAGCACGACGATCTTCTTGTTCTAACTCTGAAGCAATCGGTTGTATTTTAAATGTTGGCCCCTACAGTAACGATGTGTGTCACCAGAAAATTAAAACAAACCTGGCCACTTCTATCACGAAAATTGGCAGTGCGAAATTACAGTACGAAGTTCAGTTACGACCTCGCTCTCGTGGATATATTCGATGTATTTCTTCACCATGATGCTCTTTGGGTGCCACAACTATGACGCATACGCATCTGGACTTACAGTCACGGTATGGCGTGTCACTCGTACGCCCAAGCAAGGACACAGACACATCATACGACGACTAACTAGTAGTGGTGACTACTGCTTTTCGCCGCCTCGGCCGTTGACGGCGCTTCACTCGTCGCCAGATTAACGTCCATAATGCCGAAAGCAGCCCAATGGGCGGTATTAACCACTTCACTCTCCATGACCACCCTCCTTCGAGATACAACCGTCGAGCCAATTCATCCACTTGCACTTCGAGCTCTGCTTGTGTACCCGAATTATCCAACACAATGTCAGCATACTCGAGCTTCTCTGCGATCGTAAGCTGTGCCAGTAGTCGCGATCGTGCATCCTCACGCGTCGATCCATCCCGCCGTATGAGTCGCTGCAACTGTATTTCAGCAGAGCTGCTCGCGAAACGTCATCAGTGGCCGTGCATGTGAGACTTCAATGGAACGTACCAGTAAACAACAACGATTTTCCCAACCCATCGATAAATTTCCGACTCTATGAGCAGTGGGACATCCAATACGCAAACCCTCTCTCCGCGCAACCAATATTTGAGAACACCGAGGATCATTGCCCACCGCACTGCAGGGTGTACAATCGCATTGAGTTTTCGCCGCTGCTCCTCATCTCGAAACACAATGGCACCGAGCTTGGGGCGATCGAGCGTTCCGTCCTCTTTTAAAATATCAGGGCCAAATGTGGATACAACTCTTTTAAGTGTCCGGGTGCCAGGACGGACGACATCTCGAGCGAGGACGTCGGCGTCGATGACTGGGATGTTGCGCGCGGCCAGCTGCCTAGAAACTGTCGACTTTCCTGTAGCAATACCACCTGTCAGACCTATGACTATTAAATGGCTTGAGTTATGGATTGTGCGAGGTCAGGTGTGCACTGCACATACCCAACATCCCTGGCTTAGGAGCCTGAGAAGGCTCGGGCCGGGGCCGCTCCCTTTCCGCATGGCCACCCGTTGCACTTTCTCACGCTCCCTCTCAACTGACCCAAATTATGTCGGTCGCCCTCCAACATGTTCCAACGCTTAACGGCCTCAACGGGGTGTCGACGGACTCGAAGAGGGCAAAATCACGCAATCAACTTAGACGCCAAAAGGCCAAGTTGAAGAAAACTACTACGCAGGTATGTCCCTCACTCTTACATCTCTGCTCATTACTGACGCGATGCAAAGGCCGTGACACCAGATGTATCTGCCAAGAAGGAATATGGTGTTCAACAAAATGAAAACGTCGAGTACGTGTCTGAGCAGTTGGATCTAAAGGGAGCTGCCCCCGAGGCTTTCTCCGACGTATTTGCCCGATTTCAGTTCGAGTCCGAAGACAGCACAGTACGTGTAACTTAGTAGTGCGGTACCTTTCTCCCTGTCTTACTTTTTCTCTAAGGTAAAATCTGAGGACCCGCCTAAGGGCGAGGTCATTTACTCGGACGACGAAATGGCTGGCGAGACAGATTCCGAAGACGACGCAGAGAAGAAGCCTCTATCCAAGAAGAAACAGCGCAAGCTCAATCGCCTTACAGTTGCAGAGCTCAAGCAGCTCGTCGCAAAGCCTGAAGTCGTGGAATGGACGGACGTCTCCGCCGCGGATCCGCGACTTCTCCTCCATCTCAAGTGCTATCGCAATACCATTCCCATTCCTGCACATTGGAGCGCCAAGCGTGACTACCTCCAGGGGAAGCGCGGTATTGAGAAACCACCCTTCCAACTTCCTTCCTACATCGCCGACACGGGCATTGCGACGCAACGTGATGCCATTAAAGAAAAGGAAGCAAACATGTCGCTCAAGGCCAAGACCCGTGAGCGTGTCCAGCCCAAGATGGGCAAAATCGACATCGACTATCAAAAGCTCCACGATGCGTTCTTCAAATTCCAGACAAAGCCGCCTTTGACGAGCTTTGGCGAGATGTACTACGAGGGCAAAGAGTTCGAAACCTCCCTCAAAGAAAAACGGCCTGGCGATCTTTCGTCAGAGCTCGTTGAGGCTCTTTCTATACCACCACTTGCCCCGCCGCCATGGCTCATTAGTATGCAGCGCTTTGGTCCCCCACCAAGCTATCCCACCCTCCGAATACCTGGTCTCAACGCGCCGATTCCTGAAGGGTATGTATTCATGATCACTTCTTAAGAACGTTTCTCACGTACTTGACCGCTACAGTGCACAGTGGGGCTTTCATCCCGGTGGATGGGGAAAACCGCCGCTGGACGAGTACAATCGTCCGTTATATGGCGATGTATTTGGTGTCCTGCCAAAGACGAACGACACGGCGGTGCGTAAACTTTGATCTCAGCATAAATGTAACTTATGTCTATTGCTCTGGTAGATGGGAGAGCCGGTGGATAAGAATCTGTGGGGAGAACTTGAACCCGAGGAAGGTGTGTTAATCTGTCAGGCCTTATTGACCAAGAGTCTAATGGTACTGTAGACGAGGAAGACGAGGACGAGGACGAGGAGGACGAGGAAGAAGAAGAGGATGCTTCGGACGCTGCCTCTACTGATGGTCTTCAAACACCATCAGGTCTTGCAACTCCGTCGGGCATGGCATCCGTCGTTTCGACGGTCGCCGCGGGCCTCGAGACGCCCGATTTCCTCGAACTGCGGAAGACATCAACCGTGGCGGTGCGAGACGAGGGTGGGAACCGGCAACTATATTCTGTGCTCCCAGAGAAACAGACGGGTGTCCGCGGGCTTATGGGCTCCGAGCGTGGGTACGAAGTCGGCGGCGTGGTCGGTGCGTCCGTGCCGGTGCTCGGGGAAGAGCGTGGAAACAAGGTAAACAAACGGTTCCCTCATACCAAAACGAAATATCGTTCACTGATTCGGCTTTCCTGTGCAGCGCAAGGCAGGCGGCGTGGACGTTTCGCTCGACGTGAGCGAGCTTGAGGGGCTGTCCGAAGAAGAGTTGCGTAAGCGTTACGACGCGCAGGAGCGCGGGAGCGCGGGAGTGCCCGGTCAGGGTCCAGGGCGGGAAGATTTTTCAGAAATGGTCGCGAAAGAGATGGCGAAAAAACGTCAGAAGATGGAGGCTGATCGTGACCGTGACCGTGGCAAGAGGGACAAGGGGGGGCGAGACTTTAAGTTTTAGGAGCCTCGCGCACTGGTAGCACTTGTTTTACCTTTTGCTCGTATAATGCTGTAGTAGCCATTGTGAATTACCTTCTCTCTCTCCATTTGCCGTCGAGCTTCGGGGCTTGTTGTAGGAGCGCAGCTATTGCTTGTCCCGCATCTTTCTCCCCTGGGGAGTGAGGACACGCATGATGGCCTGATGGCCTGGAAGAAAGCGAGTCCTGATTGGGGCACATGATGACGCAGTATGTTCAGGTATTGGTGCCCACCAGTGGCGATGGTGGCGTGCGTGTTTGCTTTAAGGATCACGAATATGGTACGGAATTGGACTGACT
>Ga0193693_1000161_pt1 | contig 11052 bp, 11 predicted proteins | sample L3a2metaG_FD_144916 | JGI IMG/M metagenome (GOLD analysis project Ga0193693, IMG submission 144916) | Soil microbial communities from a riparian zone of the East river system, Colorado, United States - L3a2 | ecosystem: Environmental > Terrestrial > Soil > Riparian zone | place: USA: East River...
GTGGCAATTTCACTAGGGTGATCATCCTGGACTGTAGAAGGTAGCGCGACTCAAGAGAGCGCAAGGACGAATCAGCCCTAGCCGGGAATGGTTTCTGCATACCTAGCAACATTTCTTTGATTTGCGAACTTGGAACGCCCCAGAGATTGATTTTACATATATACACGATCGTTGTGCTCGAGTATTGCAGCGATGTGAACCGTGACCACGCCCCACTTTTCGTGGCCACATTCCCATACGACGATAGTAAAGAGTGGCCAGATGACCAGCATCTCTCTCACCGGTGTCCTGCCCTATCGAACAAAGTCGCAGATTTAGGCGATGTGGTGAGCCAAAAACGACACACTCGCCATTTTCGATACACCTCTATCAAAGAAGAAGATTCCACATAAAAATCGAATATTTCTTTGAGGGCAATGTCGGCAGCATGCCGGTTGTCACCCGAGCTACATCCGCGTCGATTGGCGCAGCTATTGCCAGTGTGCTTGTGCGAAAGTCGTCCACCTCCTTCAGTTTGGTGAATCCAATGTCTCGTTCACTGGCGTGCTGGCCGCGTTGAGCACTGACAGCGCTGACAGCTCGGAAGGGCCACACTTATGGGTCAAGACACGACTATACTCATCATACTCACCAGTTGAGAACTTTCCTGGGGCCTGACTCAGAGTCGTGGACTTGCGCACATGGTTGTTCATGGTTTTTGAGGTTGAAACTTGAAAGTGCTAAACTCCGACCATGTCTACGGAGTTTCTTCGTCTACTTTCAATGAGCCTGAGGCCCTGAGCCCCCCGGGCAGTGCGCAGGACACCAGAGTTCTTTTCTACTGCATCGCCAGCATGAGCTTGATACGGCGACAAGCCAGCGCAAGGAGATACATATGAACAAGGTCAGGGTGTTTCGTTGTCACTTTTTTTTTCTTCGTTCTGACCCCCGGATGTTATCGACGCGTCCCGTTTCATAGCCATACCCCAAACGACGATGGGCAAGAGTGACCGGACGCCCAGCATCTCCTTCACAGGTGTTCTGAATATGCAGGGGCCGAAAATCAGTGATTCAAGCGATGTGGTGTCCCGAGAACAAGTTGAACAACCTCCACATTCACCAGTGTATGCCGGTCTTCTATCTGTTCGGCTTCATCCACATAAAAATCAGTCAATAGTGGTGAATGCTGTTTGCAGAACTGTCGATGAGCCTTCGAAATAGCTATGCATCAGAACCGACGGCCCAGGGTGGACAGGAGATAATAGGGTGGCAAGGACGGGGTACGCAAGTAGACTGAATGATGAAGACGCTCACAAGCAAGGCTATTCGAGACTTTCTCAATCAATTCGGTGAGTCGTTGAGTAAGTTTCCTTTAGTTTTGTGAGCTCATTGATAAGGATCGCCTTGAGGGTGAAGTGATTTATAAAGTTAAAGGTTTTATATACGAGAGAATGTCCGAGCTTTAGCACCCTTCAGCTCATTTCTCGCATGCGCTCTACCTGTATATCCTCAAATTAAACGAGGTCACACTATTCGATAACCACAACGCCGCGGCGAAGACCGGAGAGCACTAGCACTTTTCAAAGCGAATGTTCATATCTCAATAAAACTTATGAATGGCTAACGACAAAGTCGATTAAAAGGGAAGACAGAAGACCGTTCGACCCGGTCTGAGTGGCGCTCACCAAAATGCTGGAAATGTTGGAAGTGGTCACCCTCACTCGGGTTGCTAATCGAAGTTAATCCCCGAGTTCGCCGTGGCCCAGCGTGCGAAATGTCCGAATCATTGAACAAAGTTTACACGTTTCTTGTCACCAAGGTACGCAGTGAGCATATTCGATGGGTAAACGAGGGGTAATCGGGCACGTACGATACATATTGATAAGTCGTAGCTTGGCGGAGACCTGGCTTTACAAATAGATCGAGGGGCAAAAGTTATCACTGGCATCTATGCTGAGAGAACAGGCACGATCAAGAAAGATGTTATCAAGTGCAGGCCCGGGGAACGTAGGTTGGCCCGTGATATATAGCGCTACGCAAGGTCAAGACCGGGACTGCCCTGGAGATAGAATGGCTGAATGAAAAGATGATGGTCAGCAAAAGAATAACGCTGAGCGCCGACGGCTGTGGTCGCAGGTCCAGGGTCGCGGGCGAAGGCGCTCACAGCCACATGGACACGCTGTCACCTGCCAGGGTCACCGTGCTACTCACCAGTCGAGAAGGCTCCGTCACTTTGTTGCACTTCTATGGAGCCTCGTGGATTGTTGTTGAGGTACGCCTGTGCTTATATGCGTTCGAGAACAACTGAAGTAAAAAGGGCTTCCTTCAAGTCGGACCCGTACTAGTAGTAGGCGTGGCTCACTAGCTCGTCGACTGCCAGCCAGCTTTTATTCTATTTTTCTGCGTCACGAGCAGCGCAATGCGTCTCCATCGTCACATCGGGCGACATCCCAGCGCACGTACCAGGTGCTTCTTACGCGGAACTCGAACCCCAGCCACAGTGGATCAGGGGACAACGCTGTTACCGTATCACACCACTTTTGGCTGTCGACAGATACAATATGGAAATGATAGTCACCCGTGAGTTCTATTTGTTGCGATAGGTCCGAATGCCGTTGTCATTTTGGATAGGTCCAGAACAGGGTCGCGCCTTCACGCGCACCATGAAAGGTGTTGGAGGCAACCCTGCAATCCTGTCGACCAATACGCATTCGGGGCCTTACTCCTCAGGCCTGATGGCGTCAAGTTCGGTTCAATTGCTTCTCGGCGACGGGTGCAACGTCTACTCTTTCAATCCGGATTGTATCCTTTTTTGACACCTTCCCGTATCTCGAAGACGTAGCATTTTTCTGCTGTTTTCGTCCATGCCTGGGGTTATTTATCAACTTTGGGTTGTAGCTATCTGAGTCGCACTTCCCACCTTGTACCAGTGACCCCTCGCATCCCAGCCGGTCATGACAATCAGCAATGACATGGCAGCCCTGGTAGGCTTCGGATGCGAGGCGTTCTTTTACGGTGCGTTCCCTGCAAGCACTGGCAAGACAAGTTGGGTTGCTCATTTCCCTCTAGGGTGTTATACAGTTCTCTTCGCACTGTCCATCTATCTCATGTTTCAAGGCCCACGCCGCGGGATCGGCTTCAATAAACCTATTTTCATTATCAGTGGACTCTTGTACCTTTCTTGTTCCACTCACTTCGCACTGGAGTTCAGTCATTTCTACCAAGTCTTGGTATGTGCTGATTCATATTGAATCCACGCAAACATTAACACCCCCGCAGACAGTCAAAGGTGTCAAGGGCTTCGCAAACGAGACAAATCCCCTCATTGGCGCTGATCTCCTCATCTCAATCACGGATTTCATCGGCGAACTTATCCTCATCTACCGCTGCTGGTTGCTGTGGTCCAGAAATTATTGGGTCGTCATCCTACCGAGTCTTATTTCTATTGCAAGCCTAGGTAAGGCCTTAATGACAATGGCGGCGAGCTGGTGCTCACCAACTACTTTTTGGTGTCAGTATGTGTTAGCGTAGTTCTTCATCTTCTGCTACGCATAAACCCGAATTCCCCGATGGCTCCCCCTTCCCTAGTGCCATTAGGTCTCGCCGCCTTCTCTCTTCCATTGTGCACGAACGTGATAGTGACAAGCCTCATCGCTGGGCGGATCTGGTATCTCTCCCCTCGCAAGGCGCGCAACATGCGTAGCGCGCAATTCCCGTCAGGGACAGGCCGGGCTGCCATCGATATCGTCGTCGAGAGCGGCATGCTCTATCTTGCCGTGCAGTTCGTTTTCGTTATCCTCTTCGCCATTCGGCACCCCGCGCAGGGCATCGTCGGAGTGATTGCTGTGCAAATCTACGTGCGTATTCCTCACCCATGGAAAGCCAGAAAATTCGTTGTAAACCAGTTATCACAGGGCATCGCACCGACGCTGATTCTCATCCGCGTTGGTCTTGGCGTTTCAAATATGCAGACCGGACCGATTCGCAGTGGACCTCCATCGTCAGTGTCGCAGCCTATGTCGTCGACGCAAGTGCGTATCAACACGGTTTCGTTCACGGAACATGGCCCCTTTCTTCCCCTCGAGATGCCCGTATCTGAAATCAAATCAAAGTCAGGCAGTGGGGATCCGGGCTCGGCCTTGAGCTCCGTGGAAAATGTTGCCGCTGTCACGGTGTGATTTGGATGGTGGCTATGGAAGCGAATTGGTTTTTGGGTTCGTATCAGTAACCATGAAACGCGTAGAAATGATACCCTTGATACCCTGATTTTGTTTGTGTTTTTGGTTTGGAGTTGTGCCTCGCCAGCGGAGCTGTGGTAAGCACTATTTGTATTTTTAATTTCTTTCGATTATGAAGGCCCTTGGTTGTATCATCTTCTCGCCTGGATGCTTGGCTTTCCTTTTTGAGTTCCATTTTTAGTCAATTATCGGGTTTCTCGGCCATCACTGATCTCGAACAGGCGTGATCGCACTCAGTTTCTACTGAATGTGTATTCGCATACTTCCCATTCCCAGTTTTCACACGCAGATTCCACTCCGAGTCTATCAACGGATAACGTTGAATCAACATGGACCTCAGTCTGCATGCCAAGAATCCGTCGGCAATGGAAAACAAGTCGATATTCAACAGATCCTTGAAATGATGTCACAAGAAACTGAGGCTCGGGTCTTGGAACGCCCATCGTGGTAATGTTGCAATACTACAGTGAAGAACGGAACAATCTACTGGCAAACTGGTTAGATAGGCGCTTTGCAGGTAATCAAACGGCGAGTCACCTGGCAACATGCATCCGAAGGGCAACCTCGGGGACGGCTGTGACGCTATCAGCGGAGGGGTCTGCTTCTTTGATGCGACCTAAGAAACCTCTCCACGAATACAGCCATGTTCCCTGCACACGTCCGAAAGGATCGTGTAATCTCGTGACCCTAACTTGAAGACTTCCTGACTTCGGTTCCAGACGGCGCCCGGGTGATCCGACACTCGGTGATCCGAAAACGAAAACAAGGACGTATGGGGTTGACAGAGTGACGCGACGGAGGTTTGAAATTCGACGAAAGAACTTGTTGTTCTCAATGCCACTTCACCGCGTTCACTGGCAGAACTGCATTCGTTTCTTTTCTCGCGTGGCCTGCAAAATGGGGCACTGAGAGGTAAACCCAGGATGATGAGACGGTCAATGCGTCCGGGTCGATCACCGCGTCACCGTCACCTGCCGAGCAATCGGACCAGGCCGACGTAACTCTGCACCGTACGTCGAGGTAGGTTCTCTAGCCGAAGGAAACTGAGTTAGGTTTCTAATAGCCTCTTCCAAAAATGTGTAATCCAACAAGTCTCCTGATCATACCCCAGCATTGGCATATCCCTTACGATTCTCTCCACTCCCACTAGACTCATACCATGTAGGGCTTGAGAAGCCACACCAACACCGTTTCTCCAGCTATCTGGCATTTTACGGCGTACGCCAGTCACTCCTGGGTACTAAGCTCCTCTTCACCGAGGACGAACCGACAGAGACTACATGGCTCTACGGCCGAGTAATAAGCGCCCAGAGACACTGAAAAGGGTACAAAGGACATGCCAGTTTTTTCTGCAGTTACGTGCCGAAACAAGAATACGCTTTGTACAAACACTCGTGGGCCTTAGCTCAAAGAGTACAGAAACCATTCTGACCGCCATCAGGAAAATGTTTTGCTAGCGAGAGCTAGTAGTGCCAGTGGGGTGTCGCTGCCGGCGGTGCCATCATTCAGAATGAGCTAAAACAAAAGTTGCCTGCCTCTTTCCTTACGCAGTTCCCGCAGGGCGTCGAGATAGTATTCGAGACGATTCCGGTTGTTCCGTTGCGCTCAATGTCGTCTGGCAGGTGGTGCTTGGCATCTCGATTGCGGGGATGCTTTGCAACATAGGCATGAAACAATCAGAGCTACACACGAAAAAACGACGAGGACTGGGGCAGGAAGAATCTTCCGGATGTTCGTAGCTGGTCACGTGGGACTTCGGCGCAGCCGACGCAGCCAATTCACTGAATTCAGCAGGCAGCGATTATGCGTGAAGCGCAATCAGCATGACGTCCAAACGAAAACCGAGTCTAGGACGTATACACAGGATTTGATTTTTCTTAGTGGTCAACTCCCTGATTTGTTACAGACTCTTGTTGATCTACTTGTAGAATCTCCCCGTCTGACATTGAATAGGCATCGGTACTACAGTGCAGGTTGGACATTTCCGGCATCTGCGCCACTAAGATTTTCCCGCCGCAACTGCTTCCTCAAAACATCTCCAAACACTATGAAACTTAGTACATCGTGATCGCGTTGAAATGTAGATTAAGATGTATACTTTTTTTAAAAGAATAATGTTAAGCGCCCGATATTCTGACCGAGATTTGAAACAAATTTCAAAAAAACCATTTTCCCACGCACATAAGCCCTGTGCGGGCTCAGAATATGCTTAAAATGAATGTACACGATGGTCTTGTACAAAAAAATGGCATTTTGTGAGGATTAAAGGGTGCGCGAGTCAGTGAGGCTTGTAAATGCTATAAAGGTATACAGTGTATGTGCTATTTCCTTATTTGTAAGTACCGCGCCGCCGTCCGTTATCTATGCAATTACCCCACATTGTACATTGCTCGTCCACCACACAACGCATCACATTTCTAAACATCATTTGTGATCATGGATGCAATAATATCACCTGGCAATGCAACTTTTCTATGAGATTTGTATTTCTTAGAGCCACTGCTGCCTGATGAGCATCGAGAGTCGAGACAGTGATGCAATAATACCATGTGCATTCATTTGATCGGGACGGCCAAATTAGCTGACTTTTGTCTATTTAATCTCGATTTGCCCTTGCTACCTGGGCGCTTATCTACCAAAATCGGATTCAAAAGTGAAACAAGCGCCGAAAATACGAAAATTGCAGAATCGGCATATTTGGCCCACTTTCCCGCCTAGATTTCGGCCGCTTGGCCAGGGGCTCACTAGTTAGGCGCCGCCGCCGATGCCGGAAATGTCCGCCTTGGACTGTAGTTATTCAAAGGACCAGGACCCATTTTGAAATCTGATCCTGGTGATCGATTAGTAGCCATTTGGCCATGTAGCGTACAAAGCTAATGCGCCCAAAGCGACTTACAAGTTGGGTTCATCTCGCATACCACCTCACATGCATACTGAAGTTCTATGAAGCCTACGTGACAACCAACTTTTGCTGAGGTTGGGGGCCTTCATAAAACCTTGTTCAATCAACGATTCCACGCCGTGCAGAATGCAACTTCTCCCGGCAAACCCGCACTTCGGCTTCTACAATTGCCGGGCCTGGGCAGGCCGACCGTGGTGTGCTGCGGAGTACGACACGCGCTTCTACATCACAACACCACGTGATATGTCTTCGAGCACGTGATGTATACTATTTTACAGCCTTTACATAGTAGATGTTGGGTATTCATCAGTTCTTACAACTTTCGGCCGTGCCTGCAGCACAGGCCTCTACCACGGCTACGATTCTATATCCAGGCAGCAACACAACAAAGACATTACCCGTGACGGTCAAACGTGACATTTCGTTGTTGCGGCGCTTGGCTCTTGCAGCGTGTTCTCTGAAAGGTGTCACTGGTTGCCGCCGTGGTGCACAGCGTGTTGTTTGAATGTCACCGGGGCCCCATGCGCCCCGGGTCTATTCTTACGGGTGTAGCATCATATGGCGCAACTAGCATCGAATGAACGACCGTACCGCGTCGATTCCGATGACTGGCCAACTCTAGCATCCTCATCGGTCGACCTTCGGGTCCTTTGGACTTTCCCCCTCCCCCCCATCTTACTTTTCTTCAGGACATGTCTTCTCCCATTAACATAAACGGAATTCTGTGGTCAACTCTGGCCTTACACCTGGCTTCGAGTCTTCGAAGCGTGTTCGCCGCGTGTTGTGTCTGGCTCTTTGAAACATTGTATTGTAGGTGCCGCTGGTGCCCCTTGCGCCCTCAGGCTGGGCCTCTGGTTATAGTTGTAGCATTAAATGGGGCAACTAGCACCGACTGAAATGCAATACCGCATCAGTTCCGATGGCTGGCCAACTGCAGCCTCTTATTTTAACCGTCATTTTTTGGATCTTTCCTCCCCCTACCCTTCATCCTGCATTTCTCTCCGACATCTCTTCTCCCACTAACGAACTAGTATGGCCAGCTCGACCATGGAGCCTTTGTCATGCTCGTCGTCCTCCGCCAAACATTCCGATGATTTCTCTCAGGCTAATCATGGTGTACCAAAGGATTGGAAGTTTTGGTGCATCATTCTCTCCCTCGCACTGTCCATCCTTCTCACCGCCATCGAATTTGTAAATCGTCTCTTCTTTGTTGTAACGTTTTCTCCTGACAAAGCGCCCGAACGGATCATTTAAATCCACCGATTTGTAGACTTCCATCGGTGCTGCGCTGCCGACGATCACCCGTAGTCTGAAGGGCGAGCAGTTCATATGGGTCGGTTCTGCCTATGCATTAGGTTCGAGTGCCCTTGTGCCTCTTTGTGGAGGACTATCACAGGTGCTTTTTCTCATTTGCAAGCTCGAAGGCCCAACTTCTCATGCTAACTCCATCCCCAGATCATTGGGAGGCGGCCCATTATGTTATCAGCAATTATCCTCTTCGCCCTAGGAAGCACCGTTTGTGGCGCTGCGTCAAGTATGAATATGCTTATTGCTGGAAGAGGTTCGTCTTGTGCTTTCCTGTCTGTGAGGTGCATATTCAAATAGCGGTTGAATAGCTATACAGGGGTTGGGAGCCGGAACGATCACTTCGTCTGTGCATATCATGTTGTCTGATTTGGTCACACTTCGCGAGCGTGGCACGTTCAGCGGTCTAATGGCACTGTGTGTCTCATGTTTTTGTTTCTGGAATCCTGCTGATACCTCGTAGCTCTTGGGCACTCGGTGGTGGTGTTGGCCCTGTCATAGGAGGTTCATTGGCTCAGAGTGGGAAATGGTATGTGCCTTGTTGGCGATTCAATTTTTTGATCGTTCTCAATGCGTTTCGTTTCTCCTCCACAGGAGATGGTTGTTTTGTACGTGTAAATTGATTAGTAATGTGATCGTTATCGCGAACAAATGATACAGATCTCAACCTCCCAATATGTGCCTTCAATGCAACCCTGGTGCTTCTCTTCTTGCGTCTTAAGACACCACCTGCAACTTTACGAGAAAAGCTCAGCAAAATGGATATCATGTAAGTGCTTGTGAACTCGTGTGTGCTTAAAACTGTCTCACTTCGCTTGTAGAGGGAACATTCTCGTCATAGGGTCTACTGCATCTGTTGTGATTGGGCTTACATGGGGAGGTGTGCGGTATCCATGGTCATCAGGCCGCGTCCTGTCGCCCTTGGCTATTGGCCTCGTTGGGCTCGGTGTGTTCATCATCTATGAGATCTACTTTTGCAAGCCACCAATCGTGAGTCCTTTCGCGGGTACAAGACAAGCACTCTCGACTGATATCTTTCAAGGTCCCCATTGTGATGCGCATGAACTGGACGGGCGCGAGTGGATATGCCCAGAATTTCATAATGGCCGTCGTGTTGGCAACTCTAAGTTGTATGTAAGAGCCTCGCCGCTTGACAATGTACTTCGCTGGCTGACAGTCATATAACCCACTATCAGACTGGTACGCGGTCTTCTTCGAGGCCTGCAAAGAAAAATCTCCCACGGGGGCAGGTGTGGACATTTTTGGGTTATCGTACAGCATCAGCTTGGTCGCGCTCGTGGCGGGCATTGCGGTCAGGAAGACGGGCCAATATTTGAAACTGATATACGCCGGCTGGATTCTCATCATCATCGGTGCCGGACTTCTGACGACACTGCGCGCGGACAGCAGTATTGCCAAGGCTGTCGGCTTCCAGGTTGTCATCGGTAGTGGAGTCGGGATGGTCTATGTTGCCATCATCTTTCCGATCCTGGCATCCATTCCAGTCACCCAGACTGCTCCTGCTATGGCCCTTTACGTTTTCTCACGCAACTTTGGATCTGTGAGTTCCCTTTCCAACAGTTTCTCTTCTCTTTCGCACAGCGTGACTGATGACCTGTCCGATTCAGATCTGGGGTGTTACCACCGGCGGTGCTATCATTCAGAATGAGCTCAAAAATAAGTTGCCTGCCTCTTTCCTGACGCAGTTCCCGCAGGGCGTCGAGATAGCATTCGAGACGATCCCGATTATTCCGTCGCTGAACCAGCCGTTGAAGGACGGTGTGCGGGACACCTTTGGTATCGCGCTCAAAGTCGTCTGGCAGGTGGTGCTTGGCATCTCGATTGTGGGGATGCTATGCAGCATAGGCATGAAACAATTAGATCTACATACGGAAATTGACGAGGACTGGGGTAGGGAGGACCTTCTGGACGATCGTAGGTGGTCACTCCGGTCTGCCCTACCGCAAATGCAGCAGGCTACGAATATAAATGAAGTGCGATCAGTATAACATCCAAGTCTAGGACCTATACATTTCTTTGTTTTCCTAGTACGGTCGACCCTCTCATAACCCATGTACTTCTGGAGACCCGGCACAAAAATCTTATGGCAGATATAATTGTAGAATCACCTCTTGTGGACAAGCTGTTTCTCGTATACCCTAAGGATTGGATGGTGCATATAGCGCGCGGTCTACAACACAAGCTTCAACTTGTTTTGTTGGTGCAGACACGGTGGGATGCACATGATGATATGATTGAGGACACGTGCTAGCGATGTAATGACGACGTCATGGGATCACACCAATGTCCTCCACTATGGACGGGACGAGCCTACCAAAACCTCTCTCGTACTACACCATCGCGACGATTGCTGGAGAGGAAATATTCTTACAACCGAGGGCTACTATTTCTCACCAAGTACAGACAGAATCTACTACACCATGCGCTATCGCATTCCACTTAACTCTCGTATCTTACTCTCCGTCCCAGCCATTCAGGGGGGACGCTCGAATGTGGCTCATCCCCGTACACTCGCCACAATTGGCTCACGCCCGGCGACTGACCATATGGAGACACCGCGTCCCAAAACCAAGTTGGGAGTGGAGAGAGAGACGCTCTACATCGGAG
>Ga0193693_1000162_pt1 | contig 11035 bp, 12 predicted proteins | sample L3a2metaG_FD_144916 | JGI IMG/M metagenome (GOLD analysis project Ga0193693, IMG submission 144916) | Soil microbial communities from a riparian zone of the East river system, Colorado, United States - L3a2 | ecosystem: Environmental > Terrestrial > Soil > Riparian zone | place: USA: East River...
TGCTGACATTTGCACTAATTTTACGAATCTGATATTATCATTGCGTGAGATAGGTTTGCACCTTGTTCATTATCCTAAGAACGACACTCAACCATTGCTATAAGAAAACTAGGCAAAACGCCTGCATAGATACAAGCTAACGATCGATGAGGAAAAACAGGCTTCACTCCGCGAAATATGGTGCCCCATAACGTAAACTGCAGGCGGAAGCTTATTCGGTCGTTGCCGTGGCCACACGATCACGGAGCCCTTCGGCGGTGACCGTGTCATTGGAGAAACTGCGGGAAGAGCCGGTACGGTGGCTACAATTTGCGAGGACGGGCCGCAGTACACTATAGTAAGCCGTTTGTGCACCCTGAAACGTGCGATAGGATGAGTACGGAAAATGGGAAAATGAGGAATACTGACGCGGAACGCGGGAAGTTGCAACCAAAGGATGAATAGTGTCTTGAATGAAAAATACCACGGGAAATAATAGAGTAGTGCACGGAGGGCGAAGCCCTCGGCAAAATTGAAAAAGCCGAAAATGGTCCAATACGTGAGCCACTGCGCGTCATCGTCGTTACCAGGTGACTCGAGGGCCTTGAAAGAGAGATAGGCGGGAAGACCCCAACCGATAAGGTTGGAGACAGGCGCGGCGAGGGCATTGACAAAGTGAAGGAGGGTAAGGAGAGTTACAGCGCCAATGAAAGCATACGCTTTAGGAACCTGAGTGCGCTTCTCCAGGCTTACGAGAACGGGATACTTGGAGAGCTGCGCAGCATCATCGGAAAATTTTAGAACCACGATGAAAACTCAAAAGGAAAACATAACACACCTCCTTATCCAATTGGACAAGATAATAATGCGCCTTCGCCTGTGCCTGCTGGAAAGCGGGATGTTGCTGGACCTTCTGCTGTGCAGACGACATCTAGTGGAGCCACACGTTTAACGCTTATTAGATGAGTAATGCACAGAAGGACCACCAAAGAGTAAAATGATTAATTGGAATGTAGCCACTTACGATGAGATTATCGACTAGGAGGTAGGTAGAGGTCGTGGATGTTGAAAGTAAGAGAGAGAGGAGCAGTGACTTGGAGCAGGTTGATGTGGTGCTGGTGGCACGTGTTTGTCATCTGGTGCGTTAGCAATTATATAAGCCCCTTCTTCGGTTGCCACTCCCCAACTTGGTGACCGTGGATACATCGCTCAAAGTACTCTGCGATAGTCAACCATGTCTGATTACCCTCTGGGAACATACGCAACCGTAAAGGTATGTCGGTTCTCTGCTGGCTCCTTGTTCAACCTATCTGATTGCGTTCAGCACCTTCACAAAACTGTGCCAGCGTTCACGCCTTACGTGTCAGTTGGCGTCCTGTCTTACCTCGCATTCATCCTTCTTACCGCGACCTTTGGGCTCGCTTTCTATTTCACTACGTACGTGATTATAGTACCTTTATCTCATCACAAATTTCATCAAATTTATTCCGCAGCCTCTCAAAATCAACGATCCCTCTGCGTGAGTCGGCAGTGGCTGTTGTAGCCAGCACACTTGGGGGTTATGGGATTGTAGCTCTCTTTTGCTCCGTTGGCGTTTATGTGTAGCAGCACAATTTCTGACATGACAACTTAGAGAAGATGCTCATTTATTAACGGATGGACGCATGATCAATTATTTATTCGCCAACCGTGCTTGCAGTTGACACACTGGATGAACGGATGTCATGGGCGAGACAATAATGAACCTTGGTATACACACCGTATACAGAATAGTGGATCCTTCGTCGGCGCTGCGCATCTAGGGATTCAAATCGAGTCTGTAAGGGTGTCCAAGAGTGATCACAAACACGCACTTGGATCTCCTTCGAGTAAGCCTCCGAGTGACCGCATTCAGGACATATTTCGGTAACCTGCGTACGCAACGTAAAGAATTCATAACCTTTACCCGGAAGACCTTACGGGTGGTCACCTTTAGTAGTGTATCAGATCCTTCATGGACCTTCGTCTTAGTTTTTCGTAGCTGTCTCAAAGACGATGGGAATGCATCGGGGTGTGAATGGGTCGTGATCTTGCTATTTTCATAGGCTGTACAGAAGTCGCACAAAAAGGATCAGTGGAAAAACAATGGACGTACAGCTTGCCGGCTCAACATGACCACACTGGTTACACCGGACGTCTGCCTCATCTCTAAAGGGGAGATCAAGAAGCGTGCCGCAGTCTGGGCAGAAAAGCAAAGAGCCTAATCGTCCCCAACATTCTCAAGTTAAGGAGTCGCGAAGAAGCCCGCTGTAAAACGCACCGATCTTGTGAGCAAGAGTAGCCATATCTGCTGAAGTACTCTATTATTAGCTACGTGTCTCTGGTGACACGTCAGACGCTGGCTCCCGTTGTGTGAATGAGCGGTCGAATTACTGTACTGTATGGTCTGAGGATTGTGAAGTGAAAACGGTTCATGGTTTCACTGTCACATCGATATCACGTATCCAGATTCAGCGGAGACGTAACCCGGGGCTGGGTCCATTGAACAGCTCTTTTGTTTTCCTTGTGTGCTTGGTGCTTGGACACGATTGCCACCTACCGAACAAAAGGCTCCTTGTTTATAGCTTTCATTCCCGGGGCTTATATGCCTTGTACTCCCCGCATTGATGTCTAGGTTATTTCCTTCCATTTCTCCTTCCCTGCACGCTGGCGTGCCACGAACTCCGACTTGAAGTCTGAATTCCTTGACTATCTTCAATGACTTCTTACTATATAGATCCAGAGAGATGCTTCGAGGTTCCTTTCCGCATCCCTCTCCCAGACAAGGAGAAAATGGCCACTCGCCTCGCAAATATACGCCTCATTACTGAAAATGCAAGGGAAAGGCAGTCTCCCTTCAATGCTGAACACCGACGAAAGCTCTCTACCCGACCTACCAAATACCGCGAAAAAGCCAAGGCCATCATGAAGTGCGGCCGATTGAAGCGTTTTGCCGGCAATCTCACCCAACGATACTTTGATTATTTAACTTTCCACCAGGAGGGCCTGAACGAGCTATCCCCTCTGATTTTTACGATCCCCCTATTATGTCCGCCTCTGAGCACACCTCTTCCTTGTTTATTGTACGTGCCCCTTTACGGTCCCCGTAGTGCTTTGCAATAATTCCCTCCAGCGGTCCTCCAAGACGGGGTGACTTCAACGAAGTCATCAACAGCAATCTCTCATGGTCCCAATTTGCTGCACCTGTACCCGCAGGCTGGCGAGAGAGATTTCTCCAGGATCGACGATGGGAGCATCACATCGAATGCCGCGCTCTCTATGAATACTCTGATAAGGAGAGAGAGGTCGAGCATACTGCTTTAGAGCGCCAGAGACGACAACTCGGGGCCCATCTTCAAATCACCCCAAACTCACCACCACCACTTCAGCGGAACTGCCCTATTCCTCTTCCCCTTGCCACTCCTACCTCTCTCTTATCGGATATATTGCCTAGCGAGGAAGGCGAGCGGTTGAAATGCGAAAGCGGGGCAACTTGTAACCTGCAATTAGGGATTAGCGCTGATCCGGTACCCTTACCCTCGAAGATTCCCTCGCAAATCGAAATTGACAGTACGATCGTACCATCATTGGGACAACAGCCGCCGTCAGAACAGTCAACCCAGAAGCCGTCGCAGTCATGCCAGTTGTTGCGTCGGCGTCCTTTGCTACATATCACGATCCCAGAAACGGAACGTGTCATACCCTGGCTTGACCGACATCTTTGCGATTCGCCGCTAGTATGTATCATAAAACTTCCCAAATTACCTGCTCTTTATTGATGTTTTTCTCAGTCAGGGATCGGCGTCGACATTACAATGCCCTCAGTTCTTCTCAACGCAGATGCCGTCCGCGCCTATCTTGATAGTGTACGCGACCCGCACCTTAAGTTGCCTCAGCATGAGCCTCCCCAAGAAGCCTATCCTCAATTTCCACGACGGCAACTTATCCCGTCTAAATGGGTGATGGAAGCCTCAGCTCAGCGAATGTCAGTGGAAGCACCGATTATTGTCGCGGATGTACAGTCGAATATGGCGCGTTCAAGCTCCTTTACACCCAGAACGCATACCAACCATCCCCGGCCATTGTACGCCTTGAAACGTCGAGCCAGTCGGAGTAGCATCGTTGCATCCAACAACTCACTAAAGGTATTTATCGTCTAACTTGGCATGTGCGTCTCCCTTCATCGAATGCCGCTACAGAAGCCGCACCTAATGGCCCCCATCCCAACAAAAAACCTCTCATGAAATTCCCTAATCGGCGAGAAGGAATACAGTACTCGATCGCCAGTTACGATTTCATGTGTTACGACTTCCTTTTTTTTATACTAGCACTTAGTGTTTCCTCGTTGCAATGCGATGTCCGCCGAGGATTGTTATTGTATTTTTGATCTCAACTTTTCTCGTGTACGCAGCGGCGTCCCATACGATTCCTCTCTGTACCTTTAATGAGGAGGCGTTTTGCACCCCGCAGATCTGATTGATTACTAATGGCTGTAGCTATCAACACCGCTCATACTGCCGCCGTTGAACTTGAAGTTGTCATCTTCAGATATGCCTGATCCGACCACACAATCCAACTATCTCCAAGTTTATACTACGAATGTTGATCTCAACTGGACACTGGACTATTCAAGACGGATCCTGGAAGGGACTGCAATGCACACACTCTTGGCCCGAGAAGCTGGGATAGAAGAAGTCATGTAAATAAATTCCCGTCATCTACCATCACCGTGTCGTATTGACAACGTTGTCCTCAAGTTTTGACACTTCTGATCTCGAAGTCAGCAAGGTGCTGGTGGATGAACGTTCCGTTGACGTAGGTTATTCGGCTAGACTTTCCGATTGGCTTTGTTTATTCCAGACCGTCAAAGTTTGTCCTTGGTGCAAAGCACGAAGTAATGGGCACAGCATTACACGTACCTCTCCTTCAAGGGACCAAGGCAGGTCACACGGCGAAGGTCACTATATTTTACAAAACAACGAAGGATTGCACAGCACTTCAGTGGCTATCTAGGGAGTAGGTCCAGCCTGGCTCTTACTCACTGAGGTCTATTTTTGCTACGCATGCCTTAGACAAACACAGGGCAAGCAATTCCCCTATCTCTTCAGCCAGTGTCAACCAATATATGCCCGAGCATTGGCACCGTTACAAGGTCAGCCCCATTGTTCCATGCGACTGTATCACGTGGGTTTACAGTATGTGTAGACACCCCTTCTCTCAAGATTGTGTGTTGTTCACAAATTATGAGTGTAAGAGGAGCACTGATCTTCACTCAGACGTACACGGCAAGGGTAGCTTCCGTACTCCCCGTCCTTCTTTCGGCCATCAGGGTCTCGCCACCATCCGAAGGACCTGCTCATGATGGGAAGATCATCGGAAAGGATGTTGTCAGCTATGTATACAAGCAGGTACGGGCGATATTTGTGTATCAGGATTGAAATCCGGGGCTTGAAGTTTGAAGTCTCAACTTTGATTTATAGCCAGTCGGGATACCATCATATCTGATTGCCATTGCTAGCGGGAATCTCCGTTACAAGCCTTTTCCCGCAGTTGAGGGAAGAAGTTGGAAGAGTGGTGTGTGGGCAGAGCCCGAGTTGATAGATGCTTGTTATTGGGAGTTCAGCGAGGACACGGGAAGGTCGGAATCTGCTCGTGCCGCTCGCTTTTCATGCGATTGACTACTATTTAACCGGCGCCAGGTTTCTTTCCAAGGAAGAGGATATCGTCGGTCCCTATAAATTTGGAGTTTACGACGTCTTGGTCCTTCCTCCTTCCTTCCCTTATGGAGGGATGGTGAGTCGTCTAATTTCTTCTCCAAATCGTAGCGTTGACGGGCCTGAGAAGGAAAACGCTTGTCTCTCTTTCTTGACTCCTAGTCAGTGTTCGTTTCGGGTATCCTGTGAAGTTCTGACTAGGGTGCTGCAGCTCTTCTCGCGGGAGACCGGAGTCTAGTTGACGTTGTCGTGCATGAACTGACCCACTCCTGGTTCGGAAACGGTATTACGTGAGTCGTAAATGATGCATCACATCTAGCATATCCAAACATCTATCAGGCACGCAGAAGCGACACACTTCTGGCTCAATGAAGGATGGACCACATACATCGAACGTCTACTACAACAGTTTCTCCACTCTCCCGCAGAGCGTGGCTTTCAATATGTCATCGGTTCTACTGCCCTGAGCGAGGCATTGAATAATTACGCTGATAAACCCAAGTATCAGCGTTTAGTCATCGATTTCGAACCCGGCGAAGACCCCGATGACGCATACAGCAGCATCCCTTATGAGAAGGGTTCTAACTTCCTGTTGTATCTGGGTATGTTTATCTCTCACACTCACAAAGCCAGAATTTTCATAGGTCATCAGAACAAACCCTTGGCGGCTTAGACGTCTTTTTACCCTATATCCGAGACTACGTTTCAAGCTTTCAAGGAAAAAGCATCACGACATGGGACTGGAAGGAACATTTGTACACATACTTTGAGAGGCACGGAGGTCCCAAAAAGATGGATGCGTTGAATAGTGTTGATTGGGATGTGAGCTCCTGTGCGTACAGCCCCCAAACGGTTGGCTGACCCGTCCTCAGGCATGGTTCTACGGCGAAGGCCCGAAGCTTCCTGTTACGCCATCGTATGACACGACCCTTGCCGACCCTGCCTACGGCCTTGCAGCGCGATGGGACACCTCGAGGTCCATCTCGGATGTAACTGAGCTAGATTTCGCCGCATCTGACGTGGCAACGTTTAACTCAAATCAAACGAGTGAGAAGTCTCTCAATGGCTGTGTTTCAAACTTCTTATAAACTACTACAGTTGTATTCCTCGAGCGCCTTGCGACATACGCGCCCTTACCCTCTGAGCACGTCCGACACCTCGGCGCGCTCTATGACGTGGCTACTTCCGCGAATGCTGAGACTCGCCTGCGTTTCTACAATGTTGCACTCAAAGATCCCACATCATCGGCGGCGCTCGACTTTACAGACCAGGCACTCAAATGGGTGACCGGGCGTGATGGAACAGGTGTGATCAAGGGTCGCATGAAATTCTGCCGCCCTACGTTCCGAGCGGCGAGTAGGGTCAATGCCGCTCTCGCGAAGGAGTATTTTGCGCGGTCAAGAGAAGAATTTCATCCCATTGCAAGGAAATTGATCGAGAAGGTGCGCGCGAGACGTAAAGCCTTACGAAGCGTCGGTTGCTAACAGCTTGGAAAGGATCTCGCCACTACATAGGTGGCGATTAGACTAGAACGATGGTCTAAACCATAGTGGCTCCACTAGGACATGTAACCTGCCTGAACAAGCGATTTCCTTCTATACGCGCCCGTCGCCTAAAATTGTTCACCTTTCCGAGATTTGGCCCACAGCGCCGCTTGTTACCGACTAGGTGTGATGAAGAATTATTCTCCGATCAAATGCCATGCACACAGCATTATCAACCAGAGATGCAGACATGGTATAATGGCATCTATTTGGCACTACCCCAGATATCCCCGAACACATCCTCTTTGTTTGTTTGCGTGTTCCTAGCCGATGCTGATGACCCAAAGGCGCCAGCGTTTGCACCTGCTAGACTCCCGGTGGATTCTCCCCATAGGTCGCTTCCAGAACCAAGCAAAGATGGCTGTTGAGCAGGTGTATTAGCGCCCCAGACATTTACTTGAACGGGTGGAACGGGATTGCTCCAGTTATGACCGACATTCCAATTCGTGGTAGATGAGGTACCAGAAGTCGCATTGCTGAATGGTGGAAGAGGCTGAGATTGAAGTTGAGCGCCTTGGGCTTGGGACCAAGGTGATGGTGCAGCCTGCGCACCGAAAAGTGAGAGGATATCTTGCTTGGTGTCCTTACTGGATGTAGGTGCTGCTGTCGTAGGTGTGGCATTTACCGGTGGTGCGTGGAAATCAAGTGAGAGGAGATCATTTTCTGAAGATGAAGACACGGGCGCTGGAGCCGGGGCGGGAGTCGAAGTGACTTGAGCAGGCATCGATTGGGGTATGGCTTTGCCGCGTGCATATTGGGCAGAGAGCAGCTGGTGAGGTTGTGAATGACGCGTCGAAACGGCAGGTGTGACGAATGGAGCAGAGGGTTGACGGGCGGGAGGACTCTGCTGGTTTGTGCGCACAGGCATTGAACCTGGGATGGGGGCGGGTATGGAAACGGTGACTACTTCCTCAGCAAGAGATTTCCCACCTTCAAGAACGCTAGGATCTGAAGGAGGAGGACCATCAAGAGCCCAGCGGCGCGAATCATACTTTGACCGAATGAAAGACTCTATCTTACTGAGATTGTAAAAGTTATATCAGATGAACGGCTTGTTACAACCAACGATCTGTACTCACTGATCCGGGGGAACATGGCCCGGTTTGAGATGTGCTTCCCAGTATAAATTGGCAAGGCGATTGCCCCATGTTTGTATGTTCTATATTGCAGGTTTATGAGACTGAACGGTGTGAAAATAGGCGAAAAGACATACCTCCATCTGCTCAGGTGTCCATGCGTCAAGATCGATCGACTTGACTTTGCTGATGTGAGTGCCCATTCCACGGTGAATACCAGAGCAGCGAATACACAAAAAGACACCGCTGGAGCGAACATGAAGCGCCAGGCGAAAGAAGAATGTACGAGGACTCACATATTCCAAGAGGCCCAACGGGGATCTAAGGTCTGGGGGTAAGGGTGCAAGCAAAGAGAGAAAAGATAGATGTACCATTGTGCTTGCAATCCGCGCAGACCTTATTCTCTGGGCGTTTGACTAGCTCTCTGAGTGTGCGCGCATGTCTTTCTGTCGTGGCCTTGTCCTGAGGTGACATAGCGTTGATTTTGTAGATGGGCGCTCGGGCAGAAGGGTAGACTTGTGACATTGTGACCAGTCAACGTTGCCTCATTCCCTTCATCACAATTTTATCATGTCTGCGGCAGCAAAAGCAGAGGCCCGACGAAAAGCCATCCTCAGCAGGGGCAGTGACCGCCTCTCAAAGCTAACAACCTCGGCAAGGGGAGATGATGCGCCGCAGTTTGTGCATAATGGTAAGCCCGGCTCTTCGTCTTTCCACCTACTCGTAAAACATGACCCTGATAGACCCACCTCCACCTTATTCGACACCTCGAGGAAATCTTTCCAATTTCATTGGCGAGGACCCTCTTCCTCCACCTCCACCTGCCTTTGATCAACCATCCCGTAATGCGTCCGGTCCACGTATATCTCCGTCGGACACCACAGCACTATTGGGCAGCTCTTCTCCAGACACATCCATCTGGTCAAATGAGCAGCAACAGCAGTTCCTACAAACCCTCCTGGGTGGTCCTCCACCTAGCGAGCCACACCCTTTCAATCTTAACGCCCCGGTTTCAAACAACGCTGCTTCCGATGACCCGCTAATCGCACTGATGTCTAGCCTGGGTGTAGACCCAGGGATAGGTCGGGGTGCGGGAGCTGTATCTCAGTCTAAAGCGGAGGCGAAACCGAGGACTGTCATCCAAAAGCTACTGCCGATTATGCACGTTATTGCTGTGTGGACTCTCGTGGCACTTTTTATCTTTTGGCGGGAGCCTGAAGCATTTCGGGCACGGAATTCTGCTGTCGTTTCCACAGGTGATATATGGAGTCGGTGGGCCCGGCTTGCCAGTAGCCCAGCAGAGCAGAGTTCGTGGGGCATCGAAATAGTAGTGAGTGTTCCGCTGGTCGTTGCTGCCCAACAGTTGTGGTCTGACATCCATGAAAGCCATTTTTCTGGGCTTTTGTTTCCTTGGAGCTCGCACTTCACTCGACGCGTATTTTTTTTAACTTTGTGAGTTCTCCTTGAGCAATTCATTTCTCTTCCACTTATTGTGGTTTTAAGGACCTGACAAAACCACCGTTTCTTCTCACGCTTGCCCTTCCCTACCTGCCCAAACCCTTTCCTTCTATACTCATGTACGGGTTGAGGTACTTGCAGCTCATTGGGACGCTAGCAGATGATCTCGCTGCCGCTGTAGTTGCGATAGGTCTGTTCATCGCAGCATCCAGCTCATATTCAAATTGGTTACTCTCTTGAAGCCTTCTGTGTAGACTGATGTAGATTCCTCATGCGGGTAATCATTGCGGCACGCAGAGTTTTGTAATGATGAGTGGTGAAAATAAGTTCACCATGCTAGTGCAAGGAGAAGCAGAACACTATGGAAGCACAGCTGCAGCACCTGTTGTGGGCCTTGGTCGTGTTGGAATATGGTCCTCTGATGGACCATCGACAATAGGAAGTCCAGCCTCGGCACGTTCTGTTTTCCAGCGCGTCCAGCTATTACCACCTGCTGTATCCATGAGCTCTTGGAAGATTGTCGAAGACCATTTGTTGCTAAGATTAATGCCCTGCTTTCGCCCATCTGCTGAGGGGGAGAATGTGTAAGACTTTATTAGTAGTTAGCAGTGAAAGGGGACGAACAAAAGTCTAATACAAGTTCGGGCTGCCAGGTTTCCTCCTTAATTTTTACGAGTTTGTTCACGTGGATGTCAATCTTGGGATTGGCATACCGTATCCTGGGCAAATCCTCCTTCAGGAAATGGCTATGGACACACACATTCGTCAACCGTCAACACTGGGGAATACAAAGATTGACGGACTTACCGAACACCAAAATGATCATTCCGTTGTGCAAGCGTGAGAGTGATGTTTTTAACACCGACCAAGGTTGCTCGAGGTGCTTTGTTGAGGTTCTGCAGAATGCGCGTAAGGCGTGAAGGCCCTGGAAGTGGCTTGGGCATTGTCTGAAGGCTTGAGTGTGTCAGTCGTTCCGCTGTGTACGACCGTTCCTTCCATTTCCATTTCGCATTCGAACCTCCCTTACATAAGCAGCACGCATTTCAGTCGGAGTTTCATTGTACGTGCCGGAAAGCCATCAACAGTGCGGTGTTTGAAACTTGATTGTAACTTGCACTAAGTTACATTACGGAGCAGGCAGTTGAACGGCCAGTTCCGAGCCTACGAAAGTAAGTTCGACTGTCTGCCCCCTGACCGCAAGAACTAAGTACTAAGTACTAAGCACTAAGCAATGGTCTCTCTGCGT
>Ga0193693_1000164_pt1 | contig 10997 bp, 14 predicted proteins | sample L3a2metaG_FD_144916 | JGI IMG/M metagenome (GOLD analysis project Ga0193693, IMG submission 144916) | Soil microbial communities from a riparian zone of the East river system, Colorado, United States - L3a2 | ecosystem: Environmental > Terrestrial > Soil > Riparian zone | place: USA: East River...
AATGACCTTCACCACCTTGTTTTCCACAAGATCCCAAACGACGACGTTACTATCGCTCCCTGCGCTGGCAAGATAGTTACCGTAGACGCAAATGCTCAGAACGCTCCCTTCATGGACACCTTCAATGGTACGGAGCACGGCACCAGTGGCAAGGTTCCATTCTTTGATTGTGCGATCCTTAGACCCTGTAAACAGGACCTGAATGCCTGTCTCGGGATATGTATAGAGTTGGAGGCAATATATCGTATTGGTGTGAGAGGCAGGGGATCCTCGTGATTGCAGGGTAGAGAGATGATAGGATCCTGAGAGGAAGCGATGACGCAAACGAGTGCGTGTGAGGTGAAGTAACTTGTAATTCGGATGCTGATGCTGGACAAACTGCGCTATGGGAGCAACAGGAGATGGGTTGCGTGGGGCCAGCTTGGGAACGCCAGTCTGGTTGTATGCGCTTGTGCCGTGGGCCGGACCAATGAAAGACCGGAACCGAGCCACGGAACCCTGGGGACTTGGAACTGCCAAAGATGAATCCTCCGAAAAATCGTCGGCGATGAAAGAGTCGAAACCAGAGTCGTCTACGGTAGGTACACTAAGCGTGGTTTCTATTTCTTCGTCACCCATTCCTTCGTCATCTGTGTCATGCTGCATAGGGTGTGAGGTGGGAGACTCGAGATGTGGTCGCGGAGAAGGATTCTTCCAATGCCAGCCTTTCGTGACGCACAATCGTTTCCAGAGGGTGTAATCATCTGCAAGGGTGCGCCAGCGTCGACTGACCAAAGCGCAACGTAAGAGGGTGTTTGATGGGAGATAAGAAAAGATGTGCAGGGCGACCTCGGCGGGGAGAAGCTGTGGTGAGGAGGGGTTGGAGGGGGAGATGATGGAGTTGAGAAAAGGACTCACGCCGACGACGTCGAGCTGGAGGAGAGGGACGATCTTCTTCTGTATGTTGAGGAGAGACGACCTCGGAAGGGAAGCCAACAGACGAACGAGGAGATCTTGGGGGGTTAGCCAGGCCGGGGTCGTGAACCGAAGCTCGTACCTTCTCGTTCCTGAACCGGTTTCGCCTCTATCAAGTCCATCAAACAGTCTATTGAAACCCAACCGTGTTTTTTTCTCGATTCTGGCACACCCTTTTTGCCGCCCAAAACGTATCATCCTTCCCACGGGTCACGACCGACTAAGTTACGCTCGTCGCATGGTGCGTAAGTGCGAAAGACCTGCGAACTGCCCATCACCGCCTTCGAGGCACTCCAGTGGTACCATGCCTTGTTTCCCACGACTATTAACACATAATGCCCATCCATCATCAAACTCGCTTCGGATGCACAACGTTTCCCCAGGCGTGATCGCTAGCTCATCGGGGAGCTGAGGAACGAAGGTCATTCGAACGAGCGCCGATACCTCTGGCACTGGGGTAGAGGGCATCGTAGATACGCTTGTCGAATCCATACTTGGGGCTCTGGCATCCGGGATGCTCATGCGAGACTGGCTTGGCGAAGGCGCAATAGGAGAAACCGGGCTGTACGGAAGAGGTGGCTTGCGTGCGATATTTCGAACCGGTGGTGGGCGCTTCACGTTTCCTCCCTCCTTCGATAATTGACTGGCCGTGTCCATTCGGGCATCTGAGGCGACCGCGGGATCGTGATCAACGCCCTTCTCCAAAGAGACATCGAAGGAGTGCGGAGCTAGGTTGGTGGTCCAGGTGACGCGGCGTGCAACACGCCTCTGGATCCGGTGCCTCCTGAAAACAAAGAACGCTACCGCGCACAATGCAAGTAAGAGAACTATGACAATAGCTGCGATCACCCCTCCCGAGGGACGACGGGAGGTATTGTTCACCTCCCCGGCCAGAGCGGAGTCCGCTGGCGCGGATGAGGCCACTCCTCCTCCCCTCACAGGTACGGTAGTGCTCCCAGAAACCTGGCCTTGGAAATCCGTGCCGGACGTTACTGCTGTCGGGGTAACAAGCGATGATGATGACGACGACGACGACGATGACAGGATAATATCCGATGAGGCCGAAAGCATGGAGCTAGGCACAGGACCGGAGAGGGGCACTCCTGGAGTTGGGCGCGTTGCCGTCGAAGTTGAGCCCCGCACAAGAGTGCTTGGAGTGGGCAGGTCTCCTATGCTCGATGCTTGTACACTGGTGACGACAACTGCCGGTACTGGGGTACTAGTGGTAGGGACTGTGGGACTATTGCGGTCATCATCGAGCTCGTTGTTATAATACAAGTGGGGATTGCGGCTTCCCGCACCAGGCGAGGAGACGGTGTGAGGCTCATGGCCAACATGAACATCCAAGGCGGGATGACGTTTCGCTTGATAAGCCCGCGCAGCAGGCTGAAAGAAAGACATGAGGAAAGGAAAGAAAGGAAAGGAGAGAGGGGGCCAGAAGGCCAGAGGTCGAAAGAGAAGAACCCGCAGCTGGTCCACTCAGCCCGTTTTCACGTTTGCTGAATAGACGTGGGTGTTTGTGGGTGCGTGAAGACCTGCATAATGAACAAACGGTATTTTTCTGGTTCATGGCCACGTTGCAACGGTCGTGGGGAGGGCAACGCTCTCGATGGCAACCTCAACACAATGAAGGGTCCCGTGGTGGCGCTCAAGAATATATACTGTGTATATCAATAAGTTATTAGGAAAGTGAACGCCGGCCACCCACACGGAGCGCCGCCGTGTCCTATATATATCAAAATACACGGGTGCACTCTACTTTTTCTTGAACTCACACGGTATGCCAACTTTTAGGTGAATTTCGATACAACACTGTAGTACAGCCTGAGAAAATTTCTGGTCTAAAAACTCGCCGAGAAACTCAGAGTCGCTCATGATGCATGATGCGCAGCTTAGAGAAGTCCACGGCAAAACTCTCCACCCGTTTCGCCTTACGGTAGTGCGCAGGTGTTTTCTAACCACGACCCTGCCCAGCCGATCCGCCGAATCACCACGATGATCCGAATACCCAGTATCAAGAATATAACAATTACAGTAATACAAGGTGCCGACTGCCAGTGATCGAATCAAGAAAAGCGGGTCACAAGTGTTGGTGGATCCCGAAAACCGCTGGCCAAGTCTTTTGTTCTTGCATTACTGTAACAACAATCGGATCGTGACCATGCGCGCTGAAAGATGATGCGCTGACGCTGGAAAGTTAATAACTCTCTTTGGGCCCAGAACTGCGAGCCGATGGGACCCGGAAATTCTGTAAACCCCCGGGCCACTGGGAGAGACCATGGCAACTTTCGCCATCACATGTGCATCAAATGCCGGCGCTTCTATGTAACTCTACCTTCACCAGACCAAGTCACCAAGCGGAGGCTATAACACACATGCCCGGCCCTGGCGGCCATGAGGAAGTGTGAATTGCCCGCCGACTATTAGCAGGCAACAGCGTGAACTCAACCATGGAGACCGCTCCGACTTCAAAGTCTATCACGCCATGCAAACATCGTGTACTACCCACAGACAATTATTCAAGCAAAGGTTTCAAAGGGTAATTGATACATAAGCATCAGATCTCACTAACATTTGTGGACACCATACTTAACCGCGTCCTACAACGACTGTCCTCTGGGATGGTGATAGCTTCGGGGACGGCGGCTAACTGTGAATCAGGTATGCAGCATGGGACAATGTATCGTTCAGTCTGCCTCATGCGTACTGGTACGCGGGCGCTTTCCCGCGGGGTTGTTCCCAAAATCGGTACCACGCATGGCGTCTTCCGCAGAGCGCTTCCTGACCGAAGTTCCACCTTGGTCGTCTCCTTGAAGATATTGTGAAGCGTCCAATTCATCCTCGTCTTCTTCCCACCCTGATATTAAAGACTCGGTCGTCTCCACGTCGGAGTCGACAACTTTCGGTTTCTTTCGTGTCTTCTTTGACCGCTTCTTGCCCTTGGTTTGCCGCTTTGTGGTAGATTTGCCTTGTTCTTCCACATGGCATAATTCGACATCGACCTCTGCGCGTTGCATAACATCAACCCAAAGCTGATAGACATACTTAATATCGTGCATTCAGCTTGACATCCCAAAAGGAATCCGTACTTTCTGATTCTCTTGCAGCCTGTCTCCAGGACCCTTGACCTCCACAAACTTGCAATGTTTCTCTGCATAGTCCCAGATAAAGAGATCAGGGACCCCCGACCCACGTTGGGCATAGTCCTCGCATAGAACACGACACAAACACGCTAAGGCCTCCCCTTTGAAACACTGCAAGAAATGTCATCCACGTGAAGAACTCCTCTAGATTCCGCACTTACCTCTGCTATTTCCAGGAGGTCTTCCTTAGGGAACAGATCCCAGCGCACACCCAAACACCATGTCCCACGCTCGCGGTGCTCATCATCTACGTTTTGTATGATTTGGCGTGCATTATTTCTGGAAATCTCGTCGAGGCGTAGTTCGATGAGTTCTTCCCGTGCATGATAGAAGGTGTCCTCAAATATGTCGAGCGGGGCCGTCTGATAAGGTGTCTCGAATGCACCTGGAACAGGAGCAAAGATGATGTCCCAAAATAACAAGCCGAAGAGCGTGGTGACAATCCGGCCTTCACAATGATAGCCTTTGTAACCAAGGCTTTCATAATGTCCCAACGCGTATATCTCGACGTTGACGACCTCCTCGCCTTGTCCTTTCCAAATCGATTTGCCCTTTTGGGTGCCCTTGATTGGTGTTAGAACCCGCATGTCAAAGCTCAGAGACGTTCGTACCCCGAGAATGCCATTGGCGGGTATGGCAACCTCACTGGCTTTGGCAGCCGGTTTTACAACAGGAAACAACAGCGCTCTTTGTCTTTCCTTTGTTCGCGTGTCAGGTGGCATCTTTTGTGCCATGTGTTCCTGATCTGAAGGTGCGGAAGTGTTCCGTATTCGGATGCCTGTGATGTATATGTCTTTAGCTATGGCGAGCAGATCGTCTTGGTGTCGTTCCTCTGCATCGATACCCAATTTCTTCTCCAGAGCTGTGAGTCTTCGGAACAGACTAGATCGGTAGACTACGGGGTGATGATTGAGAATTGAATATTAAAAGTGGCATCAGGCACACTCACCGAGATGTGTATCCCGATCATTCAGAGAGTCGAGCAAGCCACGCACCGCACGTCTCAGGGTTTCAGGACTTTTGTCACAGTATCTTGTTAGTACCAGAGCTCGCCTGTCGTACCATTTCCCGCGTCTCCCGCGCCTCCAACGGCGCTGATTTAGTAGATCCTCAAGCACTTCGAGTTCGCGATCGTACTCCTTTACAATGCCAAGAGCTTCGGCGCCTTTCTGCACAATGCGGGTGAGGACATAACCTGTCGAGGTGTCCACATATTAGGACAACGTGTAAATGAAATGCGAGCCAGTGAATATGATTATACCTCGATCAAATCTCTCGAGTCCTCGAGGTCTCGGATCACAGTTACTGCCTCCAAGCGCCTGCCATTCAGCGTATGCTACCTCAAAAATGGCCAGCACTTCCCGCGCACAGCGTACGCGCTGGCTCTCTTTGACATCGCCGTCATCTTCGAGCAAAAGATTTTCCCTCGTGAGGCCAGCTTTGCTCTTTAAAAAAGGCTCGGAGGTAAGGCGGCTCGACACGGAGCGCGAGCGGGCCCTGTTTAGAGTGAGCGGACTGTTCAGAGCGTCTATTTGTGCTTCGAGCTCCAGGGCCCGTTCATACGCAAGAAGGGCTGCGCGTGTAGGCCAGATATCGGAATTTCGTGCGCATGCGTATGGGTGAAAAGTGCGCCTCCGTGCACGGGAAAGGATGGAAGGGATTAGAATGTCCGGGGTATATTGCGTGCTAAAACACCTCCACTTTATGTCAGCGTAGATAGGAGGTAAATGGTGCGTACCAGCGAAAATATATCAGGTTAAGTCTCCGCAGAAGGGTGAAAACGGATTCGTTGACGCGGACACATGTTCCTATGAGGTAGTCGGTCCAAGTAAAAGTGTACTGAGAAAGCGATGTACCAAGGATTTTTACCACCATTTGGCGCAGGCGATCGCACTGTGATTTCCTAACACGAGGCGATGGTTTACGTGTTACAGGACGCCGTGATGCCTTTAATCCTTTCTGAACAGAATGAAATGGCAGAATCGATTGGGAGGACGCCTGTTTAATCAGTATGTCCTCAATTGTTACCCGCTGCACAAGTAAGACGGGGAGACCTTAGTACTGGAATGGAGAGGTTGCTCACATTCAAACTGAGGCTCCTGATTTTCATAACTTTCGCCAGCCGTCTGAGCTCTTCTAAGCTCAAGCACTCCAGAAGCTCTGAGAGTTCGGCATGGGTATGGTCCTGCGCGAAAAATGAGAGGTCTCCGCAGGGTAGCTTGGAAAGAAAAAGATCCTCTATCTTTATAGAGGACGGGCCTGCTTCGGCCGCTGATAGTTCCGGAAGAGGAGAGGAAGGCTTTATGGTATCTATCTCATCGAGAGTGAGGTCAATGATTTCGCGTTCCTCTTGTTTGATTGGGTGCTCCTCAGTCAAGTATTGCCTTGGGTAGACGCAAAGCGTTTCAAGTGCCGTCGCAATCTCCTCACCCAATTCATGTTGGTACCTGAGCGAGTTAAGACGATGCCATTTTCCGGATTTGCGGAGACAGAGGCGGATGAGGAGATACTTGGCTGCGTCTATGTGCACACAAAGATACGGGGATAAACAAACGACCAGATGGCACACCGTGCTTGGTATCGATACGCACAAGGGAGTAGATTCAGTCGGAGAATAAAGTCAATTTCGGAGGGGTGGAGAAGATGAGATTCATATTTGAGTACAGAAGTTAACATCTCTGTATGAGTCCGTCAATGCAGCCACAGTCTCGGCGCAACATAGAACGGGTTATGTACCATCTAGGAGTTCAACGTACATAGATTGATGCTTTTCATTGTCTTCTAGATAAACATCTTCGTAACCAAGGTCGGACGGGATAGTGCGTTGGTGAGACTCTGAGTCATTTTCCAGGCCAAATACGAAAGCCTGAACAGACTGGGTGCTTGGTGATGCTAATGACATGGTTTTCCTGGAGGTGCCCCGAGGGCAATTGGATACATGGATAGGCGTGAATGGCGATACTAGTAGTGCTTAGCCCCGCGCGGTAACAATGTGTCACACCTCACGTGACTTGTATCACAACGCGCTGGCCAAACACGACCAGATTTATTGGTCAGCCAAGCCATCTCTGCATCGCCGTTCAGACTGTTGTGTCAAGACAAGATGCTGGCTAGTGCACTTGCTGCGTAGGTGCTTCATATTTTTTATTTCCTCCCTTCCTGACACTTGGAAACTAGTGCGCTTCCTACTCCAATTCATGCTCCGGCCGTTAAAGAAGAGGAAGAAACCTTCCAACGACCTGTGTCCACCTCCACACCTCCACCTGTTGCTTCTCGGCAACCCGTGCCTCCTTATGGACGAAGAAATGGGTGGAAGCCAACGTCTCAAGAGGACTATGGTGCGCCTTTCTTGGACCTCATTTGAACATTTCTTACCTCCACTTCAAGGTGACGGAGGTGCCTATCCAGAATGTCACATTGCCCAATATCCGCTCGATATGGGTCGGAAGAAGGTATGTTTCCTTGAATACATCCCTATGTTACCGTCTCATGGCTTTATAGGCTTCCTCAGGAAACACATTAGCTATTCAAGTGGACAGCGAGGGCAATGTTCGCTACGATGCTATTGCACACCAAGGGCAGCGATATGGAAAGCTGGTTCAGTCTCAGTTCAAGGATCTCGTCCCGTTAGCACACCGGAAGGACGTGAGTGACGAGGCACGCGCTATGGAGCGGCCTTCAGACGAGGACGTACAAGCTACTGCTGAGAGGACCCGGGCAGCCCTTGAAAAGATCACCAATGGGAAGATCAAAGCCGCACAGCCCAAGAACGTGCCCGATAATCAGGGAAAGACGTCTTTCATTCGATACACTCCCGGACAACAATCCGGTGGAGCCCTTCAACAGCGCATCATAAAAATGACTGAAGTCGTAGAAGACCCACTGGAGCCACCACGGTTCAAGCATAAGAAGATTCCTCGAGGGCCTCCAAGCCCTCCGCCACCAGTGCTTCGCAGTCCACCACGGAAAGCGTCAGCACAGGAACAGAAAGAATGGATGATCCCTCCATCAATATCTAATTGGAAAAACAACAAGGGTTTCACCATTCCTTTGGACAAACGATTGGCGTCGGATGGTCGCGGTTTACAAGACGTATGTGATTGGCAGTGTTCCACTCGAAAGCCGTGCTGATCTCCCCACTCTAGGTACACATCAACGACAACTTCGCCAAGTTCTCAGAAGCACTGTATATCGCTGATCGACACTCACGAGAAGAGGTGCATCAGCGCGCCTTGATGCAACAGAAGCTTGCTCAAAAGGAGAAGGCTGCCAAAGAAGAGAACCTGCGCCTGCTGGCGCAACGTGCACGGGAAGAGCGTGCCGGTATCGCGCCTTCTCGGCCTACAGCCGAGACTCAGGCAGCGATGAAGTCCTCCCTTGGTGCGTATGGGAGTGACTCGGGAAGCGCATCGGAAGGCGACGACTCAGAAGAGGATGCTGCTAAAGTGCGCGACGAAATGCGTATGGAGAAGCGGCGTGAACGGGAACGCGAGATGCGCATGAGCAACATGGGTACAGAACAGCGCGCCAAGATGCTTGCACGCCAACAAAACCGCGATATATCGGAAAAGATCGCGCTAGGCCTTGCAAAGCCGACGTTATCAAAAGAGTCGATGCTCGACTCGCGTTTATTCAACCAGGAATCTCTATCAGGTTCATTTGGGGACGAAGAATCATATCATCTGTATGACAAGCCTCTTTTTCATGGTTCCTCTGCCGCAGCGGCCATTTATAAGGCCCGCGGCAATATCGACGAAGGGGATGAGGATCGCTTTGGAGGCGGCACTGAGGAGGGCATTGGTCGCGCATTGGATAACGATCGGTTCGGACTAGGACAGGCGCAGATAGGATTTGAGGGTGCTCGAGAGCAGGAGGTACGCGAAGGTCCTGTGCAGTTTGAGAAGGATACGACAGACGTGTTTGGTGTCGATAAATTCCTGGACGAGGCGAAGAGCGGGCGGAAACGGGGACTGGACACTGAAGCGTGAGTTTCTACTTTTACTTTCTTGCGCCTGCGTATGTTGACAGAGACTACCATTGGACAGGGGATCTTCAAGAAAACGGCAACAAATTGATGAGGCAGATGAACGAGAGTGATATTTACTTCGTAGATACTTGTGTACCTCTATCACGTGATTTGCGCGTAATTCAACTTGGCATCATTTGGCAAGGAAAGACGGCGTCTTTGAGGAACTGACGGCTTATCTTGACCAACAAAAAGGCTGATGAGATGCTGGCAATACTGACAACAGGGCATATTACTATCACCGAGCATTCTGCTCTTCGAAGATGTCCTGCCACACTTACTCCATCCTGTCAGGTACCGCTCTCCGCGTACGTATCAAGTGTCTGGTCACCCGACAACGGCTCCCTCTATGTCGCCACAACGGACTCGGTCCACCGTTACGATGCGTCTGGCACGCTCGTCAAATCCCTATGGCCATTGCCCGACGGCGACGACATTCCTTCAGATGACATCGGTGGCCTCACCGTAAAAGACAAGGGCACCCTCATCCTATCCATGGGGAATACGGTGCACATGGTCGAACATTCCTCCTCAGCTTCCTCGCCGACGAAAATCGTACAAACGTTGCCCGTACACCCTGATTTGGATCCCATCCACGCTCTATCGCTCTCCCATGACAGCACGCTGCTCACTGTAGCTTCCCCGAATGCCGTCGTCGTGCACAACCTCGCACTTGGAGCCCAGACTACGCTCCGTAAACTTCCAGGGCGCGTAGCGGTGTGCACTTTTCACGTCCACTCCCGTGTACGCCTGCTCCTGGGGATAAGCCACAAACTGGTCATATATGACATTACGCGCCCGTCGGGGCCCTCGCGCGTTACCTCGATTGGCGATGGCGTGGCAGGAGATGTCGTCGCAGTGGCTTGTAGCCCGTATAGCAAGACTCTGATTGCGGTCGCGTGCTGTGGAGGATACATTGCCTTGGTGGACCTAGATAGGGAACTAAGGTACATAGCTCGACCAGCATCTTTGCTTTCGAAACTCACTTATCATCATTATAGTCTTATCCGCTCTTTTCACTACAAGGTCAATGTGGCGTCCCTCCTCTTTTCGGTTGATGGCGCATCATTGTACATTGGGACGGAGGATGGCAAGTTGCTCGTCCAAACGCTCCGCTCGACTGAGCCGCCTAAAATAATTGCCGTTGGCGAGCAAGGCTGCAGAGTCGAAGGCCTGGCAATAACGGTAATCACTTCGTTAGTCAACAGGGTGCATAGATCTCATTTCTATGCAGAAAAAGAGCAAGCTCTCGATAGATGCAAATTCGAAAACCACTGGATCCATTAATAGCAAGCCTCTAAACCAACACGATATCAATAGTCCCCTTCGGCTATCCGCAAACAGGGCCCCTCATCCTCCACCGATGAAGAAATCATCTTCTGAAAGTCCTGAGACGAGCAAGTTCTCACCAAAGAGTAATTATCCTCTAGCCCGAAAGCGCGTCAATTCAGCTACCGCTCTCGGAAGCCGGGGGATTGTATCTTCCGTCCGAAGCATGTTTGCGAGTGATTCGCCAGATATGCCTCGTGGTGCGTTGAGATATTCTTCAAGTTGTTCTGTCGCTAAATTGCGTTGAGCAGGCTCAAATCCAGCTGGACTCTCAGTGAGAACCAAAAGCCATACGGCGGAAAGGCGTACTACGCCCACACCATCCCCCACAACCTCTATCAAAAAACCGCCTTCTCGCGTTTCTCTTCGGTCAAAACCATCATCGTCTGCAACCCTATCGGTTCCGGAAAGTTCGGGACGTAAACGGACTTTGTCAGGATCGACACATTGCACGGATATATCGGAGACGAAGACGAATAGTGTCACAACGTCCCGCATTAGTCCCCGCGCAAGGACAACGTCCGCGCCAAAGAGCGTGACGAAAA
>Ga0193693_1000165_pt1 | contig 10983 bp, 10 predicted proteins | sample L3a2metaG_FD_144916 | JGI IMG/M metagenome (GOLD analysis project Ga0193693, IMG submission 144916) | Soil microbial communities from a riparian zone of the East river system, Colorado, United States - L3a2 | ecosystem: Environmental > Terrestrial > Soil > Riparian zone | place: USA: East River...
GGTACTCAATGGCTCGGGTAACGTTGTAGCTACCTCGCGCGGTGGGACAAGGTTTACTACAATATTAGTGGATTCCTGCTCGCGCATGGGTATGTATCGGTGAGAGTGTTCTCGCAGAACCGGATCAGAAAGGTTGACAACGCCCTGCTCAGCGGCTCGTGTTGCCGACAACTCGGTACGTGGTATAGGCAAAGCTGGACGTGAATGACTCGCAGGTATCTCTGGTGTCGTCCAGATCTGCACTGAGCCATCGTGGCTTCCCGTAGCGAACATAAATGGGTTGGCAGCAGGATTCCAAGCGATGCAAGTCATGTCGCCCCCCAGAGCTGGCGCCCGGATCTGGTGCAAGTAGGATGCGGATTCACGGTCCCATATGTGGATGTCCCCGGCTTGCAATTGCCCTCAGCACACCAGGGAGTGAATGATCGTCGGAACTGTGGCTCACCTTTTCCTGCACAGAGTACGAGTTCATCATCTCTCCCTCCGAAAGAACTGGTCCCCGCGAAATCCACCACAGTCTTGGGGATGTACGTATGACGAAGGGAAAGTGTCATCGTTTGAATCGGATCGGCCTTTTCCCAGTCATAGAATGCTACCAGTTTCCATAGTTGAGGTGGGACCTGCACACAATACAGGGCGTCGGTTCATTATGATGAAACATTCAAACACCAACCTTCAGCTCGTGGCTGATTAGGGCGAACTGCCCACTTTTTGAGAGGGTAATGCCTCGAATCATATGAAGCAGTGGGATGTGACTGGAATGACAATACAGCTAGGAGGCGAGCCTTGAAAACAAGCGGTTCTTACGTCTCTATAATCCTATGGTCCAGGTTGTAGACTGACAGCACAAGCACATCAGGAGATAGACTAACGTGGCTCGGACCTAGCAGGCTTACCAAAAATTTGTTTTTCTGCACGGCATTTACTTGGTTTCAAGCCGGCACCAGAGGAAATAAGAATACCAAATCCGACGAGACGTTGGCCATCGGACGTGATACATACATCATGAATTGCAAGGCGTTCGAAAGAATATGTGTCCAGTACCTAACATCATAAGACGGGGTTTAAACATTGGTCAAAAACTTACTCTTCCTGTCAGATCCTGAGGAGCATAGTCAGAAGACCAGGGGACACATTTCCATTAGACGCTCACCAGCTTCACAATCTGAGTTCCTTCCACAGACATAAAGGCTGCATAATGATAATGTTGTTTCTGAGGTAACGTCCGGATAACAAATGTAACTGACCTTCGCTGCCCGGAAACCAGATGACAGAATGTACCGGATTGTTCCGATCTATAGTTTGACGACATAAACCCATCTACAAACCTATATGTCAACTGAACACTTTCGAGTATTGGAAGAACAAACGTCTGTCCAGAGTTTGATCGAACGTGCCAGCTTCGTCAAAAGAAGTGTACCCGACGGGGACCTGCAAATAGCGAATCAGCACGAGATGGTAGAAGTAGAACTGCTGCTTGACGACCATGCGACTTGGCTCACATAACTTGAGTGGGCAAGCGTCCGATGCGGAGAAAATGGGTCCTGAAAAGTAATGTTTCAGGGAATCATTAATCTAGGGATCGAGAGGAAAGATTACTCCTGTACGAAAAATAGCCGAGGTGTTATCCCAACTACGGAAAAGGGTACATTTATGCTAAGGAAGACTCTCAGGCGATCCAGACGAAAACACCAACCTCGAAGTGGCCAAAAAATTCCCGTTGGGCGAGAATTGCAGGTGGCGCACCAGAGCTTGATGCGCGGCAAATTCCTGAGCGGGTTCAAAGTCTCTCAGTATTGGAGCGAGCCTAGCCACACGCGAGCTCCGTATAAGTCCCCGCAGCTCCTCCTGGCGCATGCCTTCGGGGCTGAATATGCTCGGCGGTGCACGTGGTATACCTGTAGGACCCTGTTGCGCTATAATTACGGAACGGATGGCTTGCACGAAGCGCGCCCGCCTGGCTGGCAGGGCAGTCGTCTGTGCAGCCCCGCTGGTCATTATTTCTTCAGGAAAATTATGACTGGGAAGTGGTGCATCGGGATTCGGAGGGGCCGTCATTGGTGATGGTGAGCGAGTTCTGAGAGATCCAGAAAGATTATACTGTGATGTTCTCATAGTTGAAGAGGGTGCATGCGTTAATGAGCTCCACGAGTCAGACGGTGGTATTATTTCGGTGGTAGGTCGAGGTCGAGTGAACTTGAATAGGAAGACTTTCGCCCTGGTCAGAGCATCACTTGCGCAGTGCATGGCTGACTGTAGTCGATGACGAGAAAAGATTTCGGCGATGACGATCCAACAATCGTCCAATGAATCCCGGAGCCATTTTGAGCCCCGGTGTCGAATAAAGACCCAGCGCTCAAATATGAACCACATGGAAACGGCGATAAGGCCAAAGCTGCTAAATGCGGTGAACACCGTCGTGATCGTAGATACAACATAATTCTGAAGTCGCATCGAGTAAGCGCCAGAGAAAGAGCAACTCGGGGATTTGAAAAAAAAAAACATACCTGTCGTGAGGAGTAGCTGAAGAAGACTAGACCAATAGAGAAGCATGATACTGAGAGCACGAGGAACACTAGGGGCGAGCGTTTGAGCCAGATCAGAACCCACCAAGGCACATGGTGCCCTGGCGAGCGACTACAAAAGGAGTAGTCAGAAGAGAACGATGCTCCTCGTCTCACTTGGAACATACTATACAGATTGTTTCCACGTGAGCCCTAAGAGGCTATTGACGGCCGCCGCGATGCTAAACACCATGGATGTAAACCAGAACCCGTTGACAGCATCTGCTGCCCCTGTGCCGACATTTTGGTACGAGTATTGTAGTGTTGTGGCCGTGACGGCGGAGAAAAATGTCGCGATTGTTGAGAGATTTAGAAAATTGCTCGCGCCATGCTGCTGTGCGAAACGGATAGTCGGAATACCTGCATTGTAGATCAAGGATCAGTTTTAATCGCCAACACCACGAGCGTGCAGATTTGGCGACCAACCAACTTCGATGAACATGGACAGTGCTGTGCTGAGTGAATTAAGATGTTCCCCCACGTCTGCCATCAACTCATGCAGGTATCTTCGAACCGCAAGGGACTCAAGTTTGTCTTTGCGACCGTGAACATGAGCATCGCGCCTCTTTGAGATGAAAAAAACTCACCTTCGTATGCTATCAAACATGAAGCCCAGTACTAAAAAGGAAATGATGAGATTACTAATACAAGTTAGTGGGATGGCGCTTGAATTACCTTGAGGTCGTCTTCAAACGCGATGATGGGTGCATCTACTGCCTTGTCTGTAAACTCAGGGAACTCATTGAGGCTATATAGAAACGTCGAGAGGTCCGACGCGAACAACTCGAGCTGTTGTGGGAAATCCTCAAGGTTGAGCTTATCGAGTTCCATGCGCCCCGCTGGGCCCGAACGTCTGCAACGTTCTGACGGGGCGACACGCAGTCTGGCGAGTCTACGCCTCGGAAACTTGCTCCTCCCCACCAAAGACTCCTTCTGCGAATGCAGAACCTTGCGTGGGTACAAGTCCGCCGCGTTCTCACGGAAAAGAAAAGAAATTTGGGCGAGGCGATCGCGGAGTTGGAATACGGATGCTAGGATGGCGACGGAACTTCCGAGCTGCCGCGCTGCGTTGACGCATGTCCGCAGCTGGTCGCCGAAAGGGAAGGAAGGGACGTCATGACATGATCATGTGAGTGAAAGTTGGCTGTGAAATGATTGGTGAAGAATGACTATGGAACTTACCTCCTTGTCGAAGTTGTTAATTCTCCTGCGGGGGCGAGGGAGTGGTCATGAGACGTTGGACGACGTTATGATCGTACGGACGTACCTTTGGAATCGGTTGAACGCATTTGCGCCCGCTTGCTGGAGCTGCTCGTTCACACCGGCTGTCCCAAATATGTTGTTTCAGAGGACTGTATGCAAGCCAATACTTGAACGTTCAACTTACGGACGTCGCCGTCATCCTCAAAGCTCGCATGTTGTACGACGTCTATAGTTTAGGAACAGCCGGTGGAGTTGAATTTTCTGTGCTCAGGGTGAAAACGTAATTGTACGAACCTATGGGATCGACTTCGTTGGGATTATGCCTACCCGCTTCATCGGGGGCATCCAGAAATTTCGACAGGGTCCTCTCCCTTCGGAGGTTTCGCTCTCCTGGTGGTTCAAAGACATTATTCACGTTGATATCAATGCCAGCGGGCTCCGAGCGATGGCTGGGTAACATTCTTGAATCCTGCGTTTCAGTATTTGGGCTTCTTAATGTAGAAGTGGAAAGCTTTCTTCCAATTCAAAAGTGCTCTGACGATGACCAGAGGGACAAAGCAATGTGCCCAGCGACAGCAATGGGAGGCAGGTTTCTATTTTGTGTAGCGTGAGCGTGCGTGTGTAGTCTCGTGGTAATTCGTTGTCGGGTGGCGAGGTACGACTCGTGCAGGGGGTCTCGAGCGTGGGCGGGGCTTAGCACAGTGCAAACATACTCAAGCAAAGGGGATATGTAGCAGGCACGTTCGTCCCTCGTGAAGGGGATGTATTCATTATGCGGGAAAGCGCATGAGGTCACTCCGTGTTTGCTCCAGTTACGTCCTCTGACGCAAGCGAAAGGACTTGTGGTCGATAAAATTTTCTTTTCTTGCGTTATAAGGATGTGCTGTTTGGACATTCGTGAGAGAGACTCTCACCCCAAAAGGAGGAAACAAGAAGTCATCGACTAGCCTATCTTCAACGCCCTGAAAGCAGTAGCCAATAAGGGTGTCAGAGATAACGGATTACGGCCTCACCTGAGATACTGTTAACACGGGTCGCTTTATCGCCGTCATCGATAGAATTATGGGCGCCCAACTGTTTTTTTAGTCACTCGATTCGCACACAATCGACAACGTTCATGTCGAAGCCTGAATCACAAGGCACGTGACTCACGAGCAGCCAGTCATGTATATTACCACATCTCGAAAATGAAAATACCTACGTATAATTAACACGGCATTCGAGCAAACCCTATATCTAGCATTATCACAACGGTGTTGGGGGTCGACACGAGATGCTCAATCCTTGAGGGGTGGAAAACGCGAGAGTACGTCGCGAAGATGGGCCGGCATTGTCTTCGCTAGCAGGCTCGCTTACGTATGGGATCTCGACGTGAAGAAGTTGTCTGAACTGCTGCTGTCCAGCCGATGACTCAATACGCGGTTCAAGGTCAAGGTGCAACTGGGATGAGGTCTCGCTGAGAGGCGTCACACTGCCTGATCTTGCGCGCCCATCCCGCGATGGTGCTGGTGTTGAAACAGCAGTCCAAATACGCACTGCGCCATCGTGAGAGCCTGTCGCGAACATGAAAGGGTCGGCTGCTGGATTCCAAGCGACGCATGTCATGTCGCCAATTCCAAGGGACTGTGCGTGGACGTGGTGCAGCAGTGTTCCTGATTCACAGTCCCAAATATGAATATCTCCGGCTGTAGAAAGGCATGTAACAATAAGCGAGGGGAGATACGGAAGAAAGCCTGATGAGCGCACCTTTACTGGCGCAAAGCACGAGTTGATCATTATTGCCTCCGAAATTACCAGGTCCAGCGACGTCCACGGAATATTTGGATACGTAGGTATGTCGTAAGGACAGCCGACTTGCTGCCGGTGCTTCGGGCTTGTTTCTATCCTTCACCATTTCTAGCCTCCAAAGTTGGGGCGGGGCCTATGATAAAATGTCAGTCGCCGTCATTTGATATCCACTCTGAGGATTTATCATATTTACCTTAGACTCGCAGCTAACCAAAGCAAAGTGCCCACTCCGTGACAACACAATGTGTCGGATTTCATGAAGTACCGGCACCTGGCTACATTATCAGTGTGATCGTGGTGTCAGCGCGACCTACAGTGGTAGTACTAATCAGAATCTTACTTTTCAATTTCCTTCCGATCCAGATTATATGCTAGGTCCTTATGTCAACAGAACGTGACGCTTATGAGCTTGGGGACGCTAACCAATAATGCGTTTTTCCGCTCGACACTTGCTGGGTTGCAGGCCATTACTGGAAGAGAGTAAAGTCCCTACGCCAATTAACCGTTCCCCATCCGGGGTTACAGCGACGTCATGTATCATAAGGCGGTCTACGTGATATGAGTCTAGCACCTTGCCCGTGAGGTCCTAATGAAAATTAAGAGCGAGTAAGGAAAAGAAGTGGGTTAACTTACCAGTTTGGTGACGTCACCGTCTTCCACAGACATGAACGCTAGGGCACGAGACAGCTTGAGAAGTGTACCTCTGCGAGAACATCGGAGGTTTACCTTCACCACCTGGCATCCAGCAGATAGACTGCACAGAGCGATATCGGTCGATAGTTTTGCTACACACGCCGTCCTGAATAGGAAAGGTCAGCGGTCGTAACGAGGAATGTAATGTCGGACTAACCACTGTCCAGACTTTGATCGAGCGAGTAAGCTTCGCCAAAACAAGATTTCCACTCGGCGACCTACATCCGCACTGGTAACCAACAGTATTGAAGAGACAATGATGAGCGGCCCTACCATTCGACTTGACTGACGAATCCTGAGGGGTGAGCGAGCATCCGGTGCTGGATAAAGGGATCCTATCAAATACGGGGTCAGTTGCACACCAGCCACGAGGATAGACACGTGCTTACGCCTGCTTGGAATATGACAGACGTATGGTCCCAACTATGACATTCAGAATCGTCAGTTCCCCACGTGTTCTTCTCTCTACCTGGTCGCAGGGAAACTAACCTTGACGTGGCCAAGAACTTGCCGTTGGGCGAGAACTGCAAGTGGCGGACCAATGCCTGATGTGCTTCAAGAACCTGCGTTGGCATGAGACCACGCAACTTTGGTACGAGACCCGCCACTCTAGAGGCCTGCATGGGCATGGGCAAAGTGTCTTGACGCCGCGTTCCATCCGGCATCAGGAGGGCGGGAGACAATGAACGTGTGAGCTGAGTGGCCTGTTGCATCCTGATGACGTTGCGAACAGCCTGAGCAAACCGACCTCGAGAAGGCGGCGATGCGGTAGGCGTGCCTGTCATCCCCGAGGACTTTTCTGAGGGAAGAGTGAAGGAGACGGTGGAGCCTTGCACGGATTTAGGCTCGAAGGTTGGAGAGACTGGCGATGCACATAAAACAGTTTCAGAGCCGCGACGCGGGCTTTGTGGGATCGCAATAACAGTCTCTGGTGATGGCACGCTGGGAAGCGAATTTTCCGAAGATGACGAGTTGAATGATCCGGCGGGGCGACGGCGAAAGATTGAGGTTACGGCTGATCTCGTGTGTGTCACCGCGACGCGCAATTGGTGAGGTATTGATGCGGACCATAGTCCAAAGGCATGTAGACGATCAAGGAACTGATGAAACGGCGGGATGGTCATCACTGCATCCCACCAATCGTCGAGTAAATCTTGGAGCCACTTCTTGCCTTTGTGTCGAGAGAAGATCCAACGTTCTGATGCGAACCAGGCAGACACAGCAGCCAAACCGAAGGAGCTGAATGCGGTGAAGACTGTCGTCATGTGGGATACGATAGGATGCTAGGATAGAAGATGTGAGTCGAGTGTGGATGCGCATAATACGAGGAGAAACCTGCCTGGTTGGACGAATAGGCAAATAATACTAATCCAACTGAAAAGCAAGCAACTGAAAGCACAAGGAACACGAGGGGGGAGCGCTTTATCCAGATCAGGACCCACCAAGGAACTCGATGACCTGGTGAGCGACTAAATTAGTAAGCTATGTTAGTGAGTGGCCAAGGAGGTACATGTGAAGCATATCATACTACATGGCCTGTTTCCATGTCAACCCCAAGAGACTGTTGACGGCGGCGGCGATGCTGAAGACCATCGAGGTAAACCAGAAGGCATTGACTGCATCTTGGAGCGGAGTGCCATGAGTATCGAAGGTGTACTGCAAAGTTGTCGCGGTGACGGCAGAGAAGAATGTCGCCACGGTCGACAAATTGAGGAGGTTTGCGGCAGCGTGCTCTTGTGCAAACCGGATGGTTGGGACGCCTGTATTTGAAAGTGCTCGGTTCTACTGGGGTGAAAAACACAAAGCAAAAGATTTGAAACAAACCAATCTCGATGAATACGGAGAGGGAGGATGTGATGGCCTCTATATGTTCTCCTATTTCTGATACAAGATCATGTAGATACCGTTGAACAGATGGATACCTGAACTGGCCTGTAAAATCTGAGCAAAAAAAAAGCAGCAATCGAGGAGAGAACTTGCCCTCGTATACCTTCAAGCAAGAAGCCCAGTACTGATAACAGAGTCAATGGCACAGATACCAAGTAGATCACGAACAGCACGAACCTTGAGATCCCCCTCGAAAGCGAGGATAGAGGCGTTAAGAGCCTCGTCCGTAAATTCCGGAAACTCGTTCAGGCAGTGCAGAAAGGTAATAACATCTCTAGCGAAGAGCCCAAGTTGGCCGGGGAAATCCTCGCGGTCGAGTTTTTCAAGGACGAGTGGCCTGCGCACGTGGGGCGGCGCTTTGGTGCGAGCTCGTCTCCGCTTAGGAAGAACGTCAGGTTTAACGGCTGACTCCAAGGATTGATGAGATATTTTTAGAGGAAAGAGGTCAGCTGCGTTTTCACGAAAGAGCCATGCAATTTGGGCAAGGCGTTCCCGTAAATGGAAGGCAGAGGAGAGGATAGCAACAGAGCTGCCGAGCTGGCGCGCGGCATTGGAAAAGTTGCGAAGCTGGAGCCAGAATATTGAATCATGTCATACACTGGCATCTAACTTTGCCCACTGTACCTCTTTATCCAAGTTATTGACTCTCCTATAAAGCGTAATTAAATTGACACGTGACTGTAAGTCTTCCGTTTGGGGAAACGCACCTCTGAAATCGGCTGAACGACTCTGCACCAAGTTGCTGAAGATGGTCGTCGGCACGGGCTGCTCAAGGACAATTTAGAATGCATGGAAAAATCCATGAGATCTGTCTTGATACATACGGGTCCCTCGCCCATCCTCACTGCTCATTCGATGGCCGTGGTCACCTACCGCACCAATCGTTGGCGCGCTGGCATAAACACACCGAAGTACGCACCAACAGCAAGGGGGACTTCATCTGTAGTAAGCCCGAGGACATCCAGGAGCGCCACTAATGCTTGTCTTTGTCTGGAATTTCTGGCGAGCACCGTTTTGGAACCAGGGGTCGGTACGGTATTTAACTCAGATTTATAGCTAGGTGTTACACTTGGGACTGGTATGGCTAGGAGAATCAGAGGGGATATTGGCAGAAATGTAAATTGCCCTACGGGTAGGCATGATGATACTGAGGTGATCCTAACTTGGAGTCGTGAAGTTCATACGATGAAACAACAAAATGTCAAAATGTCGGCGTAAAGAGATAAATCGTTCTCCGGGAGCGCGAGAGGGTATGTGAAGAAACCAGGGTGAATGCACGGTTAGAAGGGTGCAACGCCCGCTGGAGAAGTTCTTGCCGAAGACTGCCATGTTTATGTAATATGTTCGGAGTAGAGAGCAGAGCATAACAACGTGGACAAAATCTCATTTCAGGGTTGGAATAACGGGATATATGCGTCGTCTGCGATGACCGAGGGTGAGGCAGAGGACACGGCGAGTTTCAGAAGTTTAAAATCCGCGGAAAAGGAAATGGATACGGGATGTATTGAAGCGCTGGGATGATCGGGCGTCACTTGTCTCCCTTGGCTACTCCATGGCAGCCCTCACAAAATCCCGACCTACACAACTCGACGACAGCAGAACAGCACTCTCCTCTTCGATCCCAACTCCCTTCTCCTCTGCCGACCGTGATTATATATTCCACTCGTCACACACAGATGGTCTACACCATGCCATCACGCCATCACCAATCACACACGAACATCCGCCACTCGCACAGCAATCCCAGGTTGACGGGGAGGTACTCTTAAATGCGGACAGTGTGTCACCTGCAATCCAGGTGAGTAATTCATGCTACCTTCGTCCCAAGTCTCATATGGATTCTTCAATTCAGGATCAACATCTCATGCCGTCGATAGCACGCGTCCAAGCATCTGTCCTATCCACCCTTAGCAACATTCTTTCCCCCTTCTACCCGCAACAACACCCGGATATCCTAGACTATACTCATTCCGTTCTTACCCAACCCACTTCGTCTCGGGCCGTGCCATCTAATACCTCCAGCCACAATCCAACCGCGGCTCTCCGTAGCCTCGTCGTTAATCTGCGCCACGCCGAGTTTCGTAATTCCGAAATGACTCAAGTCCCCTCATCGGACGATGATACAGCCCTCCTACGGGAGCTTTTCATATACGTCGATGTTCTGACACCGTCACTGTACGCTCAAGACGTCCAGCTCGTACACGCACTTGTCTCTCTTCTAGCCGATCTTAACCGACTGTCAGTGCTTGGCATCTCCCCACCTTCTAAAGACGTGCCTGTTTGGAGCTATGATGCATGTATCCCCAACACAGGAAACCTCGACTCGCTGGCTCGTCAACTGAGCGAGTTTCAATTAGAGCGCCAAGATCAGTCGGATCAGGAAGGTTCATTACCTCCCGTCATCGCCGTAGAGAAAGCATTGCTCTGGGTTCGTATCGACGAGACTCTTGAAATTGTGCTCAACCTCTGCCATTACCGCGAAGAGGATCGACCCCGTCATAGCCTCTCTGATCCGCCACAATATGACCTTCTGAGCCATGATGGAGAGCTTCCACCGAACTATGAACCTGACCCGGAATTATTCGGGTCTGATACCAAGACGGTGGCGAGTCTCTCACATCGTATGTCTATAGATGAAAAGATGAGGTTCGACTTGGACGAGGTGACTACGGCTATCGACCGCCTATATCGCGTAGCGCCTCAACTACATAATCAACGTGTTGAGCTTAAAAGATCCAAAGTCGAAGAGCTCGAAATCGCTCGCGCCGCACAGGCCGCCCCTGCTTCTTTAGGGAAGCAGAAGGAGCGTGAGCTGGAACGCATTGTCGACATGATTGGACGCGCATCA
>Ga0193693_1000166_pt1 | contig 10971 bp, 12 predicted proteins | sample L3a2metaG_FD_144916 | JGI IMG/M metagenome (GOLD analysis project Ga0193693, IMG submission 144916) | Soil microbial communities from a riparian zone of the East river system, Colorado, United States - L3a2 | ecosystem: Environmental > Terrestrial > Soil > Riparian zone | place: USA: East River...
AGAGCGAACCGGACAAATGAAGTCGTCATAAGTTGGAAAGCGAATCTTGCGACGCCTCAGGTCCCCCAAAACCTCCTCGCGGACACAGTTATTGTGCATCGGTGAGTGGTACAGAGCGCCGACAAAAGCCTCTAAAACAGAGACAGTTTCGGGAAGCGTTGCTATAAATGAACTTAGGATATCTGGGCGACCCGAGACGGTGATGCACCGTTCATCGTTGACCGCTGACACGTATAGTAGAGCGGATTCGCCGGCCATCTGTCACATTCAGCGTATAATTCTCAGCCATCGAGAAAATGTACTCACCTGCAGCCTAAACCGGGAGATTGCTTCTTCTGTAGCATAATATCCTATCCCGAGAAGTATACGGCCCCACGAACGATCGTCATTTACGTGAGATGAAGCAATGAGAGCACGGATCCGGTAACATTGGGTGCGCACTCCAATCCACAAGGCCACACGAAAAGCAGAAACAGAATTAGAAAGATAATCCAGGAGGGTTGCTGAGGTTCCAACGATGCAGGCAGAAATAATCCCTGAAGAGAAACCGACGATTCCGACATGATATCCACGGTTCGGTTCGAGTAACATGGTAAAAGCATCCGGTACGTCTCCTATTGTCCTTGTAGCCCATTCGAGATAGACGAGAGCTTGGATAAGAAGTAACCTTGTACCGGAAATAACAGGATTGCGAAAGTATTTCTTCGGCGGAACGGCAAGGAGCGTGGAAGGCAGGTCAAAGTCGGTAAGGCTCACGCCTGTCATCTCCAATTCCGTGTCCGATAAAGAGGAAAGATCAGAATGAAAGACCTGGAAGCAGGAGGAAAGTAATATGGTCCCGGCAGGAGAAGAGGAACTTATGAGGGCCTGATCTTGAACCCGTCGAGAGTCGATTGAAGTGGAACCCTGGCCAGAGAAAATAGGGATGATGAGACGTTCCATGCTTGCTGCCTAGTGCTGTAGGGGCCCCGGGAGTGCTCATGAAAGTCTTGACCTCGTCATGGAGCACCGCTGAAGAAAGCTCGACTGGGGAGTTCACACGGTAAAAGTTCCCACAGTCACGACATAAGGGCCACCACTTGCGTGCAAGTTGGTCAGTGCACCCTCCATCCTGGTTTTCCACATCACGGAAATGTCCATTTCCGAGTCTCCGACCTCCGAAAGTGAGGATAAAAGGGATGGCATGAGTATCATGTCCAATTGGTATTTACAAGAAAAGAAGACAAGTAACTGAGAAAGATATTCGAGGAATACTGAACCATTCTGTCACGATTACCCGTTACAGGAGTATACATTTCACAACTTACTGATACTGTATAACCAACACTAACGTTCAGTTGCTGGAAACCAATATCTCCTTAAGGGCTTGTCCCTAGGCAGGATGTGAGAGAGTTGCTTGGACTCTGATGTATGGCCTGATGCGCCTTGGTGTCATGTAAGGGAGGACCGGCCCGATCTTGGTGTGGATGGATCCTCATGCCCTCATGATCAGGCTGTACAGCCTGTACTTCGTTGAATCGCAGGTATGAAAACTACCATATTACACCTCAAGTGGACGACATGTACCAATACAGTGAACCTTGAACAGATTAGACATGGGATTGCATGTGGAAGCGAGCGTCAGGAAAGGCGCACAACACATGGTGATTGATTGACATTAAATGATGAACCATGAATCTTCTGCACCCGCCGTACCATCCCTGCATAAGCAATCGGATATCGGACCGTAACGTTGTCCCCATGTCCCCATTGTCGCAAGGCCCTGCGGCTCAGCGCTGCATGGCCCAGTCCGACTATCCGGAAACTCGCGGGATCTTTCGTGTTGGAAACGCTAGTTAACGGAACCTGTGATTCTTTCACGGTTTCACGACCCCTGTCCAGGTCGCCTCGTAATTCCGGACTTTAAAGCGACCCGCAGAGAGGGGCAGTATTCCAGAAACGCGTGAGTGAATATTATATCCATTAGTGCCCTTGGGCAATATCCCAATCGACAGTACGTGGGAGAGAATGTGTCCCGGATCGAAGGCCCGTAGGGTGGGCAGTGTCCGAGATCGGGATATTCCGAACATTCGGGCGTCATACTCACGGTGACTCAGCGCTACGAACGGCCCGGGCTTCCTTTCCTCCGTCTTCGGTGATTTTCGGTAACCTTGGGCCGAGTCTCCCTGGCATAACCTCGTTTCCTCTCGGTTTATTACATATAGGCCAACTCATCATGTATTTGAGTCGGGCCTTTACGCGCTACACTCTCCCTAACTCTCCCTATTCACCATGGACTCATCTCCTGCCACTGTCTATGAATCGGCGAACGATGGCACTCTCTACCTCCCCAACGCCATCGCGTCTTCGTCCTTGTCATCCCTCTCCTCGCTGCAGGATGAGCATTCATCCAGGATGCGCTCACACAAGGGTAACAGGCCTTCATTACCTCAATCAAAGCATTGTCCTCTTTGCCCCGCCAAGTTCACGCGCACAACTCACCTCAACCGTCACCTTCGGACCCGTGTGTTCCTTTCAGAATCCATATATGTTTCACAACTCAACTTATAATCAGATACAAATGAACGGCTCCATCGTTGTGACGTACGTTATTCTGTACAGTGGGTGGTGTCTATGCTTACTATCGCCCTCAGACATGTCTCTCCGAGTTTACCCGTAGTGACCTCCTCACGAGGCACAAACGAAGCTGCGGTGATCTGTAGGTGCCTACTCAGATCAGGAACGCCAAACTTATAAATTAATTCGCAGTCTTAACCAGAACAAATCACGGCGCAAGTCGTGCCAAGCATGCGCTGAGTCCAAAGTCAAATGCGACTTGAGGCAGCCCTGCACAAAGTGTACTTCACGTGGAAAGGAGTGCATCTTCATAAACGACCCCGCGCAGTCGCGTGAGAAAAAGGCCGCTGCAGTTGCGCGCCGAAAAGCAGTTCAAAGTGCTGCTACGGACTCCAGTTCCAATTCCTCTGTATCGCCTCAGCCTACACCAGCCTCTAGCCATCCAATGCTTTATCTTTCGGCAAATTCTTATGATATCGAACAGGATACGGAGATATCTTTGGTTACCGGGATAAACTCTGTGACATCCGCTTTCGACATCTCACCAATCTCACCAATCGCACCTACTGATTTTCTCTACAAGCCGTCGCCTTACTCGTCCTCGTACTCGGAATTTTCTGGTTGCTCTACCACCACAAGCTCATCCATGTCGCCTCGTTCCGATATCTTCGACATCGCAGCCGATTATTATGCGACAAACCCCGAGATGTACATGCTCGACGAGTCGCTTTCAAAAATCACGCCACAGGACATGGTTCCACTGTACTCAGAGTCTTCATTTGCCATGCAGCCATGCGATTTTGTCCACACGGCTCAGGGCTTACTAGACTTTGCTTACGAGTCGCAACCACAGGGGATGATGGACAACGTGTTAACGGCATGCCCTCCCCTGGACGTGGACCCCTATATCATGTCGTTGTCCAGTGACGCAACATCAATGGATATTGGCCTGCTGAATGATAACGAACCTCCTCCAATGGTCGCGCGGGAGACATCTCCGATTGACATGTCCCCGAAAGGTACCTCTACCGGTCCGACGGAAGCCGAGTACTGTGAGCGCTATTAGTGCTTCCTCTCTCCTTTCGGCGTCAGCCACTGATAGCGCTTTCAGTATACCTATTTCACACTGCGTTTCAGTCACACGTACCCATCGTTCATCCAACAACTTGGACGTTTGAAGGGAAAGCACCGATCCTGGGTCGCGCAACGCAGGCATGCGGGGCTCAATTCGTCAAGACTCAAGCAGCGAAGGATTTTGTCTCTCAGACGCTTGACAGCGCTCGCGAAAGTCTTCTTCAAGTGGTGAGGGTTAATTGGCGTGCCTTGCAGGCATTTCTCATTCTCCATCAGGCAAAAAGTATCACCGAATCAGAAGGAATGATAGACATGATCCTTACTGGCCTACTGGTCCAGACCATCAATCTATTTCGGCAGGCAGTTGACCAGCGCCCCGCTGCCAGTCACTTCCATGGAACGCTCATTACGGCTAGTCGTTACCCTCCCTCAGAGCAGAAATGATATCCTGATCTCCTGCTCTTTAGTTGATCAGAAGATCTGGCCTCATGAGCTCATGCTCAAGTTGGACACCTCCGAATCTTACTTCGGCAAACCTATCACAGATTGATGCAGCATGGAGGGATTGGATAGCCCACGAGTCGATGAAACGGTGCGGCAAATTCTCATCCCTTGCTTACGACATCCTTTAACACTCGCGTCTAAAAGGCTTCTCACGGTCGCCTACATCCATGACTGCTTCCTGAACATCTTCTTCTCCATCTCGCCATCCTTTTTCGCATCAGAACTCAACTGGTGCCTGCCCTCAGAGGATGCTCTCTGGAATGCTACTTCTTCCCAGGAGTGGTATTCACTTCTTCAGCAATCCTCGCCATACGGCTCCTCAGCGACACGATTGACGGGTTTCAATCTTAAAGCTGCGCTCAATGTGCTTGGCGACGAACGCTTGCCCACCTCCGGACTCACGCTTCCAGCTTTTGCGCACTTTGTTCTTATCAACTCGACCCTGAGTTCAATATATGAACCCTCAGGAGCCCAGCCAGCCAGAGCCTTGGATTTAGCGCCTGACCGCCGTGACGTCCTGGGCGGCAAATCGCGCCACTCCGCGCTTCAGTATTCATTGAATAATTGGCTGCTGGGATGGGTCAAAACAGAAAATGAAACGGCTGCGGAAAAGGCCGTAGAAGAGCCGCCTCTGACTCGCAATGCTATGCCATACTATTGGCTCGCGCAAGCCACATTGGCCACGCTGCAAGAGGACGTGTCAGACAATATGGGGTTATTCGTCACACCGGAGACTCGCTTCCGAGTTCTAGGCCAGTGGTTGTTGCACATCCGGAATTTCTTGCGCAATGGTCAAAGCGACTCGACTAGACGGTGGATTGAGCTGATGCACGTCATTGCTGAAGATGGACACGAGGCCAGAATGGGTGTCGAGGGTATGCAAGCACTCCTCCCTGTTCTCTGATTGTACACTGCCTTACCCAGTAGGCTCTTCACACTATGATTACGCACGAGTTTTCTATTCTATATTGTATGGCTAGGGCGCAAGTAGTCTTCTCTATGTAACAATAGCTCATTACTAGACTGGTTGAGTGCTCGGGTGATTTTGCCAATTTGTGTGTAGCGCCCCATATGCGCCCTTTGCTCAAGTTCCCATCGCAAAGTCCCCAAAGTTCCCATTGCGGAGATGCGATAAACTTATCAACCTGTATGATTGGACCGGGCCTCGCCCTTGCGCTGATGTTGATGCAATCGTCATCGGCCCTCTCCGATGATTTATGCAATTACAGATACCATGATTGACAGAAAAGTCCACGGGACGTTCAGCAGAAGCAAGGTACAATGATAAAGGCACATGAATAAGCCTGACTTAGATCGACAGAACCGAGGCGTGGCGTCAAACGTGAGTCCGGCATTGTAACTCGTGTTGCTACATGGACAGGGTACTGATTCGCTTTCTCCTTGTAGAATGTGGGAGAAGTCGTAATTATGGGGATAATGGAGAAACTTCGGTACGGCTTCCGGTATTTCCATGGATCATTGTTGGTGCTGCGGGCGAGTAGGGTCGAATTTGAGGGAACGGCATGGATCCTCGGAAACCGACGCGTAACTGTGTGGGCAGCTTCTGATAGCAGATGCCATCTCCATCGTTGTCGTGGTCAATCCGTATAGAACCCTTCTGTTATATTTTCCGAGTTACCGGTCTCATCTGTGTGTTCCATCCCCGCTGCTCCTTGCCAGGACCTTCGCTCATTATAGATGTTGCATGCGCATCGGGGCACGACTTCTATTGGTCAGGAGGGTCTACCAAAAGGACAAAGCGGATGGGGGGAGAACGAATGATAGGGAGCTGCTAAAGATACACACCAATCGGAGCGATACCCGAACTGTCAACGTTGCTTGGTGCGGTGGGTGAGCTTTGGGGTGGGGGATCCGAGAAGCGTAACTAGGCTAGAAAGTATATGCGTTAATCAGCAAACAGCAACATAGCAGTGTCACCATAGTTGTTAGTAGTAGGGCTCATCTGGTTTAGAAAATCCATCAGTAACCCGTTCAGATTACTTACGCTGTAGATTTCTCCCAGAGGGCGCCATTAATGCTCTGCCAAACGGGACCGGAACCCAATGAACACGTGATGCAACAGTCGCCACGGAGACTCTCTGGCAAGCCTGTTGCGCTTGCGCCGCAACAACGCCCAAGTTCTGCAGTCAAAGAGCCCCATAATCCGATATCGTTCATATTGCGTCCAGTCTCGCAGACTATCAAGACTCAAGTGATGTCTTTTTTCAACTCCATAGGGTACGCGATACTTCGTCATCGTCGTCGTCGTCATGCGAGAGGGCTTGGCCACCGACATGTATTTCTCAATCATTTTCATGTACAGACGTTCTATGCAACGCTCGGGCCCTAGAGGACCCAAGCGATCCCCAACTCCAACCTCCACTACATCTCCCAGCGCTACCTTGGCCGACCACCTGCCTCCAGCATCCCCATCAGCACCAGTTGCCGGTACCCAGAAGCCCTTGTATCTTTGCAGTCCGTTCGTCGAGGCAGCACTCGTCAAGGGAAACTTCAAGACGATCGTCATGCTGCCAAAATACGTCGATATCATGGAATGGGTCGCCGTCAACGGTGTGTGTAGCCCTTCACAACAATCACAGCACAGCGCTCACGTTCCGCTCTTACCGTAATCCAAATAAATGTGTAGTCTTTGACTTCTTTCAAAACCTTAACATGTTTTATGGAGTTATATCAGAGTGCTGCACACAGCATTCTTGTCCGACAATGTCCGCCGGTGCAACGTAAGTCATTGTCAGCATGGCCTTGACCCTCGGAAAAGTTGCTAATCAAATCGCTTGTTCGGCAAAAGACTGAACTACACTTGGATAAATCAGGACCGGAAGAGCGTTCAATTGCCTGCTCCAACATACATAGATTATGTTATGACTTGGGTGCAGAACCTCCTTGATGATGAAAACAGCTTTCCGACAAAATCAGGTACTTTTGCCTTGTCCCGCCAGTCTCGGCTTCTCACGTAGCGCGTTCTTGCACCACATCTCACAGGCCAGGATTTTCCTGCGTCTTTCCCGGCGACCATCAAGCACGTCTATCGTCAGCTCTTGCGTGTGTTTGCGCATATTTATCACGCGCACTATCCTCAAATTCTTCATCTGCGTTCTGAACCCCACTTCAACTCGCTTTTCGCTCACTTCCTTGCATTTGGCCGTGAGTATGAGTTGCTGGACATCAAAGACGTTCGCGGTGCATCCAACGTGCCGGCCGTCGGCATTGGTGCTCTTTGGGAGCGTTGGAAAGAGATGGGTATCCTAGAGTCGTGATGCGAGTGGAGCGTTGTATTAGGACAAAGACCGTGCCGGTTGAAGTGACCCAGAAGAAAGTTTGCACCTGTTATCTCATCAACGTCGCTCACAAGTTACATACCCATACCCATCCACGTTTGTACTACCCGTGTTCGCTTCTACCTACGACCTTCGCATATCACTGCTAAGCGGCCGTGGCCATTACTACTTACCAATATGTCCCCCAAACAAAGCTCGGGATCCATTACAAGCACCGGAATAGACTACATACCCAATCGATCACAAGCAACGCAGATGCTAGTCATGGGACCGTCAGATGCGACTCCGTCGGACTCACCCGCTCCCTAGGAAACATACTGGCAGCCTGGCGCGCCCGCCCCGCGTGATGGTCAATACACCTATTACAGGACCATCGTTTGCGCTCGCCTCACCTTGTATTTCATCACTGCCACCCTCTTTTTTCCATTGGGCCCGGTACTACACAGCACGAAGGGCTTGATTTCCCAAATGGTGACAAAGATCTGAGGTGGCGCGGCACAACCCGTGGTTTAGGATTCATTCTGTGTACCTTTTGGCTGTGAGCGCGCGAGCCGTCAGGCTTATCAAGACAATCAAGACATTTTACCAAATTCAATGCCAAGATGCCCATAATTATGGCGCAGGAAATTGTTGTTGAGATGATCAAAATGAGACATGGGCGATTTCCAGTTATAGGCTTCGGTCCCACCCATGAGATATGATCGCAACGATAGTTCCGTCGGTTCTTCAGTCGGGTGATCATGATCTGGCTTCGAGTTGCAATCACCTTCAAATTGTAGCGTGGGACATACAGTACCCCGCATCACTTAACCCATATACCTTTGATAGTACCATATTTGGTCTCCTTTATTTCTCACAAATTAATAGCAGTTCCTCATCATACTCACAGTAACTCACCCGGAATCCCAACCACACGGGCAATCAGCGACACCAGGGTACCTTTTCTGCCAGATCAAACTCGGAAATGCACGGGCCTTCGGGAGTTCGTAATGTACAGTACTGATCGTACCGGGTACGGACGAGTCGACCCAGCATCTTGCAATCCAGTATGAAGTTCGATCTTATCGTCAAGCATCACTTCGTAGCCAGACCCTATCTGCATCATCGTCATCGGATAACCATCGAAAGAACCGGGTGATGAGATGAATTGAACATCATAGATGACGCATCCATGTATAGGTCGTTCATGTGCGCTTTTTATATGGCGAAAATTTACGCACGTCTCCTCATAGTCATGGTTCCGTAGAGCAACAGATGAGATGGTGATTTAAAGCCCTCGTTGTGGGATGTTTATCTAGGAGGACTGCTATTGGTAGTATGACCCTAAAATATGCATCAATAGAATCAGATCTCACCCATGTAAGACGTGCCACTCGTTACTGGACAGTACTGCGGAAAAATCGAGCGATGTCTTATTTGGTTCCATCTTTACTGTCAGTCACGTCTCATGATTCATAAAGCAGTTGGCAGTGGAGGCCTCACCATCGTATAGTTGAAAGTGTAGCTGCACAAGGTTTCAAAATGAGGTACCCACTCACGGATTTTCATTTTAGTTCTCAGTGCTTTTGAGTCTGAAACCGGCACCGGATTTCGTCAAGCATTCGAGGTGTACTGTACAAGCTTTGATACGATGAGGCCGCGCTTTCGTTTACAGTAATTTCTCTGCTCAATGCTTCAAATCGATATGGCGCTCCGTAATATCATCGACAACTTCCTTTCCTGGTCGGGGGTGTGGAGATGAGATGAGTCAAGGATGGCTACTTGTGGCAGTGCATGTTAAGGAACCATGCATCCGTTTCTTTCGGTCCGTATTCTCCCAGTCAGGTCAGAGAGCCGTTATTAGCGCACCGAGTCGTGGCGTTCGACGGGAGACTTCGATAGGTCGCCTTAAATTTGGCCACCGATTTGTATAATAGTTCCGTACCAGCGCTAGGTTTCCGTGCCATCAACTCCGGCTTTGCTATCCGAACTGTCACCATAGTAGTGAGTTTGTACCTATCAGAAAACGATAGAAAGCCAGGTTCAATCAGCCGCCGCGAAGACTGCTATGACATTGCCCCATAGAGCAAGTGATCATATAGCGATGGGAGGCCATTTGCCGTAATTGAAAATAATCTCCGGTCAGATGGGATTCCGACCCGGTCCAGGTGGGCCGTTGCTTTGAAACTACATAGCTGGAGGCGCTCAAACGGAATGAAATTAATTTGTATGCACATGCTTCTAGAGGGACAAGCAGTCAGTTATATAATCGTCCAATGCGTGTCAGTTTCAATATGATCATCAGGTGGTTTTGGGATTCCATGCTTTCATCTCCTCTGCGCTTTTGTATCTAGCGAACACATGGATATGTGCCAAGGCGGGGACGGACTGCAAGCGCTATAATTGAACTCAGAATGCAACACGAGGCGAATTGGGTATGATGCTCACAGGAGGATTGACAAACCAAGCCGTCTCCCACTCTCGCTCCCTCCAGGTTGCGATGACGAATTTGTGAACTTCTGACCCTGCCTCTCGCACTGCAATCTCTTCCTCCTCCGTCCCGCGAGGAGTGCGTATCAACGACTCCTCTGTAACGCGCCAATCAGAGAGCGCTGGAAGGCAGGCGGGTAACAGCGATGGTGATGGTGGGGGCGAATCCGGTGTGTAGCCGGTGAATCCCCACAAGCCATCTCGGAGCAAGCGCGCCTTAATGATGGACGGGAGATCGTGTGGGATAACAGGCAGAACAGTCCATATCAAGTAGTGCTCGATGGATGGAGGAACTTCAGATGTTTGTCAATGGATGTACAATAGCCGAAGACATGTACACGCACCCGAGTACGGCCAATCATTCCTAATGATACTAACCAACTGCAAAGGTATGTTTGCCGTGAAATACGGTTTGATATCTGGCGGAATTGTGGGCAGACCTGAAGCGAGTAGAGGGGTCTTTCCAGTACCAATGTCATCCTTCTCAGCGGTGACTACTGATGGAGATAGGCGAGACGGAAGTTTGGAAAGGGTGTCAGCTTTTCCCCACCGGAGTCGGTATCGGATAAGATAATTTTCTACAGAGGATGAGAAACGCAGTAGGAAGGACAGGGATCGATTACCGTTGCTTCCATACTCGACCTTGATCCCTTCAGTCCAACGATCATATCGTTGCTGGAATTTCTTGTCACGTTTGAGCAACCCAAGGTCCCTGGAGACAACGACTCGACGATGGCCACCGAAACATACAACATGCAAAAGTACCCAGAGTTCACGAAGGTCTTGAGCTGTTTCCACGTGAATTTTGCGGGATAATAGACGAGTAATTCTTCCTTCGTGGGCGGACCTTCACCCAGCTGAACAGTATGCGGTGATGGACCATCGTCATCGAGAGCGTAATTGGCGGTCATACGTGGGCTACGGCGTCGTCGTTGGTTGGTAACCTTGTCGCAGCCACGTGGGCGATGTTGTTGAACGAGATGAGAGATAAGATAAGATACTGTCCCACTAGCAGGCTGTCCGCCGCCGCCTCTACAGCATCATGCCCACGAATCACTCTCGTGGAGAG
>Ga0193693_1000167_pt1 | contig 10969 bp, 8 predicted proteins | sample L3a2metaG_FD_144916 | JGI IMG/M metagenome (GOLD analysis project Ga0193693, IMG submission 144916) | Soil microbial communities from a riparian zone of the East river system, Colorado, United States - L3a2 | ecosystem: Environmental > Terrestrial > Soil > Riparian zone | place: USA: East River...
ACACTCTCGCCTTGAACGCTGTCTGCACAGGTCCGTCCTATATTGCATTTGCCGATGTCAGGACAAAGTTCTGACACTCGCTTCGGCCTGCTCTCGCCTTGTCAGGGCTTATCGCGTTCCGCATCTGGCGCACCCAGAAACAGACGCGCGATGCCAAGATGGGCTCCAACCTTATAAAGGTCTCTATTATTGTCATTGAGTCCGGTGCGTTTCAGATATATCTCTTCTCGCTACGACGCACGGCAATCTCACACATGAGCGATCGCGAACAGGTGCGATCTATCTCACCGCATTAGCATGTGTCGTAGCAACCTACGCTACCAAATCGCTTACCTTCAATATCTTTTTGGACATTGTGAGGCCCTTGCCTGCCACTTCTTTCCTTAATCTCCGCTAACAGTAAGGTCTCGTGCAGACGTCGCCCATTATCGTAAGTCACGAGTCTCCAAATCGCATTGCTTTCTAGAACTCACATGCTCACACGATATTTCCCTCGACGCCACCCTCAGGGCATCGTCGTACGTAATCTCGGATTACACTTTCCGCGTATCATATTAACTTATCATTATTTTTTGTTTCCCTCGGGCGCAGTTCTCGCTTATCATCGTCCGTATCGGCCGCGGTATCAGCTCGGAAGAGACACGACCGAGTGTCCATTCGATGTCGTACTCGATGCCTTCGAAAGTTTCTTCCGGGAATGGGGCCCGCTCGAATGGGCCGATCGTCTTCCGGACGACGACGACGACGCAATTCTCGGACGCGCATGAGACTGAGACCACGATCAAGCCGAGCGAAACAAGTGCGGGGATGTTCAAGATGGAATTTAAAGGAGACGGCGACAGCGCCATCAGCGTTTGATCCTGCAAACACCACCATCACAATCACGACCCACCCCTTCTTCATCCGTTTGTCTCCGTCTTGCTCCATTTTGGGCTTTTTTTGCATTACTCCCCCTCCCCCTTTTGCTTCCCCCCCATATAGCGCCCAGGGGATAACCAAAGTCTGTTGGGCACGAAGAGGTGGGGGTGGTCTCTGTACGTTTAAGGACCGATTTCCAACTAGAATGCAAAGGCTAGCTATATTGGATCTGTAACTCTTGGTACTCACTGGGTCGCACACGCATATCACCGCCCTCCCTCGGACTCTCTTCCACACGACATTGGTAACTTTCTAACCCCTGCCGTGACTACTCCACTAAAAGGTTCATTTAAAAAATATTGGGTACACTTGGCGGACACTCATAGCCTCATCATTATATCTTGTCGATTGTAGAGGGTTTGTTTATTCATGACTTAAGAAAATAATTTTACAATTTTATTACGCACGAAGGCAGATGCAGAGGTATGCATCGGGGGCGCTTGGTAATCGCTGCAAAGATGAGCCATTGATAGGATCAGGTGGTCCCACATGGCGCACCTCTATATCATAGCTTCTATCGTGATACTTCACATGCCAAACAGCGCGGAAACGGTACTCCACGTTCCAGTTCCAATTTCCGAACCAAACCAGCGAACCCCCTCCCGCAAAAAACAAAATAAAAAAGAAGGGCTGCCCTCTAGCAACGTTCAACTTTTAAAAGGGAACAGAGGGACAGAGAGAGAGATAGAATATTACTAGGTGACCCCAAGGCGAGCCTGAGAAAAGAATGTACAGTACCCCCGTCTAGTCTACTTAGTCTTTAGGCCAAATTAGTAATCGAAAATGCATACCGTGACCGTCGCAATTTTTTCGGTTTCTTTTTTCTTCTTCCTTTCTTCGGACGGACAGCGACAATACCTAGTACTGTACAGTAAGTACCCCTACCACGACTCGCATAGCTCCCCCCCAAAGCTTTCGGAAATCTTTTTAAGCGTGAAGCAACCCTAATATCACCTAAAATCTTACTACCAAGGGCCGCCAATGCATACAGCAGCAGCAGCCGACCGGACACCGAAACACTGCAATAATCAGAGAATTCGACCTGACAGTACTAGTACAGTACATCGGCGGTGTGTTTGAGTTTACTGTTTGAGTTGTACTCAATGCAACCATCAATGTTTCTGCTTTGTTCCCCGTTTTCTTCCGTCTCTTCATAGTTGTACTGTAGATGATACGACGTAGTAGTAGCCGTCCGTCGAGGAAACTGATTGTTAACTGGCCAGACAGACCACGCGCGGCAGTTGAAAGTGTTCACCAAGGGAACTGGATCTTGTTCGTTCACCGGCATCTAGTAGTACTACTGCGTCCTGGCACATTGCATGTGTAAGTTAACCGCAGAGATCTCGTACCTGTGAGATCCTGTTTCGTTTTCATCAATCGGGGGGGATTCGCAATGTATTTGCCAGGACGAGTTGCACGTGCGGGTGAGTTCATTGCTCAACTGATTCCAAAAAAGTAAGTTAGGGGGAGAGAGGAGAGAGAGAGGAGACGCTCTCGATCTCACTGAGCTGGCGCATTGGCACTGTCGCCGCTTCATATCTCTCAATAACTTAGATTATATTCACAGCTGTTTATGATTCAGTGCCTTGCGATGCCCAGTGCCATGGGTACCGTCACGGTGACCACTTGACCCGCAACCCCCTGCTTTCGATTACGCCCTCCCCGTGCGCACGCACGGCTGCGATGTTTTTTCTTCCAAGTTAGCACAGACGTCTCGTGCGATCATCAGTCGTCAGTCACAAATTGCATTCTATAAGTTTCGATTTGTGAACCGGTCAGCGTAAAAAAAGCCAACAAGTTAACAGCTTGGAAGCAGTAAAGTTACCAGTATTTACTGGTGATGATGGTTCGACATGCATGTAGTACTAGCCCGTGACTCAGACTTTGACTGTACTTACAGTATGTTGGTTGGTTGGACGAATTGGCAGTTCCCTCCATTTTTCAGTTTATCGTTCTGGGCCTCTACTTTGCGGCTTGGTCCAGATCTAGCGCCTTGGGCAAAATTATATTGGCTGGCGGCGCGGCATTCTCAAGGTTTACTCGCACTCTCGGCCCCTTGATGCGCAATTTCCCTTTTTCTCCTTCCTTCTTCAGCAAGGGGGGTTATAATTGTACTATGCAGTAAGAAGTAAGGCCCGCACGTCGCCTCGCCTCGCCTCGCCTCGCCTCCGGGTCCAGCACGATCTCCGACTCGGCGGAGGGGGGCTAAGTGCTGAGCCCTGAGTTACTGTATTGTAGTACAGTTGGTAAAAGAGTAATATAGCTGTTGTTCTTCGCTCGCTCGCTCGCCGCTTCTTCTGACAATGAATTGGCTGCAGTGGAGCTATTCCTGTGTGGGACTAGTAGCACTAGCATTTGCCCATGCCAGCTGCTTTCTTTCTTGCGGCTCACACGGGGAAAACCTGGCCTGGTGCTATGCCAGTGCCCTCGAAAAAGGGGGATAGGAGGAGGGGGGTGTCATCGATGTCATCCCCCACCAACGAATAATTCTGTTACGTTACTCCTGTAACCATGAAGTCCTTTTTTTTATCCTAGCCTAAGTTTTTCTCTTCGATTTTGAGGCTTCGAGGGTTTCACAGTCGCCGACGTCGACCGCATACTGTACTCGGGCTGTACTATTCACGACCTTTGTTGTGCAAATTGCAACTAGACCCATGGGGCTCCTCGACCTCGCGATAAGCCGCCCAACTTAGGGCAGGCCCACGAACTGACGAGAGATTCTTCAACGCATCCCTGAGAATCGCAGTCTAGTCGCAGTACCGAACTCTGCTACTGCCCCCGGGCTGCTATCTTTGCTTTCTTCAAGTGCTCGTGTGCGTCAAATATCAGGGTACGGCACCTCTCTTTGGTCTGTTCTGTTCTGTACTGTATGTATGCGGGCGCAAGTGGCGTGTCAGACCATGTGATCGACTTGTCAGCTTCCCCAGCTTCCCTATATCGCCGGCGCAGGGCAGGGCAGGGCAGGGCATGCTGTGGTGCCAGCCACCAACATGCGGCAGGGAAGGACACGTACTAAACCCCCAAAGTACAAGTTTTCTTGGTACGGTTCAAAGGGGGGAGTATGAATGACGACGGGTCGTCTGGATCAAGGCACAAAAATTGCAAATTCTGTCCCTCCCTTCTTCTCCATCCGGGTTCAACGTTCAACAGCACAGTACCCTGTGAAAAGGCTCATCAGGCGCGGTGCGGCACGGCATGATACGTACTGTACGTTGCATTGCAGGGGTTGGCCAACTCTATAATTCCCATTGCTCCTTCCCTTCCCTTCCCTTCCCTTCCCTTTCCTTTTGTCTTCTTCTTCTTCTTTTTTAATGATGTTTCTGATGAGTTGGATGGGATATTTGCGGGCCTCGGTGGGTAGGTAGGATATGAAGAGGCGTGTGGGAAACTCATGTCGTCGTTTTCTCATTTCTCATTTTTTGTGTTGCTCCGACTCATTCCGGAGGATGAGGATATGGGTGGGATGTTCTCTCCCTCGTTCGTCCATCGACATCATTCGTCTATGTGGCAATAACCCCTTCTCTACCAGTGCTATCTATGCCTGTCCGCGTTTGTGTCTTCTTCCATACGTACGTACCCGCTGCGCCACTGGCGACCAAGTCTTTTCGTCGCTCCCGTGCCTTGTAGTTTCCAAACTGCGTCCTTGCCTCCCAAAAGATCAGTTTCTATTCCAGCACAAAAAGGCGATTTGGACATCAAGAAAATCATAATGGGAGATGGGGGGGGGGAGGAGTAGTAGTTATGGAAGAAAATATGCGACATATATGGTACGTCGTCATCGCATTAAAACATTGCAATGTCGTCGCGGCATGAAATAGATGATAAAAGATACAACAACCAAAAAAAAAAGATCATTTTCATATATGCGCCGTGACCGGGTGACCCCCTCCCTACTTGCCCGATAAAAACCGTTATAAAATCTATCGAAGCCCGACTTTGTGGCAGCATCGTTTCCGCGGGATTATGATTCCCTTCCATTATTTAAACTGCAGTGTGTGCTTCGCTCTGTGGAAGGGCTTCCTTCACCATAGACCCAGCGACAGAGTGGTTCTCCTCGGGAATGGGTTCGCCCATGCCCTGCATAGAGATGTGCGTCGCATCGGCACTATTCACCCCGAGGCGAATGATAATCAGCGAGAACTACAGAAGAAAAAAGTGAGTTTTTCGCCTGAGAATATCGATATATCTCCGAGGGAGAGTGACTCACGGCAATACCAATAATGGGGCACGCCTAGATAGTTCGTGAATCAGTGATTATATTGACTGTGGGGAAGGTATAGCTCGCTGCTCACCATGTCGAGAAAGACGTTGAAGCTGTTCGACTTGGACGCATAAGTCGCGATGATGAGAATAAGGGTGATCGAGTAGATCGCGCCTGACTCGGCCATGATCGCGGCTTCCCTCGTAAGACCAAAGGCCTTGCGCGAGTCGCGCAGAGTGCCTTGGCGCGACCACAGGCGATAGGCGATGAGCACTACAATGCGTGCGAGTAAATGGTGAGCAGGAGAAGTGCTTGAAGGAAAAAATATACGAACGTGTGCAGAGTCCGTTCACAGCAACAGTTGAACTGAGGAACGACTTGGTGATCTTCTCTTGCTTCTCAATGAAGACGCTGTCGCCCTTGGTGAGGCCAGACAGGCCCTGAACGGCTGCGATACCAGTACCTGTGAAAGCCGCTCTTAATCAGGGGACATTCATTCATGGAAACCTCTAATAAAGCATACAGACCGATATCAGCAAGCCAAACGATGAACGGCAGCAAAATCACGAGGAGATTGCGGTCCCAAACCACGAAGCACCGGTGAAGCTGACGGGGGGAGTTAGGTTGGCACCGAATAGCGTATTGGATACGAAAGCTTACGATGAACGCATCGAAGATGATTGTGATAACTAGGTACAGGGAGGTCTTGATCAAGCTCAACGCGGAAGCGACGTTGGCGTAGTAGAGGTCAGAACCCAGGGGGACCTGGTCTTGCTTGAAAGCGTAAACTGTTCGGACCCCGTCTGTTATGATATGCTGTCGAGGAAAGGGTGGGGGAAAAATGACCCTGTGAGAACCGTCTCCCGAGAGGAGTGTATTTGCATGAGAGACACTAACCCATGTGATGAGAATACCAAGGACTCCGGCAACAGCGAGTAGTGGCGTAGTACCCGAGATCGTCTTGCGCTTATTGAGGAGCACCTTGATAGATGAACCGAAGAGCACAAAGTAGATCCCTTAAAAAAAACGACCACGTTTTTTCGGTTTTAGCGCGCGCATACAGTGGAAGTGATAGCGGTAAGGGGTCGGGGAAGTTGAGATCTCGGAAGCGTACCATAGAAGAACGACTCCACTGAGAGTGCGACGAGCTCAGAGAGGGAGAAGTCGATGGCCATCTTTTTCCTAGAACTGCTGTTCTTGGTGGGGGAGACGTTGAAGGGGGGTTCCTAAGGATACACGCTGCTGTTGCTCGACGTCGACCCGCTCTTACTACAACTGCAACTACGGGTGGTGCTGTTGCTGTTGGTAGGGGATGGGGACGGACAATCGAGACATCGCTTCGATCGAGGGGATACTTATACTCGTTCGCACCCTGGGTCGGGGGAAAACGCGAAAAAATATCAATGACTTGTTGTGGCAAGAGTTTCTGGGTAAAAGGCACCATACCCGCGTTCGTCCGCCCAAATTGCCGATTGGTTTGACGCCCATTGCGTTTCAAATTGAGGTGAGGTGGCCGTGACCGTTCGGTCTGGTAACCAGCTCCCAGCCTGCCACCGATGTTGAGGGGGCATGTGGGTCGCCCCGGCTCTAGCGTCTACCGTCCCGTCGTTGTGGATTCATTTCCGGAGAGACGTCCCATTTCTATAGATGGTAGTGCTTTGTTCTGCGCTATCCCCCCAAAACGATTTTCCCCTCTCACACACCGGGCTTGTTCTGTTCGTTCATCCACGGGGCTACGAATGAACGATGAATGAGTTCTCATGGTCGGCATCGAAAGGTTTCGCGAGAAGACGTGACTGGTTCCGGTTTACGGACGGACTGCAAAAGAGGCAAGCCAGCGGGCTCTTTTTCTTCGCAACGTGGTCTACTGCAGAAGCCAAAAATGCTTGTTTTTTTTTCTCCCCAAGCCGCTCCAATTGCTCCTTCTCAACAACGCAGTCATTGACCCGGGGAGTCAAGTAAGCTCTTTACGTACGCGAATACAGTAAATTTTTTTGGCACTCATTCTTCCAGAATCCACCAATATCCTGGCAGGCTGCGCCCCGGGTCCAGGCGTCCCAAGTGCTGTGCCTGTGGAAAACGTGGCTTAGGCGTAGCCATCTTGCCTTTGATGGCTTAGCTCGTCCTTGTTTTGATGGGATCACCAAGTAAGTACTGTCGTTTGAACATTTTGAGGGTCTGGTGATACAGAATAGGCACAGAAATGTCATGTTTGGATGAACTGGATGCCATCATTGTGGCTGCTGACATGGCACTTGCGTACCGACTCGGAGTTCAACAATCGCAAACTTATCAGAAATACCGCCGTATTACTCTCAAGTGAATTACAGCCACAAATCACGATCTTTGATGCGGGCATTGCCTCGTTTTTTTGAACCTGGATACAATGGTATAGTGGGGGTATGCACTCTTCTACTACTATGCAACAATCAAATCTGTAGAAACCAAGGAGAAATTATGTGCTCAAGTCACAGTAATGAGTATGAGAACTCAACTCCACGCTTAGGTCCAAAGGCCGAGACCTGCGAAGACGCACGATGTTGCCTCAGCTCTGAGTAGCGTGCCACGTCCGATGAGTCGGGCTCGACGGGTTATACCGGTATCCAAGCTCTTAACTCGATAGGTGAGCTATATCGAAATTATCTCTGCGCCGCTCGGGGGATCCGGTGACGGGTAGGATTGTTACTATACATTTGCAGCGGCGGCTGTGGCGGTACGCGAATAATCACTGGCATATGCATGTAACACCGGACTTTGGGGAAAAAAGAATCCTCGCAATGGCGCAATGGCAAACTCGTGACCACTGGCACTGACGGCATGGCTTCGACGCTTCTGCCTGTTCCGCTGTGACAATCGAAAAGAGAACGAGAAGCCTGAGGGGCTGATGATGCCATTGATAATGATGAATGGTGTTTCAACGTAGCCAAAGGAGCAAGAGGGACCCAATGCTCCGCAGATATGAAGTCTCGTGCCCTAGTAGCCTACTACCAGACGGGTGTCGTCTTTCATTACTAGTATGCAAAGTTTGACAAGGACGGACCCTCGGTATCAGTTATGAAAGATAGGACCCTGTGAAAGGAGATGTCAGAGATCTGCTGCTGCCCCCTTCCGGCATCTAATAGTGTAGAGATCCTAGGCACACTGATCAGGGCCCAAGATCTTTCGCTAAAAAAAAGGGTGATAATGTCGACACGAGAGGCTTCTTGAAATCAATGGGTGGTGGAAGCAGCCAGGGGGCACTGTGAGAGAGTTCCAGTGGGTGTTGGATAGCTGAGACCGATAAGGGGGTCACTATCAGTCAGTGGCAGGTCGGCCGGAGCCTGCAAGCCGGCACCGTGACTGGCACCAGGAGGTCAGATGCTCAGGGGGACGCTTTACCGTATCACATCATGTCTGCAAAATTGGATGTTGTGCGCGCCGCCACGACCGTCGCCGACAGCTATAAAAACACCACCAACTGTAAAATCTTATTCACGGGATTTGACTAGTAGTAGTAAACTGTTCTACATCATGCATGCACCCCGCATGATATGATTGTTTGATAAACAATGCATACCTTTTGACATACTGTAATGTACGGTAGAAAACAACATCCGTGATGGGATGGAGGTGCCCATATGCATGCACAAGGGGACGTCGAGCCGAGTTTTTCCAATCACAGAAGCTGCATGCACAATTCCCAGGTCACTGGTACCGCCGAGTTCGCAATTGCGTCCGCGCGCGCGCCTAGGCCTACTACTTCCAAGGCCAGTACTGTACCGAAACCTGACTTTTTGCAAAATTTCGGAATGTCCTGTCAATATGCCAAGGAGAGAGGAGGGACGTCCGACAATCAAGGGATCTTACGGTGCTCCACCGCCCTTTTCCTTTTCTTTTTTCCCTTTTCCAAGCTTCCACCGACTTTTCGCCGACCCATGCAATATGCAAGTTACGGTAGCTCTGAAGGAAAGGGAAAACCGAAACCCCTTGGGTCACTGGCTCTCGCGAATTGAGGCGTTGAGGTCTTTGAGAAATCACCTTTCGGGAGACGCGACCCTGTCACCCACGTCGATAATTATGTAATCAGCTCATTTCCTCTGCGAGTGCCACTATCACTCCCAATTCATATGGCAGCTCGAGGTCCAACTGAATGCCTTCAACTTAAGCATGCAATCCCAGATATGTCCTTATTGCATGACGAAAGACGGTCTACATTTAACACCCGGATACGGAGAGTGAAAGGCAGCCGTAGCTGATCACGACATATTCACTCCTCCACCGTAAGTCCGCAATGTTGAGACAGGCACAACCCTACTGTACCACATGACAAGATATCATACACAGCATATCTCGGCCCCTTTTCATTACAAAGGTGTCTCCAAGCTATATCTCTTCTCATCAAACAAACCTTCCTCGATCGCTTTAATTTCTGCAAAGAAAAAGTAATTGCCACGCTGTCAGCTGGGATACGAACAGGTGCGGACGGATCAATTCGTCAGTGAGGAACGTACGCAGTGCAATGTGCGTCGAGTGGAATCGGCACAAGGCAAAATTCCCTACATTGCGTTGGGCGTCGTTATTTCGGTCCCCTTCAAGAAAAAGAAATGGGCTTACCTATCATGCACCAAAGACGTGGAAGCCCTATATCACGCCATGCACCCCGTATCTCGCCCTCAGCGTCCAACCCCCAGATTGGCTTGAGATGGGCGGCAGCCTCTGGTCCGAGTATCTTGCGCATCGGATCTCGCGCCTCTCCAAGGCTGTGTATATGTGTCATAAACCATGAATCCGTCACAGTTCACCATGGAGAGTAATAATAAATGAAAGGATGAGCGTGAGCAAGCTTTACCCACCCAGTGGCGAATACTACAGCATCGGCGTCGAGCGTGCTCCCATCCTCGAACTCTAGTCCTTTCTCAGCAAAGCGTGATATCTGGGCGTCATTCTTGAGTTTAATCTTCCCGTCTATTATCATCTGACTCGCGCCAACATCTGTGCTTCGTGTTTCGATGCGTTCTGTGACATGACGAAAAGAAGTGCGTGGAAACCGCACCGAAGTAATATCCGCTGGCCTTGGTCCAAACGAGTAAAAGGAACCCTGTGTCATCAATACCTGTGTTGAGGCGGAAACCAACGCGACGAAGTCCATCTAGCGTCTCCCTAGATTGATCCTTGAAAAAGGAAAGCGAAGTACTGCTGCTCTACACGGACCTGTCTTGGTCTGCAATGTCTTTAACAATCCTTTGATGAATGGGTTTCTGGAGGTATATTGGAAGGGACGCATTGAGACGATCGGCACCGTCTGGCGATGGGCCGCCTTCGTAATAAAGACCTATTCCATCAATTTCTCAGTTACCATGCACATCTCATAAAAGTTCCTTTGCGAACCTCCAAAGACGAGTCGAACACCATCTGTTACGGACATAACATAGGTGGAGCCACGCTGATACATCGTCACATCTGAAGATTGGTTAGTATCCAGGGCGGACAACAAACGGTGACCAGGAACGAACCGACGCCACGGTCAGCGAGGTCCTTGCAAATGTCATGACCTATCGTTTGGTGATGAAGGTGCATCCAGCACAGATTGATGGGGACTCACCAGACGTGCAAGCACCCACCACGACTACCTTTTTCCCCTCGTAATCTTTGGCCTTCGTATAATGGAACGAGTGCAAAATTTTGCCCTTGAACTCTTCCTAACACTGAATGTGAGATGGGGTTATGTGTCTCTGGCATAACATCATCACGAACCGCCCCGGGTATCTGCGGCGTTTTGTAGGTGCCGCCAGCAAAGCCGATGGCAAACACGAGGTGATTAACGACAAATGTGCGTGGTTCTGCATTTGCGCGCTCAACCTCCACCGTCCA
>Ga0193693_1000168_pt1 | contig 10920 bp, 14 predicted proteins | sample L3a2metaG_FD_144916 | JGI IMG/M metagenome (GOLD analysis project Ga0193693, IMG submission 144916) | Soil microbial communities from a riparian zone of the East river system, Colorado, United States - L3a2 | ecosystem: Environmental > Terrestrial > Soil > Riparian zone | place: USA: East River...
CGCTTGTGAGTGCGGGAGGGGGGAGAGAAAGAGCTACTGAGGGAAGAAATGATGTCAGCTTAGAACCGGCAGAGGAACGCTTACGCGGCGGCGCGGTAGCTCAGCTTCACAAAGGCGTTCGTCAGGCGGCAAAGGGGCTGAAGAGAAGAGAAGGAAAAAGAGAAATCTTGAGGCAAAAAGGGCACACGAAAAGGAGAGAAAAGGAGGGGCAAACTTCACTTCACCATTGGTAAAACAGTTCGATGGCTTAAGTACATACAGTAACCTACTCTAGCTCCTCTTTCTCAAGGATATCGGCCAAGAGACGCAAAAAGAGAAGTGGAGAGGAGATCAGGAAGAAGGCAAAAGACAACGCGCGGCCTTGTGGCCATGCGGTCCCAAAACACATACTGCACTACCCTAAGTTGCACACGCGTGTCGCGAGGGAGTTTGAATCACTAAGGTAAAAGTCAGGACCGAGAGGGATAGTTCTGAAGGCGCAATATCGAAGAATAAAGAGAAAAGATCAGCTTGAGAATGCAGAAGAAGTATCAATGGCAAAAAGAGAGCAGACTTAGCAGAGACTTCAGCAGACACAAATGGATAGCAGACTACAAAAAAAGTGTGCAAAACCTCGGCCGACTCAGTCCAAGTCCTGCGATTCAAGGAGAGAACGAGTTGACACTCCGGACGGCTCAGACCATGAGGCTAGGGGCGTTAGAGCGTCTGTACGATCGCAGTCAGGTCGTCCACCTTACAAGGGGGATTGACAAAGTAAATAGACACAGGGTTTCTGTCGGGGGCACATTGTCCGTGAATAAATCTGTGGCGGCAGAAACGTCGAGGTGAAGTGAGAGTTGAGTGGAAAAGGGGGAGGAAAGGGAAGCCAGGGAAACTCGAAGAGTTGTTGATGAACCAATGGGAGCGCGAGGCCGCGAGTCGGTCACGAGATCTGTTGTGTTACAGCCTGTACAGCAGGGCCGGTGCCTTGCAAGGCAGTGCTGTATGACATTGACATTGGCGCTAACGATGCGATGTGTACGGCTCATATACGACTGATGGATGTCCTAGCCCCATCGCTTCTCTCTTCCCTTGTCTTATCCCCCCTCTGGCCACAGTACGCGCAGCATCATGTCGACTTCCGTACAATGCACAACCATATCTTCCAGTTCAGATATTGTCGGCAAGGGGGTGCGTTCCTGTCCACCACTACTTCTAGGTCCCACAGATCAGTAAACATGGACACTTTTTGTCCCTTAGATACGCGTCAATTTCTACTACACAATGCTGTTCCTCGCGATGATCCCACGAACACCGAACACCGAGGAGCTCTTGAACTCCCTGTACACAAACGCGGGCCTTGCGGGCTTTGGCCTCCTCTTGGCGGCCATCATTCAAACTGGTCTCCGGCAGTTATCCCTCTTCGAAGCTCTCTTCATCCTACACATACTGTTTTTCCTTGGAACTGGGGCTTCACCCATGGGTAAGTGTCAACTCAACATTTCGTAATTCATAGTCCCTTCGTAATATCCCGGGCTTATTTACTTCCTCGCAGGTAAATTTCACTGGACAAAAAGTCGCGTCGTCATGGGCGTTTTGGTACAGTTCGTCTCGGTCATCACATTCACCGTATGGGGATTGTACGTGTGGGCCGACGTTAAAAGCTTTGGAAATAACAGTGAATGCAACGACAAAATCAAATACGTTATATTCTTCTTCACTGTAAGGGCTACCGCGCCCTGGTTGCGCGGTATTTGGATTGCCGGCCTCGTCCTCAGTGCAGTGGGGCTCATGCTGTCATTCGGATGGAAGGCGATGGAACTCTTTGCGATGAGGAGCATGGCGGAAGAACAACAGGCAGAAGAGACCAATAGAATCACGTCCAGAGAGGTGGCTGTGACGCCCGGGACACGGCCACACCGTGACGCGGGGACGGTGACAGCAGAGAAAGTGTGGTACTTTGACATATCATTTACTCTTCTCTTGTGCGTTGCATCGCTTCTCTCTCTCTTATTATTATTCACTCACGAATCGATGCGCAGTTCGGCGATATATGCTACAGTCATGCTAGAACTCACGGTGATTGGCTGTATCTGTCATATTCCACTTACTGTTCACTGAACTGTGTTTCAGGTGCAACGAAATGCGGTAAACATGCAGAAACAGCAGGATGGGTCGTCTCGGAACATCGCATCCGGCGTCGTCGAAATAAGCGAAAAATGGGAATTTGGACAAGTCCTCGCCGTCGTGATGATACTTGCGAATGCCAATGAGATCCTCCACTTCTTCTTTGGGTTCCTAGCCCGTCGTAAACTCAGGCTCGCCCGTGAGCGGCGTGAAGCGCAAACAGAGGAAATAGCCCTTCGGCCTGAGGCGGTCTCTGCTCCCACTTTCTATCGCCCGAGAGGACCTTCTGGATCTAATGTCTCTGGTAGGGACTCCTGCATGAGCTAGTACAGGAAAGGATACTAAAGTGCGAGTTTTCAGCTCGTGACCAGTCGACGGACAAGATCTCCACAGGAAATGAACTGCAGAACGTTGACAAGAGGAACGCTGACGTGTCTGAAACTATCATAATCTCAACTTTACGAACACAGGATCAGCCCATTGGCACGTTGCGATGATGACCTCTTTCAGGCCCCGGGTTATAGTCTTTGCCTCGTCACTTACCGACCGAGGCATTTGATCACCCTGATGTATCCCTTATGTAATTGTATATCTACGTTCGTTTCGTCGACCATCTGCGCCAGCTTAGTAAAGGAGTTTGAATATTGATACCTAGACGTAGGACTATCTATGTCGTCAGCAATTCTGCTTAATCCAACTGCTAGTATAATTCCAATGTCGTTTTACGGAGAGTAGACCCGCGTTCTCTTTCGAGGTGGACGGTGAGGTGCAACACCTCTCGGAGGGATCATCATCCAATCACGCAAAGAAACGTTGTCTCAACCCGCACGTCAAGCCATGACTGCGTGCGACAGACCACGACATGCGGGTAGACCTACTACAACTGCCAGTGAATGTCGGAGTCCCCAGACGGTACTGACTTAACGTGGTTGACAGTGGCCTCGGATTCGTATCACATCCCGTACAATTCCTGCGATGGCATTGCTAGGAGAACACGAGGAGGGTTTAGCCGTGACTTGGATGTGCTGGAATCATCGATTTGGCGTAAATGATTGGAGGGCTGGGGAAGAAAGAAAGACAGATAGCTGAAAGTCATCGAACCCTCAGAAAGCGGACGAGATCCGCGGCCAAAGTCGTAGCTTTTGACGATAATTTCGGATTCGTTACAAAACGGGAGTAGTTATTAACGTTTAGCCTACAGAAACAACAGGTGATCGTCCATGAAGGGTAAGAAGTTTCGCGAGGAGGTCAAATCAGTGCATGCCAGTGGTATGCAAGAGCAGCGCGGAAGCTAACTGCAGAGAGCTGAGTAGTCCGAGTCAGAAGGGCGGATTGACTAAAGTAGGTAAGCACAGGGTATCCGTCGGCCCCGGGAGGCCACATTGTCCGTAAATTCAGCCGCGGCAAAATCGAGACGTGTCGAGACGTGAAGTAAGAGTTGAGTCGAAAAGGGGACTTAGGGAAGGGAAGGGGAGAATGGGAGCGTGGAGAGAATGTGCTAGCACAGCACAGAGGACGTTCGGTCCGCCTTTTTCAAGTCGCGCGCTGGATTCGTGTAGACCGTCCATATTTGGTGCTTATATGGTCCGAATCAATAATGCGTTGATAGCAAGAGCTCGGAGTCTCCGGAAATAAGCGGAAAACGGCTGGTACGAGCTCAAAGATACGCTGTAAAACAACACCCGCACCCTCGTCAGCGCGCATGGCACCACACACGGAAGACCTTGGTACAGGAGCATCCCCACACGTTCCGTCTACGTCTGGCTCAGGTAGTGGAATCGACGATCCGTATCCATTCCAGGTGCATCGTAGGTCGTTACCGTGGATAACCTGACACAGCGACCCGGTGTCAATACGTCGTACCTCGATGAAACGCAAATCGAAGATGAACACGAAAGGTGGGTGACATGCGACGTGCTCTGCAATGCCCTCCCACTTGATCGTGTCCTTTGTGAGGATGGGGTCACCACCCATATCCACATACAACCCGAATTCTGTATAAGTGGTGAGCGTGCGGGTTGAGGGAGTATCTCAGCCGTTCTTACTGTCATAACAAAGGAGGAGTTCCTCAGTACTGGAGCGGAACATGCCTATTGGGCGACAGGACCGGCATCGCTAAGAAAGTCTCTTGTGGCGAGGATTGTGGAATTGCGGAATAGTGACACTTTTAAAGCTGTTGACTGCCGGCTCAGACTCAGTAAGATCCATGATCTCGAACCCCTTCCTACAGAGAATGGCGATCCTCTCCTTCAGGAAGACAATGTCGTGTGCTTCCTTAGGAAGAGAGAAACCCTTTTAAATGGTGTTGATCAGGAAATCCCACACGGCGGCGATAAAATTTGTTTTATGCGTACCCTGTAGATACTGGACCACCTCAACAGGGACGGCTGCAGGTCTGGTTGGGAGTTGTGATAGCCATCACTGATTTCGGCAAAAATAGGTTCGAGTACGCGGAAGACACTGTCCGACTGAGCCCCATGTACGATCAGCAAGACCTGACGCAATTGAATGGTATCTTACCCCCTTCTTGATCATGTAAATCACGAGCGTTCGCCCGCCCAGGCTCCCGATGCTGAAGAATTGCACATCCGTCGAGCCATCATTGATCTTCTGAGGTCTGTGAGATGCATTCGCTGTTTGTAGGGAAAGGGGCAAGAGTGACTCGATATTGTATGCAAAGAACGTCTTTGAAAAGGAATCAAATCAGCCTTGTGCATACTACAGAATCAGTAGGCACTTTACCTTGTCGGCGAGGACGAGGAAGATTCCAAATTCTTCCAGCATCGCGCACTGTGTTACCATCTTGAGGTGCAATACACGGTGAAAGGCTGTGACAGAATCGGCTGAGCAACAGACAAGCATACATGGCAGAGACGCAAACACTCACATTGGGAATCGTTACGGTCCGACATCCAAAGCCCCTCGGCACAACCAACTGCAAGGCAAGCGCGCCCATCCCGGGAGGCTACGATAGAGAGATAAACAAAGTTGTCCCAGATCAGCTTCAAAGATGAGGAGTTTTTGTCGAGTCAATTTGCTTACTGAACGGTACAGAACAGTTGACCTTGCCCGACAACAAGCTCTCTCCGCCCCTCTGTGGGATAACGAATGTGTCTGAGTTGAGCGTCACAGCCTGAAACACCTCCGAGTCATTGGCCGTCAGGGGTTCATTAGTGTTGTTGGAACCTGGCGCATCCAACATCATATGAATGCTATAGGTTCTGGTGGTGGGCAAAGAGCTAATGTGATGTGAAGACCGCAGAATTGACTGATTTGGCCCACTATGATGTTCCAGGTTTTGTACACCCAAGTCACGGTAGTGTCTTGTTCTGACGTTCGGCGCTGGGATGCCAGTGCATCATCGCTTTGCGCTGCGCAATACCATAACTGGATCTGGGGCGTGGAAATGCACAGCTTCCAGGGAAAAATACTTTCCATGCTAATGTACTAACCGATGAATGCATAGGGCGGGCAAATGATGGTGGGTGTAGCAGCCGGCCGCTCGGCCGCAACTTCTGCAATCTTCCCGAGCCCCAGAGGCCCACTTGACATCATCAGCTCGCTTCATCTGAAGCTGAGAATGAGCAGGGTCGACAGTTGTAGGGCTGAGCGCCATAACCGTATTCAGTTGGGCATTGTCGTACTGTCTTGGCTGGATCTGTTTCTGTTTTCCTCTACCCCCTCTCCGTTCGCACTGAACCGCACTTTCTTATTGGACGATAGACGATATTCTCAACTATGCGGGGCGCAAAGTGCAAACTTTTGCACACTTTGCTGAATGGATCTAGTTGGCTGATGTCGTCCCCTCTCAAGTGAGACAAATTACGGTGCCATTCTCATGCAAACCATCATCCGAGAACAGCGCATCCTAGAAAACTTCATCAGCAGCGCCCAAGCCACCCAAGCAGACTCGCAGCCCTAACAGCGACATACGCACATAACCCCCTACTCTACCAGACCGCTGTCCTGTATAACAAATGTTGTCTCCTTGCCTACCACGCACACCGCCTCGACCACTTTTAAGACATGTACTGGGCACTGGGCACAGCCCTGCCCGCCCTACTCACGGATACTGAGCTGCGCTCGCCAATGTTACCGTCACCGCACGAAGTCGACTTCTTGCGCGAATACAATGCATCCGTCATGGACTTTTGCGGCGATATCTCAGTCGAGCTCGACATCGCCGCCTCGACTACCCCCCACGTGATCTCCAGGTTGAGTGAGAGTTTCATGCTACACTTACAGTGCCTTACACGAGCCAACGAGGTAGCATAGTTATATGCTTACCTGAGCTATTTACATAGCGTAGTTGGCCGAATATATTACGTTTCACGTTTCATGCTAGTCTGCTTAGCCATTGCTAAAGGAGGTGGGACCAACAGAGCAGGGGAAAAAAAACACTGTTCCGGTGATATGCAAGAGCAGCGCAGACTCGGAGGCCAACTGCAGAAAGCCGAGGAGTCAGTATGGGATTGACAAAGTGAATACAGGAGGGTTCCGTCAGGGGCACATTGTCCGTAAATAATTCAGTCGTGGTAAATCAAGACATGTCGAGACGTAAAGTAAGAGATGAGTCGGAAGGGGGAGGGAAGGGAAGCCAGCCAAGGGGAACTAGATCTTGAAGAGTTGTTGATGATTCAATCGGAGCGCGAGGCCCTTGGATGTAGTTTGGTAAGGGGATGGCGTCTTGTCGTATTCAACGTGAGGAGACTGGAATGATGGGACTCGAGGGTGAAGTGGTCGTGCGCTCCAATGTGGATCGACGGTCCCGCCCCGAAAATAATGAGAACATCCACCTTACTACTATGGAGCAAATGTGCTCGCATAGCATAGGGGATGGTCAGTCCGCCTTCAAGTCGAACTCTGGATTCAAGGTGGACTGTCCAAGTTTGGTGCTCATATGGTCCGAGTCAATGTTGCGTTCATAGCAAGATCTCCGGGTGTCCGGGTAGAAATGGAAGACGGTTGGTACGGTTGGTACGAGCTCAAAAACACGCTGTAAGACAACATCCGCACCGTCGTCAGCACGCATGGCACCGCACACAGAGGACCTCGGCACAGGAGCATCTCCACGGGATCCATCTGAGTCGGGCTCAGGTAGTGGAGTTGATGATCCGTATCCATTCCAGGTGCATTGTAGGTCTTTACCACGGATAACCTGACACAGCGACCCGGTGTCAATACGTCGTACCTCGATGAAACGCAAATCGAAGACGAGTATGTAAGGCGGGTGACATGCGATGTGCTCTGCAATGCCCCCCCACTCGATCGTGTCCTTTGTGGAAATGTGATCACCACCCCTATCCACATACAACCCGAATTCTGTAAACGTGCTGAGCGTGTGGTATGAGGGAGTATCTCGGCCGTTCTTACTGTTATAACAGAGGAGGAATTCCTCCGTGCTGGAGCGGAACATGCCCATTGGGCGACAGGACCGGCACCGTTTAGCAAGCTTCTTGTAGCGAGGATTGGGGAATTGCGGGATAGTGACACTTTTAAAGCTGTTGAATGTCAGTGAGAAACAGATCAGGTGCGAAATGAATGCCGACTCTGACTCAGTAAGATCCATAATTTCGAACCCCTTCCTACAAAGAACGGCGATCCTTGCCTTCAAGAAGACAATGTCGTGTGCTTCCTTGGGGAGAAAGAAATCCTTTTGGATAGTGTTGATCAGGGAATCCCACACGGCTGCGGTAGGATTGGTTTTATGCGTACCCTGTAGACACGGAGCCTCCTCAAAGGGGACGGCTGCAAATCTGGTTGGGGGTTGGGATGGCCATCACTGATTTCGGAAAAAATAGGTTCGAGTACGCGGAAGACACTGTCCGACTAAGCCCCATGTAGAACCAGCAAGACCTGACGCATTGGGTGATATCTTACCCCCTTTTTGATCATGTAAATCACAAGCGTTCGCCCGCCCAGGCTCCCGATGCTGAAGAATTGCACATCCGTCGAGCCTTCATTGATCTTCTGAGGTCTGTGGGATGTATTCGCCGTTTGTAGGGAAAGAGGCATGAGGGACTCGATATTGTATGCAAAGAGCGTCTTGAAAAAATCAAATTAGCCTTGCGCATACTACGGAATCAGTAGGCACTTTACCTTGTCGGCGAGGACGAGGAAGATTCCAAATTTTTCCAGCATCGCACATTGTGTTACCATCTTGAGGTGCAATACACGGTGAAAGGCTGTGACAGAATCAGCTGAGCAACAGACAAGCATACATGGTAGAGAAGCAAACCCTCACATTGAGAATCGTTGCGGTCCGACATCCAAAGTCCCTCGGCACAACCAACCGCAAGGCAAGCGCGCCCATCCGGGGAGGCTACGGTAGAGAGATAAACAAAGTCGGCCCGAATCAGCTTCAAAGGTGAGGAGTTTTTGTCAAGTCAAATTAGCTTACTGAACGGTACAGAACAGTTGACCTTTCCCGACAGCAAGCTCTCTCCGCCCCTCTGTGGGATGACGAATGTGTCCGAGTTGAGTGTCACAACTTGAAACACCTCCGAGTCATTGGCCGTCAAGGGTTCATTAGTGTTGTTGGGACTTGGTGCATACAACATCATATGAATGCTACAGGTTCGTGCCTTGATGTGATGTGAGGACCGCAGAATTGGCCGATTTCAAGTTGGCCCACTACTACGATGTTCCGTTTTATACTTCCAGGTAGTATCATGTTCCAATGTTCCGCAGCGGTCGGTGGCGTGGGCAGGCAGTGCATTATCATCGCGCGCAATGCCGTTACTGAATTTTGGGCGTCACTTTCGTAGGAAGCAACTTGAAAGTCCGTCTGGAAGCGGCCTTTGATTAGAGCCCAGTAGAACCTCAAAATGCAGACGACTTCCAAAGAAGTTTGATGAACCAGGGCAATCAACATTTACTACAGAAACAACAGGCGGGTATTAAAATCTAATCAATAAAAATTACCTAGTCCATGAAGGGTAAAGAATCATTCGCGTGAAAAAGTCAAGAGACTGGAAGTACGCGAGAATAAGCACGGAAACTTGAAGGAGTGCGACCAAGCTATCTGGTGAAAAGTAAAAAGGAGGATCGAGAAGGTAAATAACATACGGCCCCAGCGGGCACGGGGAGAACATGACCGTGGTTTGAATCGTGGCGAATTCGAGACATCCAGTGGAAGTTAGGTTGAAAAAGGAGGGAAAGGGAGGACCCAGTCCGAATCTTGAGGAATTGTCAATATATTAATAAAAGAAAAATAGGAGCGTCAGGTCTTTGGGCGTAGCGCGGCTAGGGGATGGCATTGCAACACGTCAAAAAGGAGAGGTTATGGGATTCGAGGATGAAGTGGTCGTTCACTTTTGACGCGGACCGACCATTCACAATGAGAATTCAAAATTCAAAATGGACCGTTTAGATTTGGTGAAATCAACGCAAGCTCTTCGGGAGCCCGGAGATGTGGAATACCGTCGGTACGAGCTCAAAGACACACTGTACTGCAGCACCCGCAATATGAGACAAAGTGGGCCCCTGCGACCAGTCGTCCGCGTGCATGACACCGCACACGGAAGTCCCTGGCACGGGAGTCTCTCCTCCCATTCCATCTGGGTCAGGCCTGGATAGCGGTACGGATGATCCGTATCCATTCCAAGTACATTGAAGGCTCTGACCATTGATGATCTGACACAGCCGCCCGCTCTCAATATGTCGTACCTCGATGAAGCGCGCATTGAAGATGAGCACGTAGGGTGGATGGCACGCGAGATGGTCCGCAATAACCCCCCATTCAATCGTGCCCTTTGTGGGATTGACGTCGCCATACTTATTGATATACAGCCCGAATTCTGTAAAAGTGATGATGAGCATACGGGTTGAGGGTGTATCTGGGGCCGTTCTTACTGTCATAACAAAGGAGGAACTCATCGTTGCTGGAGCGGAATAAGCCCATTGGGCGAGATGACCGGCACCGCTTAGCGAGTTTCTTATGGCGGGGATCGTGGAGGTGTGGAATAATGACGCCTTGGGAACTGTTGGTTGTAAATCAGCAACTGATCGGCTGTGAAATGTGTATCTACTCTGACTCGGAAAGATCCATAATCTCAAACCCCCTCTTGCAAAGAATGGCTATTCTTGCCCCCAAGAAGACGACGTTGTGCGCCCTTGAAGGAAGAGAGAAATCCTGTTGGATAGCGTTAATATTGACTCAGAAAATCCTACCCTGTAGCAGTGAGACCAGCTTTGTGCGTACCCTGCAGATACGAAACCCTCTCGAGCGAGACTTCCACGTATCATGTTGGGAGTTGAGTGGACCTCCATGATTGGCTTTTTCAACAACAATCGGTTCAAGTATGCGGAAAACACTGTCCAACTGAGCCCCATGAGGAATCAGCAAGGGCGGAGGCAGTGAGATGGCACCCTACCCCTTTCTTGGACATGTAAATCACAAGTGTTCTGCCCTCTAGACTTCCGACGCTGAAGAATTGCACATCTAGCGAGCCATTGAGCTTCTGAGGAATGTGAAACGTGTTCGCTCTTTGTAGGCAAGAAGGCACGAGCGACTCGATATCGTACGCAAAGAACATCTTTGAAAAGAAACTCAATCACTCACTACGCATACTACGGTACAAAAATAGGCACTTTACCTGATTTGCGAGGACGAGAAATATTCCAAATTCTTCCAGCATCGCACATTGCGTTACCATCTTGAAATCTGATACACGTTGTAGGGCTGCGACGGAAGTGCCTGAGCAATAAACGGCGTACATCGTTGGGGCGCAAACCTCACATTCAAGTCCAGGTTGAGAATCGTTACTACGATACCCGATCCATAGTCCCTCCGCACAACCGACTGCGAGGCAA
>Ga0193693_1000170_pt1 | contig 10851 bp, 14 predicted proteins | sample L3a2metaG_FD_144916 | JGI IMG/M metagenome (GOLD analysis project Ga0193693, IMG submission 144916) | Soil microbial communities from a riparian zone of the East river system, Colorado, United States - L3a2 | ecosystem: Environmental > Terrestrial > Soil > Riparian zone | place: USA: East River...
AAGTAAAATGATGGTTTCCTACCACACAAACACCTCTACTATATGCTTTATCATGCGTTTTGAGTCCGCATGCTTGCTTTCTGTTGGCTAGACCCAAAATTTCGATTTCACGCCTGCCATTTTGTATATTCCCCCGTCTTCCGCCGCCAGCGCTCCAACCTCATTATTCCAGTCGCACCCACACATCTCCTGCTCCTTCTGCACCCTACAATTGTATATTATTCTTGTCAAATTCCAATGTCTTGTACAAACACAGATGGCTTTTGGACTTTAGCCGAGTTCTTTATTTTCTATCAGCGTGACACTGACGAGCTGATCTATACGTGTGCGCACGTCACCTTCGGGCTTCCTCCCCTTCACTGGCGGTTTGGCTGTTTCAATCAGGCGGTAAATCCAACACTTCCACTTATTACCCTTACACAAGGGCGCACGCGCATCGCATATTATTACACCATTAGCTATAGAAGTGTACCATGAAGGGCATGCTACAGCTAGCTATGCGGTGTGGATCATACTTGGTACACGCTTTCAACTTTGTACATTTTGGTGGCATTTTCGATGTCGGGTGCGTCGAATCCAACCACCATGTCGGCTTTGTACATCCTTGTATCTGGCGGCGTGACGCCGTACCTATCCACCCCACCAGCAGGCGCGGCATTAGCTGTCTTCATCGATTGCCGAGGCACCTCGGCTGCGCCCGTGCCACCAGCTTTGCTCGCGAGACCCGCCGCGCGTCCATCAGGAATACGAATGAACTCCCAGGTCTTCTCCTGTTCCCCTTTTTCCGCAATGCCATCAAAAATGAAATACCCGCGCCGCTCAAATTGAATAATATCGCCGCGCTTGAGCTCGCGCACGTTCGCGTCCGCAAACGCGGCCTCGCGGAACTCAGTCACGGGCGTGGCAAAGTCCTTCAAGTCGTCGTTCTCCTCGAGTTTCTTTTTCGTGATAAGGTAGTCGTAGTCGATAAGCGTTGCGTCAATGAGCGGGTGTGCGGTCGTCGGCTGCGCTAGCCACGTGATCTTCTTCGTTGTCTTTTTGAAGTCGCCTTCCAGGTGCAACTCCATGGACAAAGCGGTGATCATGCCGGAGCTGTCCGTTGTTTTGGAGCGTACGATGGCGTTTCCCCAGTCCATGAGAGTGATCTGATTCCCGTTGGTAAGCGCAGACGGTGCGCTCGGGAAGAACCAGCGTACCTCTTCGTTGCTTTCAAATGACACAGCATCTTCCTGATCTATCAAAATGTTTGAGGTGTAGACAGTCTCCTTCTCGCCTACTTCGGGGTTCTTTTTGTGCTTGGGCAACGTCTTAACCTCCGCCTCGAGAGGACCGCTTTGGATAGTTACGGGGACGCTGTACTCCGTGTTTCAGGGCAGTAAGACATACCAGGTACACCTCCGTACTCACGTTTTTGTCTTCAGAACGGCCCAAAACCGCGGCGCAACTGGGTCGATGATCTTTTTATTCAATGCCCAGATGGAATCCCATTCAAGTGATACGATGGCTTGACTGGGGCCTTGCGACAACATGAACTGTGTGAGTGCATCGACGGTCATCCCCCGACGCCGGATACCCCGAACTGTCGGAAAACGTGGATCGTCCCAACCACTGACGAGGCCTTGTTCTACAAACCACCGTAGCTTGCGTTTGGAAAGGAGCGTATAAACAAAGCCGAGCCGGCTGAAATCCCATATGTTAACATGGCGGATGCCCAGGGCCTCAATAAACCAGTTATATTGAGGGTTACGATCTCGGTACTCGATCGTACGGAGGGCATGGGTGACACCTTCCAGCGAGTCCACAACTGGGCATGCAAAGTCGTAGGTAGGGTAAACCTTCCATTTTGATCTGAAGGGTAATATGAGTTGGGAGAAACGCCGAAAATAGAAAAAGCGCATACCCTGTACGATGGTGTGGGTCAAGGTTGCAGCGGTAGATAACGGGGTCGCGCATGGCTTTGTTGGGATTATCTACGCTCATTTTCGCACGAAGACACCACCGAACGCCATCTTGGGTACCCTTGGTCATCTCTTCGAAGCGCAACAGGTTCTCCTCGACTGTTGCGTCCCGACGCCTCGATGCAATGCCTTGGCCACGTTCCTCTCGCATCTCCAAGTTCGTTAGCCCACAAACTACATACAATAGTCGATGGGAACCCACCTGCGCTTGTTCGGTATCATCGGCATATGCGAGTCCAATTTTGATAATTTTGATTGCTTGTCCGTAGATTTGGTCAAAGTAATCGGATGTATGCGTGACCTTATCCGCCTTGATGTCTAAGAGTTGGAGATCTTCCAGAATTGTCTCTTCAAACTCAGCCTTAAAATGAAAAGGCTAAGCAGAAGCCGCCGACTACTTAAAACTATCTCACTAACCCGTTCCTTCGAAGGGTTCGTGTCGTCGAACCGAACAATCATCTTGCCTTTATACATCCTGGCGAAGTACTGATTAAGAATTGCTGCTTTCGTGTGACCAATGTGAAGGTAGCCGCTGGGCTCAGGAGGAAAGCGGGTCACGACCTCGCCATCCTTGGCATTTTGGAGGCCCAATGCAAACGAGGATGCTGTCTTTTGGGTTAGCCGGGCTTTTGAAGCTTTCGCTTCAGCAAGACCCGTCAATGCTGCTTGTGTTGGGTCGAGAGATTCGAGATGGTTGTACCATCGCATGAGATGCTGGTGCTGATTGTTTTTAAGTAGGCCGAGCAGTCTTAGGTTGCCTAACCTCAGAATATTAGACAATCATTATTGCCCAAGAAAGAACCGTGCCTTTGAGGACGCCCCACAAAACCCAATCCGCTGCGGTACCGTCATGGCCGACAAGGAAGGTGCGATAGGCCAGATAGTCATCCAGCGAATCAAGAGATGAGATAATCTGAGGTATTGCTGTGGTGGTAGTAAGAGACCTGGCCAGAGCGAAGTATGCTGGGGTCTAAGGCAAGGCGATCAGTCGTAGATCTCACAAAGGTTGACGCTGTAATACCTTGACGCTGTCTTCCGCCAGGCCTCCAGCTTTGGCGAGAGCTTTGACCGCATCTTCCTCGGATGTAAACTGGGTACCTTCGAGTGTTAAGGTCAAACCAGAGGCCGACTCGTCATAGTTGACTTCAGCCTTTTTAGTATACGATGCTATCGCAACTGCAGCATATGGAAACGGGGATTCTTTGAAGGAAACAGTGAGGGTTCCGACGGCCATTGCTCGAGTCGCAGATACAGATTTTCAATCTTAACCACACTTTAGGGGTACATCGTTTCAAGACTCATGCCCTCGTGACTCGTTTTCCGAGTGTCTCTTCTGGATTTGTTTTCTCCATCCCATCATGCCGTGCATGCTGTGAGTTTCTTCGGGCAGGAAACACTGTAACATGCGCTCGCAGGCTGACTGACTATATCTAGTATTGACCCCTCCCAAAAGTACAAACCGTACACTCCCCTCCCTCTTCAAAACCGTCAATGGCCCACTAAAAGGTCTACAGCACCTCCAATATGGCTTTCTACGGATCTACGTGATGGAAATCAGGCACTTGCGAATCCCATGACCATTGCGCAGAAAACGGCTTTCTTCGAACTGCTTGTTGAATGCGGGTACAAAGAAATTGAGGTCGCATATCCTGCCGCCAGTGACACAGATTATAACTTCGTGCGCGGTCTCATTGAAAAGAATCAGATCCCGGACGATGTGTGGATCCAGGTCGGATCATGTTTTTTTTGCCTCATTGACAATACTGATGGGGTCATAGGTTTTGACGCCCGCACGGGAGGACCTGATCAGGCGGACCGTGGAATCCGTCGCAGGCTCCAAAAAAGCCATCATCCACATGTACAATGCCACATCGCCATTATTCAGGAATGTCGTCTTCAAAAACTCTGAAGAGGAGACTATTCAGCTCGCGGCAACACACACAGAACTTGTTCGTCGTCTCACTGAGGGGTGCACAGAAAAACACGGGACTATCTTCAGATATGAGTACAGTCCGGAAACGTTTTCACAAACGGAACCCAAGTTTGCTGTGGAGATCTGCGATGCAGTCAAGAGAGCATGGGGCAAGGCGGGTACTGACACGTTGAACAAAATCATTTTCAATTTACCAGCTACTGTTGAAATCGCTCCTCCAAATCATTTTGCTGACCTGGTGAGCACCTTGTTTGTTTACCACGTTCCGTATTTCAACTCGGATGGACACAGGTGGAATATTTTCACACTCATGTATCGGAGCGGGAGAAGATTCTTATTAGTTTGCATCCGCACAATGACAGAGGCAGGTACCAGCGTTCTTTGCCGTGTGGCCATATTCCAACCCTGCACACAGGGACTGGTATCGCTGCTGCTGAGCTTGGCGTCCTTGCTGGAGCAGACCGCGTAGAAGGCTGCCTCTTTGGGAATGGGGAACGTACAGGGAACGTGGACCTCGTCAATCTCGCATTAAACTATTACACACAAGGCATCCACCCGAACGTTGATTTCGGGGACATTCAACACGTCATTGACGTTGTCACCCAGTGCAATGACCTTCCCGTCCATCCCCGGCATCCGTACGCTGGGGAACTGGTCTTCACTGCCTTCTCTGGTTCTCATCAAGATGCCATTAAAAAAGGTCTCGAGGACCAGGAGAAAAGACATTCGCTTGCACGCCCACGGGGCGAAAGGGAGATCTGGGAAGTGCCATACCTTCCTATCGACCCAGCAGATCTTGGTCAAACCTACGAGGCGGTCATCCGCGTCAACTCGCAGTCCGGCAAAGGTGGCATTGCATTTCTCGTCAAACAGAACTTGCACCTCGACCTTCCGCGCAAGATGCAGATCGCCTTTTACCAGGTTATTCAGTCTATTGCAGACCGAGAGGCCCGTGAAATGACCGTTGATGATATTACCACTGCATTTCGCTTGACTTACCACTTTGGTGGTGGCAAACACGAAGGGCGCCTCGCGTTGCGCTCCTTCAAAATCTCCTCAGCACCGAGCCCCGATGCAGCCGAAGAAGCGGAGGATATTCGCCAATTCGATGGAACCATCTCCGTTGATGGCGTACTGCGTGTTATCCGTGGCGATGGTAATGGGCCCATCTCTGCCTTGATGCATGCACTTCGGACACACCTTGACATTGACCTCGCCGTGCGCGAATATACTGAGCACTCGATCGACACGGAGACTGATCTGCAAAACTCACGCGCGGCATCCTACGTCGAGCTTGTCCCCGCGAATGACCGCAAGTCCGCGCGCTCATGGTGGGGCGTCGGTGTTGACCGCGATATTGTGGGTTCCGGTCTTCGTGCTGTGCTCTCTGCGGTGAACTTGCACATCGGGGACCGATTACTGCCTGAGCTCAAGCTCTCTGTCGGGCTCAGTGCCCGGTCAGGCCAATCCGACGTCGCATCCGCTGTTCTGAATTTGCTTGGTTTGGAACTGCCGCGGCGCCTTCAGGCCGCCTTCTTCGAGGTTGTGCAACGTGCCGCCGCGGGTTCGAGTGGCGAGATTGCGCATGATGCGCTGGGGTCACTATTCAAGAAAACATATGGGTATGATTCTCCATCGGGGCGTTTATCGCTGAAGTCTTTCGAGCTTGACCGCGATGAAGGGGGAACGCGCCTTACAGGTGAGTTTGTGCTAGAGGAGAAAGTACGGCACATCAAAGGCGTTGGGAACGGCCCATTATCGGCGTTGCTGGCTTGCCTGCACAACTCAATCGACGGCAAGCTCGTGATTCGCGAGTACTCGGAACATGCTCTCGGTCATGGAACGGAGGTCGGCGCTGTGAGTTATGTTGAACTTGTGTACGAGGTGACGGAGAATGGCCAGACACGCAAGACTTCTGGGTGGGGAGTTGTTTCTGATACGGATATTGCAGCGTCCGGTCTGCATGCGGTTATGTCGGCGGCGGGTCGGGTGGGTGTAGTTTGGAAGACGACGGCTTGAAGATTCTAGCAAATGTAATTTACCATGTAGCGTTTGAATCTACTCTGACAAAAGTCACTGTATGCTGTATGTGGGCGGGCTGAGCTCCCTTGCATTACCATTCTCTGAGCAAGCAATGTCCTATATTCATCCTAGTCGTACATTATCACTCTGGTGAACACAGACAGCATCCATGCTACTAGCACGCAGGCCCTTTACTGTAAGCGTAATGATATGATAGACCAGTCTGTCGAAGGGTCGAGATGTGAAACAGGCAAAACAGTGAGCCAAGCCACAACTATACAGTTCAATCCCACGGGCAATCCCACGACCCCCGTATCCCAAGATCGACAATCTCACCCATACCACCGCGAGCACGTCATGGAAAACGACCAGGTGCGTTGAAGGATCATGATCATAGTGGCTTGCTGATTTACATCTCTCAAAATTCAAGGGCCTTCTTGTTGACTTGTACGTTCCCCGCAAGTGTGCGGCGACCAGTGAGTACACCGCATCCGTGGAGAATGTGGGTTGTGACACAGCTGTTGACAATGCACCCACTTTGAATTCAAGACCGCCTCATTACCTCAAAAGACCACGCATCAGTGCAGGTTGTGATCGCTGATGTGGACACCAATGGTCGTGCTCTCTCTACCTCTACTTCGTTCGCACTCAGCGGGCAAGTGCGCGCCCAGGGCGAGGGCGACGACTCGTTGAACCGGCTGGCCACAAAAGCAGGGTGTAAGCTCGAAGTTTGTTGTGCTGCCGGCGAAAAAATTGGTATTAACGGGGGCCTATCCTCACTTCTTTTTCAGTACTGCGTAACGTTTGGAGTTACCAAAAGTGAATCGCACTTTTCTTAGAAGTGTATAGTGGTGTCGTGTAATAGCAGCTATATTACGACTCTTTCTGATGATCCTACGCTGTGTTGGCCGACCATGATGGAGCGAGTCACGTGCGTTGTCTGCGCAGTGCGTTTCTAATGAGGCGAGGTTGGCTGCGGTGGTTGATGATCACTATGGACAGTAGCATTCTCTCCGTCGTATCCGTGTGTTAAGTCTCCCATTCGGTGGCACTTGATTCTTACTACTCCCCACTAGTCTGGCTCAATGGTCGAGATTAAGCGAGAGACAACAGATGACCTGGACGGGGCAAAATACAGGTTGATCTACACAAAGTCGAAGGTCTATGTCAATCCAACTGCGTATGCCCGCGACAATATCCCTGGTTTCGTGGCCATCGTGAAACGCGTGCGGGTGCCATTCCTGTCTATCCTATCTAAACCGCTAATCCGTGCGACGTGTTTCCAGGAGGCGGTTTCTTTGACATATCTTCTTGCCTGGATCCCAGAGAGTCTGCTCACAGAGAAGGGTAAAGACGAATGGGACAAGTTTCTTAAGACCGAGGAGCAGCTTGATGAGGACGAAGGTATGTCCCGCCCGTTGCCTACTAGTGCTGGTGTTCCTGAAGGCGGCCTATCACTAGATGGCGTGTTGATTGACTTGCCAACACCGAGGCCCGAGTCATACGCCTTCTCTGTGCCATTGAGTTCAGTATACTCTCTCATAGTCCAACCGCCTTCGTTATCTTCATGGTGTAAGTCCTTTCTCTGCTTGTTGTTCTTCCGCACTAGACGCACCTGTCTACTAGACGGGTCCATCGGCATCAATCTCATCAGCGGCTCCACGCTCCCTACACTCTACTTCCACGACGATGAGTCACACTCTTTCACCATACCATCAAAGTCCGCGTCATCATCCAGCGCCTCGACGTCTTATCCCCCTCCTCCATCTCTCGCCGCACAAGCCGCAACAGGAAGGCCCATAACATCGTGGGGCGGTGAGGACTTCCTCTCCCGCTTACGTTCGTATGCCTCCCTTCTCCGTTCCAATCACCAGTCAACCCTATATCTTGTTGATCCCTCCAAGGCGGACATCGAGGTCCACTCAACGCAACTATTCTCTGATGACGCTGTCGACGAGATACTTGCACGATCGTCCTACACCAATTCCCATTCCCCTGTACCAGCACACCGTCGCCCGCGCCCTCTGTCCGCCGGCGGCGCTCCTCCAAATCCCTATTCACAGTACTCGTCCGTCCTCCATCGGTCAATGCCAATGCCGCCTCCCAACCCTGGCGCATCGTCACAAGCTCGCGCCGCACTCCTACAGTCCTTTGCGAACATTACACGAGCCACCAGACACGCCGCGCAGAATATTCTCTCACACCCTCTTGCAAAGCCAATCGTGCCACATCTACCAGATCCGGTCAAATCTCTTGTGAGTGTCAATGGCGACCTCGAGTGGGGCAGCTGGGTGGAGAAGGGTGGCGTTGGGGAGTTTGAGAGTGCACGTGTGTATCTCGCCCGTTGGGCGCGCATCGTCGCAGAGGAAGGTGAGCGAGCGCGACGGCGCGAAGCACAGTCGATTCCTGCGAACGCGGCAGCACCTACTGCGGAGGAGACGGGGGAGCTCGGTATATTTGAGCTCCTACACTCGACTGCGAACCTACCGACGCCGAAGTCAATGAGGGATCCGACACGCCCTGTAGGCGTGGAAGTGCTCAGTGAATGGTTTGGTCCCGATGGGCGCCCACTTATCACGATGGAAAGGCTGCGCCTAGAGATTTTCAGGAGAGGAGTGAGCGATAAGGATAATGCAAGGCGGGAGTTATGGCCATATCTTTTAGGAGTGTACGCGTGGGATGTCAGTCAAGACGAGCGGCAAAGGCTCTGGGAGGCCAAAATGTGGGTGACTGTCGCGCGTGTGCATGTCTTCTTTCCTGTTAACAGGTGCTGGCAGGAAGCGGTATCACGAGACCAAGGACGAGTGGTTTGGCAATGCAGAGGTTTTCGAGCGGCAGGATGTCGTCGAGGTAATACCGGCCTCCTTTGACGTCGTATTACGTGCCGCTGAACTGCTGTTTCTACAGGAACGCCACCGCATAGATGTTGACTGTAGACGGACAGACCGCACTCAACCACTCTTCGCGGATCAGATAACGTCCGAAACGACTCTCGACCGAGAGAAACAGCAATACAAGCGTTACTCCACGATTTCCCCTACGCCAGTCGAGGTTGGCGCACAGTCTCCGTCCAATGAGCACATAGACAGGCTCGGTTCCATTCTTCTAACGTATAACTTCTATGAGAAGGACTTGGGTGCGCCGTCCTTTTGCCTCGAGTTTTTTTAGAAGAGAGTCAGCGCTGATATGTAGGGTGCGAAGGCTACGTGCAGGGTATGTCGGACCTCTGTGCGCCATTGTATGTTGTCGCTGGTTCGGACGAGCCTCTGACATTTTGGTGCTTCGTGGAAGTGATGAATCGGATGGTATGTTGAGATTTGTCGTTGTCTTCCCGCGCGAGACTAACTACGTATGTACTTTGTTTATCAGAAACAAAATTTTCTCCGAGACCAGAGTGGGATGAAGAAGCAGCTATCGACACTCCAGCAACTGTTGCAAGTCATGGACCCTGAGCTATATCGACATTTTGAGAAGACAGAAGGACTCAACTTATTCTTCTGCTTCCGGTAAGACCCTTCCACTTCGCGGTGCCACGTCGTTTATTGATCAAAGTTTCGGGTAGTTGGATACTTATCGCGTTCAAGCGCGAGTTCGCATTCGAGGATGTCTTACGTTTGTGGGAATTTTTATGGACGGACTACTACACGAACGGTATGGTGCTATTTGTCGCACTGGCCATACTAGAGTCCCATCGCGACGTCATCCTGCGTTATCTGGTCGAGTTTGACGAGATCTTAAAGGTGCGTGCGCTCTCCTTGCCTCGTCTCCTTGTTTCCAAAGCTGGATTCTCGGGCTCAAATGGCCTGTGACCCTGTTAGTACTGCAACGAGCTGAGCATGACAATCGAACTCGATACCACGCTAGCACAAGCCGAGGTTCTCTTCCTTTCCTTCCAACAACTGGTCGCGGACATGGACCGTCGTCGTATTGAGCAACAGTCCTCAGCCACGGACGGCCTCCGCCATCGTAAGGGTAGTATGGCGTTGGTGCCACGGGTTGCGTACCCGGAACTGAGTGAGGAGCTACGGGAGCTACTAATAAAGCGCCGCGTTTCGTAGAATGTTTTTTGTCCTTTGTCCTACACTGTACACTTATGGTCAAAGACCAGTTGCCGCACCCAATTCTAAATTACGATAAATTGCAATTATTTGATAGAATCGATGGGATGGCTGTTCTGCTGGACTAGGCGACAGCGAGTAGATGGGACGAACGGAAAGCAGGTTGCAGTCATAAATCGCTGGCGCTTTCGTTCGTTAGCCACCCAATTGAATGGGATTGTTGGGGGATCCGGAGCGGAGAGTCTTTGCATTGCGGCGAACCGCTCAATCGTTGTCTTGACAGATCCCGAGGGAAGGGGCTTCACAGTGACCGTGGAGATTTTGGTGCCGGACGCAACACTGGTGGTAGTCATCCTCGCCGAGTCCATTGACTTCTTTTAACCCGCACGCGACAGAAGGTACAATTTCTTTGGATAGGTACAGACTCTTCACAGCAGAGAGAGAGAAAGGGCAGAACGGCCATTTTCCACAACAGTTCCCTTCGGAGGACTGTTCGTCTGCCTACATCGACTCCTATGCGGTCCCCTCCAGTACTAACAGCCTATTCACCCCTCCCAAATACACTGAGAGTTTTAAAGATGCAACTTGCAAAGGGCTGTGACGAAGAAATCGAAAGTTCTGGGGTGGTGGTAGCTGGTCGTCACGATCGCCATACATGGGTGCCGACTGCCAGTGAGCACTGCCAGGGGTATCACTTGTGGAAATATTGTACCGATCTTTCCAACCTACGGGCATGACATGGATCTTTGATGGCTTGGATGGCTGCCAGAAATAACACCATCAGTATCATCCCGAGTATTTAGGTACGCTACTTGCGCTACATTCGAGGATTTGGCAAGCCTCCGAGTCACGGGGGACAGGGATAACCAGTCTGGACTAT
>Ga0193693_1000172_pt1 | contig 10840 bp, 9 predicted proteins | sample L3a2metaG_FD_144916 | JGI IMG/M metagenome (GOLD analysis project Ga0193693, IMG submission 144916) | Soil microbial communities from a riparian zone of the East river system, Colorado, United States - L3a2 | ecosystem: Environmental > Terrestrial > Soil > Riparian zone | place: USA: East River...
TTACCCGAAAAAAGGGTATATCTATCAAAATAATTTATAAGACTAAAAGCTGTTTTAAATCCAGAGCTTTTATAACACCAAATATTTGAATGATATTGAGAGAGATTACCCTTATTTAGTTCTTTATATAATAATTCTAAAGGAAGTTTATCATTTTGCTTTATATAATATTCTAGCCTTACACTATACCCCGTGTTATGGCTTTTACTTTTTACAACGCTTATGTGAAAACAGCCGTCTGCTTGAGTAAAGCCAGCTAATCAGTAGTTATCTAAAGTTAACTTTTTTAAAGGAGGAAAAATGCAAATATTAAAATGTTCATTATAATTATGTTTAATTAATTGATCATATTTATAATTACTTAGTAATTTACCGTTAATTAAAGATAAAATAATAAGCAATCCTGCTTTATTTTTACAAATATATCTAACGGCTTTTTTATCTTTAATTCTATATACATTACCATAGCCAATTCGTTTTTTTATATAGTATGCCAGCGAAATATCTTCTTCTGCAAATATAATATATAATTGTTTATAACCAAATCAACCATCCCCTTCAATTAATCCAGCTAAAAAGTAACCAAAGTCATTATCAGTTAAAATATTTTTATTAGGCACATGATCAGAAATAGGCTGTAAATTTTTATAACTAATATAAGTATTTTTAGTAACTGCCGTAGCATATGTACTAAAACTAAGGTTTCCTGCTGATTGTCTTTTAAATAAATAGATTGTTCCGAGCGCTATGAATACGAGTGGACTATTTATACAAGAGTTTCCAGCATATAGCAAGATTTTTACCGTGAACACAAGTTTATCCACGTCTAATCCAACAGTATACATGTGATGACTTCAAACAACAAATCCTAATACACCTATAGACATCATGGCATAAACCATACCTAAATATCCAAATACACTCTTGTTAGAGTTAGCGGATATAGTAGTACTAATTATACCGAAACCAGGTATAATTAATATGTAGCGTATATTTTTATTAACAAAACAGCAACGACTTTAAATCAAAGTCTGTTTTGAATAATTATCAAAAACTTTTATATTCTTGTTAGGACTTTATCTTGAGTGGTAGTATTTTCTTTGTGATCGTTAATTAAGGACTTTATTCTTAAAATTTTTATTAACCCTTTATCTGTTAAATGTTCTCTGTTTTGTACAAATATATAGACTTTTCTTCATCTTAAATAACTTACATGTTTTCTAGACTGTAAATTAAATTGATTAAAATATTCTATAACATTTTTGGCTGAACCAAAACTAGTAGAACCATAATAATAAGTATTTTGGATTTTTCTATATCCAATGTTACCACCTAGATAATTTTTTATTTTCGTTAATAATATATTCTTTTGATCGATTTGATAATTTAATCTTATTTCTGGCTTGTTTCTTTTAACACGATTAATAATCTTTACCTGAAAGCTAGCGTCCGCGTCAGAGAAACCTGCTAATCAATGATTGTTAAAATTATCCGTTAAATTTAAAGTAAAATTAATACTTATATCTTTATATCTATCATGATTTAATATATTATTAATTACTTGGTTAAATCTATTTTCTGACCTTAATTTACCATTTATCAAGTTTAGCACATTTAGTATTCCTTTCTTTTTAGACACTATTAAAAGATATGCGTTTTTATCTTTCACTTTTCTAACATTACAATTACCTAATTTTTCTTTTAGATAATAAGCCAGAAATGCATCTGGAAAGCTAAATACTATAACTAATTGTTGAGCTTTACTAAAATGACCATCACCATCTATTAAACCTGCTAAATAATGACCGAGTTGTTCGTTATTAAGAGGCTTAAGATGTTTAGGTACATGTTCTGATATATGTTTTACATGTTCTGAATTTACCACCACTCCGTTGCGTAGAGTCTCTGAGGTTCCATTTCTTGTATTTGATCTTAATAATGAAATGTTACCTGCTGATTTACTTTTTTGTTTTAACTTTTTCACTATGTCGTGTTCGATGGAGTATTTAAAACTTTGTAACAAAGTAGTCCCAGCATACAGCAACGTTAAGAGGCCTACAAATTTAACCTCTGGATGACCGAAGAATCAAAATAAATGTTGATAAAGTATTGGATCACCACCTCCTGCAGCTTCAAAGAATGATGTATTAAAATTTCTATCTGTTAAAAGCATTGTTATTGCTCCGGCTAGTACTGGTAATGATAGTAATAATAATACTGCTGTAACTACTACAGCTCAACCGAATAAAGCTAGCTTATGTAATCTTATACCAGGACTTCTCATATTTAGTATAGTAGTTATAAAGTTTATAGCACCTAACAAACTACTTATACCAGATAAATGTAAACCAAATATAGCTAAGTCTACACTAGGTCCACTGTGACTTTGTATTCCACTTAATGGAGGATAACAATTGTGTTGGTAACCTCACTTTAGGGTTTTATAGTTTAAATTTTTTCTTCTTTTTCTTTTAAGAAAAAGACAGAAGCAGAAATAAAATAAACCTGTACTAAATTTATCGTTACACGCAGTAAATCTCTTTACTGTTCGGACTATACCTTCATCTTAATAATATTGATAACTTAGTGTAGTTTATGTAAAACTTTTGCGTAATTTTCTTATCATATCTCTTATATTTGACAATTTATAATAATTACCTTTATTTTTAGTATAAGATCTGGCTCATATTCTATACTCTAAAGATTTGATTCCTTTCATTGTATTTTTAAAGAAAACTATAATATTTTCAATTGCCCTAGAATTAGCAGTGTCTAAAATATAGTAATTATGTAATTCTTTATATCTTATTGGGTTTTTTATGTGTAACATAATACGTATTGCCTCTAAGACAACTTTATCTAATTTTTGTGTTATACCAAAAGCATGCACTATTCTATCTGAGCTCTTATTCGTTAGATAAAAACTACCTTCAGCTTCAATAAAGCCAACTAATCAACTTTTAGTCATCACCTTATTAATAGAATCTACATTAGTCAACGGTAAATTTGCATTCTTTCAAGCAGGAGACATATAATTATTATTAGGTCTCGAGTTTTTAATAGCTAATAGTTTTATATTTTTCTCTTCTTTAGTCATAGTGGTATTATTTAATATTGACAATGCTTTTTTTAATTTTATATAATCAAAATATTTAGTAGTCAAAAGAGGATATTTATCAAAAATAGGTATTAAAACTGTTTCCAACTTTTTTTTATCTCTAATAAAATATTGTACATTTGTACCATCTTTTGTTATAGAACCCACTCCTAATTCTTTTTTTATATAATTTAATATTCTTAAATTAAATAGAGATTGAGTTAATTTAAAACTTAAAGTTCATTTAGTTGATAAACCGACCACTTGCTTTGAAATATGAAAATTACCATCTCCATCTGTAAAACCAACTAACCATGATTCAAACAAAATTGGATCTGAAGATTTATTATTAAGATGTTCTTCGTTAAGTCTCTGATGTGTAGTAAATAAACATTTATTTACTACACAGGCGTATTGTCTCCATGACATACACATTTTTACATACGTATTATTTAAAATTATATTAAATTTAACTAAACATGAGTAGTGTACTACGTGTAATATATTAAAAAAATCAATAATTACTAGAAGAGGTTCACGCATCGAGAAGAATTTACTTTTTTTTATGTCACCATAAAATAACTGCCTAATTCCTTTAACAGTTCAACCAGTACCAACTCCATTTTCTATACCACTAGCAAATAAAAATAATAGTAAAGCAGGAGGTAATAACCAGAAACTAATGTTATTTAATCTAGGAAATGCCATATCTGGACCTCCAACTAATAAAGGTAATAAAAAATTACCAAAACCTCCAATTAAGGCAGGCATAACCATAAAGAATATCATTAATATAGCATGAGCAGTAATGATACTATTATACAGCTGATTATCTGCAATATATTGAACACCCGGTCCACTTAATTCTAATCTGATTAAAACAGAAAAAGCAGTACCCAGTAATCCAGAAAATAAAGCAAATATTAGATATAATGTTCCTATATCCTTCGCATTTGAAGATAAGAATCAACGCTCGGTTCATAGAGATATATTGGATTTTAATACCGATATCTTAGACTGATCGCTTTCTATTTCATTAGGTTGCTCACCTTTTAAGTTTCTATTAAGTAAAACCTGAGCGGGCTCGGGATGGGAGGCAGGATCTGGCAAATCATAACCCCACAACACTATTCGTAATCGTAATACAATATATTACTAGAAACAGGTGGTATTTATTTAAAAGTTTATTGTTTTGAATTTAAGTTTAAATTATTAATATGAATTAATTATAAAAAAGCTTTATGTAATATACGTATAATAAAAAACTAATTACGTATACTATTTTTATAAGATAACAAATTACATTTAATATAAATTATATTTGTTTATTTATAACACGAAATATTATTTATAATTAATTAATATAACCAAAACAACATATAATATGAGACAATGCGGGTTATTTTAAGATTTATAATAGTTACTTAAATCCATTAAACTATTTTCTATTATACTTACTAAAGGAACTATAATTAAAAAATGAGCGAAATATAATACTGTACTTATTTGTCCAAATTCTATAAATGGTGATTCAACATGTTTGGCTCCTAAAACCATTAATATTAAAAAATTAGCTACAAATATATAAAAAACTATTTTACTTAAAGGTCTAAATTGGATACCTCTACTTCTACTTAAATCAGTAAATGGCATGATTAATAAAGCTAAAATAGCACTAAACATAGCTATAACACCTAATAATTTATTAGGTATAGATCTTAATATGGCATAGAAAGGTAAAAGATATCACTCAGGAACTATCGCAGGAGGAGTTTGCATAGGGTTAGCCATAACATAGTTTTCACTATCTCCTAATACATTAGGCATAAAGAATACAAATATACTTAATACTATTATAAATAAAAATATAGTTATTAAATCTTTAAATAAGAAATAAGGAGCAAAAGGTAATCTATCATAATTACCTGAAACACCTAATGGATTACCTGATCCAGCACTATCATGAAGTGCTATTAAGTGCATTAACGCTAAAGCAGCTAATACGAAAGGTAATACAAAATGTAAAGCAAAAAATCTATTTAAAGTAGCATTATTAACAGAAAAACCTCCTCAAAGAAATTCGACAATATCTTGTCCTATTCAAGGTATAGCACTCATAAGATTAGTAATAACTGTTGCACCTCATAGGCTCATTTGACCATAAGGCAAAACATATCCCAAGAAAGCTGTAGCCATCATTAATAAAAATATAACAGTACCTAAAGTTCATACTAATGTTCTAGGTGCTCTGTAAGATCCATAATATAAACCTCTACCTATATGTAAATAAACTAAAAAGAAGAAAGCTGCAGCTGTATTACTGTGTAAATAACGTATTAATCAACCATTATTAACATCACGCATAATATGTTCTACTGAATTAAAAGCTTCCAATACACTAGGATTATAATGCATAGCTAATGTTACACCTGTGATTATTTGTATAATTAAACAAACAGCCAATAAAGAACCAAAATTCCATAAATAGCTTATATTAGATGGTTGTGGTGAATCTATCATATATGAATTAACCAATTTTAATAAAGGATGACTCTTGAAAATTCTCATGATTAAATTAAAAATTTGTTTTCTTTTTTTATTCTAGATGTTATAATGGCAAAAAGCTGATCTAGTAGTTAAATTAAACTATATAAATTAAATAAGGATATATTGTATTGTTTTCCTGGTGTATATTGAACACATTACTAAATTACCTTTAAAAAGCTAAACTTTTGTGGGTAACTTTACATAAATAATAGAACCTATATCCTTAAGTAAATAAAGATCACTTGGAGCTAACTGTAAATTATTTATTTTTACAGAAAGTATATTTAAAGCTATATTTTGCATATTAATAATATGAATATAGTTTTCTGCTAAGTACTTTATTAATAGTATTAATCTGTAAATATATAGATAAAACCTTACTTATATTATATACTAATTAAGGAAGTATACTTAACAAACTTCGTTTGTTAAGTAGCCTTAATTTTAATATTCTCGTTAAAATTAGAAGCATTTACAACACTAAATAAGGATAATAATATTAATAAAAGTAAACTATTGTCAAATAATGTTAAATAAGGTATTAATATATAGAAAATAAGACCAATTAAAATATATAAAGCATAGCTTGTAATTACACCAGTATCCAAGCTAGCTATATTTTTACTTAAATTAATTAAACCTTTTTCTAAACCATAAGGTCCTAATAATTCTACACTTCCTTTATCTATAACTTTAGTAGTTTGACCCCCTAATTTAAGAATTAGACCTGTTATATATTTATTATAAAATAATTCAATCAAGAAACGTTGGTTAAAGAATCCAAATATATTATAACCTAATCTAGAAAATTTAAATTGAAGAATGACTTTAGGTAAAAACTCTGAAAAGATTATAGCTATAATACTAAGAGATACAGTAAATATTAAGGGTAATAATTTAAAGAAAGTTGGTACAGCAAACTCAGTATCTAACATTATTTCATGTGTAGGATGAATAAATAAACTATTATCAGAAAAAAAAGCAGAACCTAATCCTATAAATATATCTTTAGTTATATAACCAAAGAATATTGAGAAAATAGCTAGTATAATTAATGGTAAACTCATAAATATATCACCTTCATGAGCATTTTTATAATTAACAACTGGTCCATTAGGATTTGTTAAAAAAGTTAAATATAAAACTTTCACTGAGTATAGAGTAGTAAACATGGCACCTATAGTAGCTATAAAGTAGACAACTGTACCACTAAAATAGAATTGTCCATAAGCGGATTCTAATATAAAATCTTTACTATAAAATCCTGTCATAAAAGGGAAAGCAACTAAACTAAGACTTGCTATTAACATTACAGAATAAGTTAAAGGTAAAAATGGTCTTAATCCACCATATTTTCTAAAATCTTGATTGTCAGCAACCGCATGAATAACAGCTCCTGCGCCTAAGAATAATAATCCTTTATAAAAAGCATGATTAACTAAATGAAATAAAGCTATATTATATGAAGACAAACCGACAGCTATCACCATCATTCCTAATTGACTCATAGTGGAATAGGCGATAACTTTTTTAATATCTTGTTGGAATAAACCTATCAGTGAACTAAAAACTGTAGTTATTGCTCCTAATCATAAACATAATATTAATACAGTAGAACTATATTCTATTAAAGGACTTGTACGCATTAATAAATATACACCCGCGGTAACCATAGTAGCCGCGTGAATTAAAGCACTAACAGGTGTAGGCAATCTTGTTGGTTTTTAGTATATATTAACTAAAAACACTCAGCTACTTATATAACTGTTCGGACTATATCTTCGTTTATATTATTTTATCTAATCTATTAAGGTTTTTATTATATCTTTTTAAAATAATAAGACCTTCTTCAGTTAAATGTTTCTTATCATATACTAATTTAAACATTTTATTTCAATTGAAATAAACGATACATTTTTTGGTTTTAAGAGGATGGGTGTCAAAATATTTTATTACTAAAGATAGTTTAGTTGTATTAACTGTCATATTATAACCGGCGTAACTACGAAGATAATGTGTTTTACCATTTAATAAGTGCGCTAAGTATTGCATTTCTTCAAAATTACCTTTTTGAGATAATATATACCTTAATCTAACTAACCCTCCGGCTTTAGGTCTACCAATTATAGAACAAGTAAAGCAACCTTCAGCATCAGTAAATCCACACAATCAAGAGTCTGATAAATCAGGCTTATAAATATTATCAATATAGGCAATATTTTCTTTATATACCTTATTATACGCAGCTATAAATAACTTAAATTGCGTCTTTCTAGTGGCCATAAAAATATTTCCATTAAATATTGTTATTATTTTAAATAAACCCTCTTTGTCTCTTACTCTATAACAATGAGTCTTATTATTTTTATCTTGAACTCTGACAATACCAAATCCTAAGGCTTTCTTTATATAAAATAAAACTTGAGCATCTGAACTTGATTGTGTTATCTTGAATTCTAAATAACCATCTTTATTAATAATAAATGAACCATCACTTTCTGTAAACCCTATTAGTCAAGATTTAAATAAATTATCTTTTAATACAAACGCTTCACGTGTAGTCTCTGAGGAACCTTTATCTTTTGCTTTACATATGATAAAGTTTCCTGCGGATTGTCCCTGTTCTTGAATTTTTCCGAGCAAGAAATATCTCTTGAGAGGACCAAGAATTAAAGCGGGATGTTCCCGCATATAGTGAAGTTTAAGGAAAGCCCGGTTACACCAACCTTCCATAGCCATAGGTAATCAAACGTGTAATCCAACTTGGGAACTTTTAGCCATAGCTCCAATTAATAAACATATACCTATAATTGTAACTATGTTTTCATTAACAAAAGGTGCTAATGAAAAAACTGTACTATAATCAATATTACCAAATGATCATAGTATAGCAAACATACCTATAGTTAAAAAACAATCACCTACTCTGTTAGTTAAGAAAGCAGACATAGAACTTTGATTTGCCGCTATTCTAGTAAATCAGAAACTTACCAAAAGATATGAACAAATACCTACACCCTCTCATCCTACAAACATCAGTAAAAAATTATTAGCTGTAACAAGTATAATCATCATGAAAGTGAATAAACTTAAATAGCTGAAAAATCTTTGATTGTGTGGATCATGGCTCATATATCCTATAGAGTATATATGAACTAAAGAACTAACTATTAAAACAGGTATCAACATAGACACTGTTAAACTATCAAAATGAAAACCTCATAGAACATTAAGAGATTCACTATCCATTCATCTAAACAGATTTATAGATACTGGTATGTTATTTAAACCTACTTCCAAAAAGGCAACTATTGCCAATAAAGTTGTTACAATTACACTTGTACATGTAATTAATTGTGCTCCGCTAACTCCGACTTTTCTACCAAAAAAGCCGGATACTATTGATCCTAATAAAGGTAAAGTAATTATGGCTAAATACATTATTTATATTCTATTGCGATACTTCCTCTTAATCTATAAAATGCAACTAGAATACCTAAACCTATTGCTGATTCTGCACCAGCTATCGCTATTATATATATAGCATATGTTTGGCCTAATATATCATCAAAGCTAAGTGAACTTATCAATATTAAGAATGTAATAGCTAATAGCATTATTTCAATTGAAATAAGCATTAATATTATATTTTTTCTGTTTAAAACGAAACCTAAAATTCCGATTAAGAAAAGTATTAAGGATAAATTCATTATATATTTTTTTTTTTTCATAATTATAAAAAGGGTCATAAAAATAGACATTTAAACTTTTCACTGAGCGACAATATGGAAAGAGTTTAAGCAAAATTTTGGGTCACGGGTCACGGGTCACTATAAATTTGGCCATAAAGTATTGGACAAAGTACTCTACACTTCAATGATTATTACTAAAACAGTCCAATAAAGATTTAACCGAGACTATAATAGGTAATACAAGAAATAAATACTTCGAAAATTTTTTAGAAAGCATTTTTAGATAATTTAACATCGACTTAATTATTTTTTAATTTTTTTCTATAACTAAATCTATAAAAACTAGTAAACAGCTTATACTGTAATATAAAAATATTTACAATATATGTAAACCTAAATGAATAAGATTATTAAAAATAATTATATATTTTTTTTTTCATATTTATACCTAAAACAATGCTAGCATATTCGGCTAAGAAAAAGAAAACGAATATAACAACAACGACATGTTCTGTCATAAAACCACTAACAAGCTCTGATTCAGCCTCCGCCAAATCAAAAGGAGCTCTATTTGTTTCCCCCACGGATCCGAAAATTAGTCATCCCCTCCACAAAAATCAAAAGGCTCTGTTTCACCTGTAATATCGCTACTATCTTGTTTAAATTTTTTAGGTGGTTGTATACTAGAATCCGAATCATCTTCAAACTTCCTTTTAGTTGAAGATTCTGAATCTTTATTAACACTAGAAGCACTTTCTGGATTATTGTTAGTATTGGATTCTGAATCTGCAGAGACAGGTAAGTTAGTTCAACCTTCACACTCGCGTCTATTCAATTCTTCCTTTAATTCTTCATGCCGATCAGAATATTCTTGTAGTATTTCGGAGGCTCCATCTTCCTCAGGCCCTACAATTTCTTCAGGATTATCAACTATTTCGCCTGTATCTTCAATATATCTACGTAAATGATCTTCAGGAATATCTCTTACAGGATGGACCATCATAGCATCAGTACCTTCTTCAAAAAAGGATCTATTGGAATCTGTTGCGTAGCCACTCCCATCATCATCGATTGAAGGTGAGTTATTATCCGAGTTTTCCCCTATTTCTGAATTTTCATTTTCATTTTCATTTTCGGATTCTGAGTTAGGGAAAAATAAAGAAGTAGTACTAGAAAAAGAAGCTAAATCGCCCCTGACATTTCGTAAGACGCGATAAACTGTATTGCCTCTAATCTCTATGTCCGAATATAATAATCTATTTTTTTTATTGCTATTTCTATTTATGTTTTTTTTCATTTGTAGATGTTTGCTTATTTTTCTAAATATAAAATAATTTTCTTTTTTTTTTTTATTCGTTGATTTTAGGTTAAAGATAACTTTTAATTAGTATACAATTTAATTGTAATTGTTTAAATATAAGTTATTTATTATTTAATTTATAATGTGAAATAAAACTAATAAATTATTTTTATTAGTTCATTTTTTTTTTTAGATCCGAATTCT
>Ga0193693_1000173_pt1 | contig 10839 bp, 12 predicted proteins | sample L3a2metaG_FD_144916 | JGI IMG/M metagenome (GOLD analysis project Ga0193693, IMG submission 144916) | Soil microbial communities from a riparian zone of the East river system, Colorado, United States - L3a2 | ecosystem: Environmental > Terrestrial > Soil > Riparian zone | place: USA: East River...
CTCACGAGAAAGTACAATTCAAGTGACCACCCAATTCCATTCCATAAGGCACAGGACCTGGGTAAGATACCAAAGAAGCTCCCTGGTGGACCCGCGCCAGATCTTGAAGAGGCATTCGATGTGAGCACTGCGCTGGTCAACCTTACCCACTAATAGTGTCTTTTGCTAGGTGGATGACGCTGTCGATGACGCAGATGACGACAAGAAGGCTGTCGATCCAGACGATATCAAGCTAGACCGTCTGATTCAAGCGGCGAGCAAGAAGAAGAAGGCGGCGATGACCACAAAAGGGAAGGGCGCTGCGAAAGGCAAGGAATAATCGAGACAACTCCTAGGCACCGCACATGTACAGTATAGAATGTTCTTGATTCTTTTATCTTCACACGCCTATGTCTTGTTTTCCTTTTTTTCCATCAATCAGGAACGGGCAACCTTTTAGTTCGAGGGTACAGTAATCATCATATTTATTGCATTATATGTATGTTCTAATCACACTTGTGCACATTGAGTGCTGCTTCTTGAGGTTCCCAGGAACCCGTGGCGGTCCCCTCCCGTAAACAATGTCCGATAAAACGGGCGCTAGGACTCTTGATGTGAAAACCCCAAAATCGCTCATTTGGTGCTTGTTATTGCATCCGTCCCTTTAATACCCCATGATCCAAATGAACTGGTTCTTAAATCCCGCACGCCTTCTCGCTGTCACATCCTGGGACCTGTGCAACTGTTTACTGCTGCTGCTAGATCCTTGTCTCGCCTTTTTGGCGGTCTACTTGAGCTCGTCAGTCGCAGATTGCAGTCTCTTCGCAGTCCTGGTTTACGACAAAGACACCGGCCGTGGCAGCACAAAGCCCTTCCATTTCATATTGAATATGGAATTCATCTAGCAATAAATGAGGCCCACGGATCATAACTTACCAGTATCGGGACTCGAAGTGGGCCCTATTCTGCCGCTGCGTAGGCGTAGGCAACCATGTGCCAGTGAGAAAGGCGGTTTTGTCGAAAGATCGATGCTTTGCTCGTGACTCCCGAGTCGGAGGCCGCATTGGTGCCGTCATTTCTCCTAGTCTCTCGTCGTCGTCGTCACGTCACTAGCAAAAACACACCGTGAAGGACAATACAAAACTAAATAAAGTCTCCGCAAATTCCCAAACTCGTCACCGCAGGAAAATCCGTCAAGGCGCATGCATGCCCCTGCCTGCCTGCCTGCCTGCCTGCCTGCCTGCCTGTATCTGTATCTGTATCTGGCGAGGATGCACAGAAAGTTATCTATACGTGCTCATCGTGGAAGGTCAAGGTGATCCGATGGATGATGATCCTGAATTGCGCAATCGTGCGCACCCAGCCTGAGACTCGGAGTATAACTCGGCATCGGATCTCCCAAGTAGTCCAAAGCCTTGGACGCGACTGTCCTATCCCAGCCCTGGGACCAGAAAATATGATACCTCCCTTTCACATCTTCCTTCCCCTCCCCCAAAAGGGCCACCACGTACGTATACGTATAAGGCCGACAAACGCAGAAAATGCAGTGTGTGTAAGATTCGTCTTCTTTTTCCCTGTCTTTGTTCGTTCGTTCCTCGTTTTTTTTTTCTACTACTATCGACCACAATGGTGAGTTGCAGCTCTTCCGCTCTTCAGTTTCCGTCCAGACGCAGATATCGCCACTGGCTCACTGGCTCACTGATACTCTAGGGCGTCGAAGTTGTGGTGCTCCAATCTGGTGATGGACAACGCCCTCGAGTTGGTGGTGCGGCGCGCGCACCGGCGCTTCTCTCTCTCTATCTCTCTCTCTCTCTCGGCTTTGACCTGACGTGGATGCCCCCATCACATCATCATGATATCTAGACACGGTCACGACACACTACGTGGGGACTATCGTCAGCAACGGCTCTACATTCGGCTCTAGCCTGGTCCGGTCAGTCTGGAATTTCCCCATCACATGAGCGTAGTTCCCTTCTCCCCTCACTGACATTTCGTACGGGTTGTTTGTCCTCGGCTCCTCGCCCTCGCGTATACGATAGGGGGACACCCTTTGTCACCGAGATCGGTGTTGGCAAAGCGATCAAAGGCTGGGACGAGGGTAGGGCTTACTACATTCCGGAGGCCAGTCTGTCACTCTTACTGATAATCGCCGATGTGATCAGGTGTCCTACAACTAACGGAGGGATCTAGAGCAATACTGAAGGTATCGCCGGATTACGTGCGTATCATGACGATCTCTATGTTAAGCAGCATTTTCACCGTCGGCTATTTCAGGCGTACGGTACTCGGGGTTTTCCACCAGTCATTCCACCAAACGCAGCCCTCGAATTCGAGGTGGAGCTTCTTGAGATCAAGCGTACAGAGAAGGGTTCTCAAAGAGATACATAATCTCAAATTGACGCTGTAAAGCCGTACAGATTAATTATTGAGCATTGTACATAGACAGAGAAATATAGGCGAAGTTCCCAAACGGTATTTTCTTGGGATATACAAGCGCCTACAAAACTCACCCGGCTGGTGACCGACCGGGATTCTGGACCGGAGGTAGGCACGCAGGTCGAGAGAAGCACGTGTAGAAATGATGTGATAACTGAATGGAATACAGGTCATGACTTGTGGGGATGGTCACAGTCAAACAGTCGCTTCGTCCTCGTGATCTGCCCGGACCTCCTCCACAAAGTCACGTAATATTTCGCCAAGCTCGATAATCAGGATATCTCGGTCCCAGTCCGACCTATGAGCCCAAACACACCCGAGACACGATGCACGTAGCTGCTCCAACTGCTCGATGTTGAGGAGATCAGTCGTATCTCGAAAACCATCTCCTAAGTGGGTGAGTGCATTTTGATCAAAGTGGAAATCGGGAAGTGGCGTCGGTTCACGGTCTACTTCTATCGCTTCGAAATCGCATTCTGGCGCCGGTGGAGCAGTGGCGGTTGACTCGCCAGTGATAGGGGGTATCGGGGTAGATGCGTCGGCGTTCGAGACGGGTGGTTCGGAGATTGGACGTAATTCAGAGCTCTGTGTCGACTCGGGCGGCGGCAGCACGGGACTTGGAGAACGAGGTGGATGCGGAACCTCCTCGGGCGCATCCACTGTCATGGGGTCAGGCGCCGCGCTGACCGATGTACTAGAGGGTGTGAAGAAACGTTGATAAGGCGGTTGATCAGAATGTGAAGGAGCGGGGTTGAGAAGTGAAGGATCAAATCCACCACCCATAGCAGATGGAGGCACGTCTGGTAGCCGGCCCCCATTACCATCAGGGTCGACAGAATCAGGAGTTGATTGTGGTTGTGGACAAGACAGGTAGACAGTAGATGCAACAGTAGACACTTGCTGAGTGTTGCAGGGCTCTGCTAAGTTTGTGTTCATAGACACGTCCTCCTCGTTGTTCACCCGCGAACGCTTAGCATTGCGGCCATCACTGATTTCGTCGCCAGATGTCTGTGAACCGGTGCTCGGTCCAGTTGACCGTTGTCGCTTGAGCCTTGCTGCACGCTCAAGTTTTGTTACGTCTGTAATGGCGATCTCTGGCTCTTGCCCATTGTGCCGCGCGCTTCGGCGAGTGCCAGGTGCATACGTTTCGCTTCCCGCATCAGCCTCCTGGAGACGTTGTTCCTTCGCTTTCGCTTTTGCTTTCTCCTTTTCCTTTTTTCTGGCCGCGCGCCGCTGACGTTCGCGATCTGCCATGCGCTCACATTCAGTGCGAAACTGCGGATCGAAATCCTGCATGGAGACCTCGGTTGCCGTATACATTGCTTGAGCGCGATGCAAACGCTCTAGGTCCTCTGACCGGCACACGACCGCATTATGAACCATCTTCCCGACGTCATCGAGAAAAGCGTGGGGCGTTAGATATCGATTTTTGTGCAATTCGACATGCATTCGTTCCAAGTCCATGTCAAATAGCTTAGGTACTTCAGGTTGTCGTTCAACGGCGGGGGGGGGCTGCGGTGGTGGTGGCACAGATTGCTCGGCAGGGGGTTCTGTGACGCAGTTCACGACAACTTCGGTGTGGTTTTCAACAACCTCGAGTACACCATTGGGGCCCTCGTGAGTCTCAACTGTTGTGACTTTATCAAAAAGTTGTGGCTGCGATTCCGGTACAGGAACTTGCTCGTACACAGGAAAACGATACTCCTCCTGAAGGAAATGATCTTTTAATCACCAGAATTGTTTTTTAACAATGACTTACGGTCGCTGGTTTGGTAAAGCGTTTGAACTTGCGTTTGAGTTCGGTGAGAATCGGCCCTAAGCGAAATCTAAGAAGAGTGAGTATTCGGTGGTCGTTCTCCTGTTGCACAGCGAGTTCTACCGCTGTCGGCTGTCTCGGCTCCATAGGCGGTGCGAGCGGGAGCTCCTCAAGTACGCGTCGCTTGCGCTTTAAGCCATCCGGGAATTGATGCGGTGGCCGCTGGACGTCCTTGAATAGGTCCTCGAAGAAAGCTGCGCGTTGGGCTGCGCTGGGTCGAGTGATCTCGATGCGAGTCTCGCGTGTAGGACCGAACCAAGCTCGCACATCGCGTGGGAGGGACATATAGGACCCATCCACGACCGCGAGAAGAAGAATAGGGTCGGTAGGAGCGAGTGTGCTCAGCATGGCATGAACGGTACTACGGCACGTCTCAGATACGGTGGAGCACCAGCCCCGGAGGGATGGAATGTAGATAATCGACGGCTGATGCCGCTTTGCCTCTACGAAAAGTTGGACTATTGCGGCCTCGCTCGTCTGCATGGCAAAGGGGGAGACAATGAGAATAAATTCGGCGACAGCTACATGTAGACAAACCCTTGTTGAATCGGATAGGATAGTCCCTAAATCCAAATTCTGTACATGATAGCCTTCTAGGTGATGAAGAGTTGCAGTGCCGACATAGTTTTGGCCCATGCCTACTGGCCCGTGAAGAGCTATCCTTGGTCGGTAGATACGCAGGGTCTCCATAGCTAAAGTCAATTATTAGCCACGCATTGCTGAGGATGTAGAAACGACTTGCATTGCAGCATGAGTTCACGCTCCAAACCCCCGTCTTGACCCTCATCCTCCCACTCGGCCTCCTCGAGCGCAGTACGTTTCTTACTTAAAGGCATTACTTTGCCGATTACAGCCTTGACTTTGTCCAGCGTTTGAGAGAGTAGAGGGACCAGCTGCGTTGGCAATGGGGATGCGACCGATGCTGAGGAACGGGCGGAGGAGGGCACCAGCTCTGGAAAATACAAACATAAATGAACACGAAGGCTTATTCTAAAGAAAGCGCCCTACTCTTCACGGAGATCATGAAATCTCGTAGTTCGACCTCAATAGTCTCCGGCTTGAGTAGCAAACGATCATTCGATTTGTATATTTGAGGATATCGTCGCTGCACTGCGTTCAGAGCTGCCTCTGTGCAAAGGGCCTAGTTGAACATGGAGAAAATGTGTCAAACATAGGCGCAGGCGTATTTGGACGGCCATGAACGTACTCGTAAATCGGCACCACCATATCCTTTTGTAAGCTTCACCAGGCCTGCGACTTGTTCCTCACCCTTCTCCCCTTCCCATCCAGCCCATTTCTTCGTCATAATCCCCAAAATCTTCTTTCGAGCTTCGAGAGTTGGGAGCGGAAAGTAGAACTCCCTGTCGAGACGTCCTGGCCTCCTCAGTGCAGGGTCCACGGCGTCAGGTCTGTTGGTTGCGCCGATAACAACAACCTGACCACGGCCGTCCATGCCGTCCATTAAAGCGAGTAATGTGGAAACTATCGAAGCATGGATCTGATCTTGCTTAGATGAGCGAACGGGAGCAAGCCCATCAATTTCATCAAAGAAGATTATACTGGGCTGGCAGTTACGAGCTTCCTCAAACAAGAGGCGAAGTTGGCGTTCTGCTTCGCCAACCCATTTTGAAAGAACGTCGGCACCTTTACGCATGAAGAAAGCTACGAAAGGGTCAGTGCGCACGCAGCAAGGTGGGAACCGCGCCTACAGATGCCTTTGCCATTGGAACGACAGCTGGAGGCCAGGGCACGGGCAAGGAGTGTCTTTCCTGTGCCTGGGGGCCCATGAAATAAGACCCCCCGGGGTGGAGTGAGATTGAATCTTTGAAAGACTTCGGGATATAGCAATGGGAGAAGAGTCATTTCTTTCAGCGAGTTTATATCTACCAGACGGTCAGGAAACATTTGTGAAAGGGTGATGAAAGACGAACGATCATCTAGCCCGCCCACTTCATCGAAAGTAACACTCTGGTTCACTCCAAGTGGATCAGCATCCGCCAATGCTGCGAGGAGGTCAGTACAACATTCGTCTAAGCGTAAGACGCGACTCACCAGCGTCGCCGACCTTGCCAAAGTTTGCTGGGGTCCCAGCTGCGGCGGCTAAATCTCCTGGTAGAAGGCCACCGAGACCACCAGTGAATGCGCCATTTCCAAACCCTTTTCGCGGCGCTTGTGTCGGTACGTCCGAGTCCTACGTGGTCTTAGTTACACAGGAACGGTGGAAAAGGTAGGTCACATACCGAGTCCTCTCCAGGAAGACCCAAAAATCGGCTAAGCTCTGCCCCATTGGCACTCCAACCCGGTCCCTTCCTCGTGCCGCTGCGGTTCCAGTTACTACGCCCACCTACATGCCTGCTTGAAGTGGGCTTCGGTGGGGCCATTGGTATTTCGTCCAGAGGCGGTGGGATGGCATAATTCACTTTGACGCGCTGCCGCAACGCATAAGGCTTTCCATCGCTCGGTAATACTTCATCCTCTCCTTCACCATTAACCTCAACCTCACCCTCCGCATCGACATCCTCGTCGTTGACGACGAGGTCGGACGAGGCCTCCGGCACGACATCCTCCATCGAGTCATCCGCAGAGTCGTTCGCATGTTCAGCATCGACATATCCATCTGCATCCTCATCGTCGCGAGCAATCCTACGGGATCGTAGACCAGGTCGTCTGCTATCGCGTCTCCGCAAGGGAGATGACGTAGTAGGTGGCCCTCGACGAAGTCGCCGGCTTGGCGAGCTCTTGGGTGGGTCGGGCTTCTTACTTTGACTGCGTGTGGAATAGCGGCGCCCGTTACCCGAATCCCCTTCATCACTGCTGAGAACTACATGGTTTGGTCTGGAGCGAAGTCTCCTTGTGGCAGGGCGGGGTGCATCCTCGTCATCGAAGACTACATCGGGGTCCCCCTTCGGCTCGTCATAGCCTGCTGTAGTAAGAGGATCAGGTTCGCTGTCAGACTCCTGATACTTTGCAATGGCGACACGTCTACCGCGCATAGACATCCCATAGACCTTCTTGGCCTCAGGTTCCTCGTCCTCGCCTTCTGCATCTTCCTCATGCATGCCATCAGGGTCCATTGATCCATTGCTTTCATGGTATTCCGAGCCCGAGGCTAGGCTGTGTGCTGAACCGATGCTGTTTCTGTTGCGAAGTTGCATGTTAGAGGGGATCTTGATCGAAAAGGGTGGAGTGGGTTGATGTGGGAAATTGAAACCACCAACGCTGGTGGGTAGCAAAGTGGGGGAATGATGCAACGAGAAGCTTTCGGGATGGTTTCCTTGCATCGAATTCGAAAGGCCAAGTTCGACCACTTGGCACTTCCAGGTGGAGGACGAGGCGGGGATGAATAAAGGGAGAGAGAATGAGAGTGAAATCGAATCAAAATGGATAAGCGTGACACAACAACAGCCACGTCACGCGTTCGTCACAGGATGTCACGACGCCGCCTATCACCTCCTCGTCATCCTACCACCGCCCGAACTTCCTGCCATCCGTTCAATTTCTTTCCCCTGACGGGACCGGGTTCAGTGAGAAATGTGTGCTCCCGTCACTTTTTCACATAAAAGCGAAAAAGGGGAAAGAAAACTGCGAGGGTCGGGAGATAATGACAGGGGGACATCTGAGAGAATATGCTGCATTAAAACTGACGAACATGGTGGAAGGGCCAGAGAGAGGGGAGTCGTTTTTCACCCATTTCTTCGTCGTAACTTTGCCCTCAGCCATCCGCTTTGCACGCCTTGCGGCCATTGCCGGTCCAGTGTGACACGATCACGAGACTAGTTACTCAACGATTCTTAAATTTATCAAAGCGCACGCAAAAACCCTTAAAGCCTAAACGCCCCAACATCTGTAGCTCTCAAACTCGTTCATCAGAGTCATTTGTCCAGTTTATCTAGGGGAGAGCTATAACTCGGCACAGGCAACAGGCAGTTTAGATGGATATCCAGTGAATTTACGGTCACGTGGCTCTTTTCTTCAAACGTCTTTTACGTCAAGTGGCACCTCAGATCGATCATCAGCGCTCCGCTCATGCAAACGAGCCACGATGTCTACCCCGACTCTCTCAAAAGCGGGTGCAAGGTATGTGCCGTGTATGAGCCATTGCTGTCACACTTACAGTCGATTGCCACCATACGACCCGCGGTCCCGCTTCTAGCTTCGCCCAGATCTATGACTCCTTACCCCCGGAGGCACAACGCACGCTTTTTCAGAGTTATCTTGTACCACTGCTAGATGACTTGCCCGATTCTGTTTCAACCAAAGTCATCAATGCTGCCAAAGAATTGCGGACGTTTTTTATGGGTATACCCAAGCTCGACTACAATGCCCTGCGAACGGAGCTCGAGCAGCTTCTAAATGACATAGAGCGCGACCGGAAGCAAGCTCAATATATCAAGGCGCGCTCTGCCCGCGAGGAATTGTTCGAAGAAACTATTGATAGTCTCTCGACATGGGTCAATGATATCTGGTCGGTCATTTTCGAATATCAGACAAACTTCCACTTGGCGCATCAATGCCTCTTGCTCGCAGCGGAAATTCTCGGACGGATGTATGCTCCACACGGTCGGTGCGTGTTGCTTAACTTGTCGTTGAACTACTGCTGGAGAGGTGTGTTAGATGCAACTGTATCCTTGTGAACTTGCGGTTCGTTACGAACATCAGGCGTCGTAAAACTGGGAAAATCGTCAAGACTTTTCGCCTCGTTGGTATAGCCTACTTCGAGCGCGTCCTTCTTTGGACATGGCGTGATTTGTTTGTTACGATGCTCGCGAGTAATCCTGGACAGAAACAACTCGTCCCTGACATGCTGCAGGACATTCGGGCCATCTTGGGCTGGAGATCTCTCCCGAAAATGTTATTTGGAGGCCAAATGAGTCAGTTTCATTCATCCCCTTTTTTTCGCCATCACTGAATATGACGGAGATATAATTGGCGGTGTTTCTGAAGATGGGTTGGACGAGGACCTAGATTCTGACGTGGATGATGAAAACGACGAAGACGAGTTCCTCACGGAAGATGATGGCAATCGCTCCTGGCAGGATTACCCGAGTTCCTTTGACCTCCGCGCTGATCACTGGCCCAAATCGACGGGTTTTGTTTTCAATGACATCCGGGATCTCGTTCAACAAAGCCTCGTCTCTTATTTTGAGACTGCACCCTCTCCTGAGATGTACAGAGCCATAAGAAGCATAAGCACGGACGCGGCGACTATTCGACGATCGCTTCTCGATGTCGCGGAGTCCAACGCTTTGTGGAGTTCTGACAATTTTGCCGCGGCGCTCAGTATCTTTGCGTCCGAAGACTCCACCGAGACCATCTGGAAACTTCTTTCACGCGGTGCACATCTTCTTCGACCTTGCGATGCCCTCGACTATCAAAATGCCGTTGTTTCTCTCTCGACCAAATCTGCATTCAGATCCCGTGTCCTGACGATGTGCCAGGATGAGCTGCTCTCCATTGCACGCGAGTTTCGCGCGTCGCTTTGCCTATCGTTCTCGCGTCTGTATGATTCCGCGCGCGTTGCCGAGCTCGATGCTCTCCTAAAGCAGAGATCCCTATCCCGTACGAGTAACATTGAGAGCTGGGTCGGTGCTGTCTTGACGCCAGGCCCGAGCCACCCGCACCCCATGGCTTTTGCAGCCATGATGATGGGTCTGCCGGTTCCAGTACCCGTCGCTGGCGGAGAGTTGGGTGGGGTGGATGATTTCAACATGCTCGATCTCGAGAAGGACAGCGATCCTGATTTGGACGATCTCCGTGAGGAGTTCAGGCCACAATTCAAGGAACGAATTCAAGGCTGGCTGGGAGCCTTGCTCGCGATCGGAAAACAAGACAAGATCTTCCGTGCTGTGTTTGAGGAGTTGTTGACCATGATGCCATTCCTTCGTGACTCGGATATCGTCGACGAGATGGTTAACCGGTATGTCGCCCGTTTTGCTTTCCCTTAAATGCCTCCCAGTGCTGACATATAACCCCCGCGCGGCGGTTGCAAAGGATATCAGACATTCCGAGTAAGCAGCACATCTGTGACGGACTCGAAACATTCCATGCTTTTGTGAAAGCGGAATCTTGCAAAGAACAGACTAAGCTGAAGAGGCGCAAACGGAAAGAGGAGAAAGCGAAGCGCTCAACCCGGGGCACACAAGCGCCGAATTCGACATCGAGGACATCGAGGGCCCCTGCAGCGCCCACAGGTTCCGGTCCGTCATCACAGCCCCCGACTCGGAGTGGTTTCGACGACGTCGACTGAGCCGAATCGGTTCCCCAATATCAATATCTTACCGTACTTCTCCCCACGACTAATCTCAATGTTTTGGTCCCTTGTTGTCCCACCACATAGCCGTCATAGTATTCAAATGCTTCCAAGTAATATTACACAGTTAGATTTGTGTCTTCCTTTCACTGTACCATGTTCATCGAGACGCATCAACGAATACACATTGTCCCCATTCCATTACTTCACCGCGATCAGTGACGCCCTGCACGAAAAACCGTATCTCCTTCAGACCCTTGACAGCATCCGGCAGCACTCCCCAATCCACGTAAAAGCGATTCGCGCGACCATCGAGACCCGTGGTACCTATAAATGTGGCCTTGGTAGGACCCCCAAG
>Ga0193693_1000174_pt1 | contig 10839 bp, 17 predicted proteins | sample L3a2metaG_FD_144916 | JGI IMG/M metagenome (GOLD analysis project Ga0193693, IMG submission 144916) | Soil microbial communities from a riparian zone of the East river system, Colorado, United States - L3a2 | ecosystem: Environmental > Terrestrial > Soil > Riparian zone | place: USA: East River...
ACCACCGTAATCACGCACGCGAATCGCCACCCGAGACAGGAACGATGTCCGGCGCCAAAAGACATTCTGAAACAATAATCAGATTCTATCACAGGAATAGACTATTGTCCGGCGTACAAATTTGACCAAATCCCTACAGTAGCTCCGGAGGACTTGACTGAGCCGTCCAACCACCTGCTTGGTCTCCAGACGTCTGCATCATCCCCCCAGATATCCCTGTTCCTGAAGGAGGTGTAAGTTCCCGGAAATAGCGATTATACAATATAGTTACCTGTGATACGCAACGTCGGATATAATGATATGGGTTCCCTGGGGAATGTGGAGTTCTTTCGTGACACTGCCGGACCGGCAAAGGACTTGCTCGGACAGCGGTATGACTTCGTCGCGTGTCCCCACGCGGAAAAGGTGCGGAACCAAAGTATCGAAACGTACAGTCTCCTGAATGTCGGGATCGCAGGTCGGACCATCAATTATTTTAGTAAACGCGAGGTAGATTCACCTTAATCACCGCGTTGAGGAAGGGGAACTCGTCAAAGTTGACTGTCGCTGCATCATCAAAGTGATCAGCAGCCTGGACGTTCTGTATTTCATCCCGTAGTCGGCGTTGCTCATCAGGGTGGGTTGCGAGTTCAAAAAGGATCCAGCCTAAGGAAGTGGCTGTAGTCTCATACCCTGCTCCCAAAAGCGTGCTTGTAGTTGTCAGCCCACGTGACGATGTCTGTCGCGGGAAAGTACCCACCAAAGCTGAGGAGCGAGCTCGTCGTCAGTGAGCCGCCAACGCTCTACCTCGGAGCGATTAGCTATGACTGAGAAGACTTGATTAGAATGTGAGTGTCCAAAGGTGGTCGCGAATGCAAATACCAATTCGGCTGAGTGCATCCTTCTTATCAAGATCGTTCGACTCTAGTAATCTCGACTGAGTTAATCTTCGTGCGATGCCATTTGACAGTTGCACATGACGACGTAAAAATGCGAGACCAGAGGATGGAAAATAGATGATCGCATCCAAAAACCATGTGGGGAAGTGAACCATGACACCTTGACAGAACACTTTCCAATCCGACGGGAGTCCAAAACCTTTGGCCCTGAAACTCAAGACATCATGGAGCCGACTAACGTGTGTGAGGTATGAACGCACATAAAATCACGCAACGATGCAGCAAATTCTGCTCGGTCTTTCCCGTCATCGCGAAAGTCATATTTGAAAGCAGCTAGACCCAACGCGTTGAGTACCGCGGGGCCCAGGAATTCAGGAATGTTCTCCTCTCGGAAACCGTCGCTGAGCGACTCGGCGCGTTTTTGGAATTCCTGGACCAGCTTCAAGTCGGTAAGTGACGCCGTCATGGCCCAGTGAGACTACGCGATTCACCTCGCGAGCACACTGCCTAAAAATGGGGATTTGAGCCCTAGTTTCAGAAGCGCCGAATGCTGGAAGCAGAATTCGCCGTTGTCTATAATGGTCAGGACCTATCGGGGCACCGTTATTCCTCGGGTCCATCAGCGGATAAACGCGGGGTTTGATTACCCTCAGCACCATTAACGCCCCTACCAGTAGCTGAATTAAGCGCAAAACGTGCAGCGTATGACTTCACAAAATTGTAGCGCGAAGTTTGCAAAATATACTGAATGGCTTTTGGGTCGGAGACCCACAACCTATCATCCTGTTCGGCTTCGAAGTAAGGTTGTCGCGTCGCCCAACAGCGGGAAGAAATCACGCACACCAAGAGGAGCCCTGACTCTAGCGACCATTCCATAAACATTTTGCAGTTCTACGTCAAAACGACCAACTTGCTCCCTCATCAACTGGCGAAAATTACCTGTGAGAGGGGGGGTGCTTCTCAGCCACGGCAAGTGCCAAGATGCTTGTGCTGAGGGGTTCGGGATGCTCGTACCCAATAGAAAAGACTCAGGGGGTGGACCAGGCAAGTCATCAAGAGACCTTTTTCGCTTCACTTTCGGCGCACCATAAATGCAGCACAAAAAGGCAAAGCAGTGTACGATCAGGACGTACGGGATGTAGATGAACATGAATTCGCCGAACAACAGACTTGAGACCATCCAGCAGCTTAAGTACACAATGACGAGGTTTTGTACCTATTATGTGACACGCCAGGCATATGTTCACCCCACATTAATCGCTTCAGGTGCGTTTTCTCCCTTCGCCATCCCGGGCGGAGCGTAGCTCGGTTCAGTTTGAACGGTGGAGCCTCCGTGGAGGGTGCCGTGGCCGAATTTGTGGGATATAGGATGCTGAATTTTTGGATTCTTTCTGAGTGGGTCGAAAACTTGCAGCGTGAGCGTGGCGTAGCACAGAGAGGGACACGCACATATGCAGAACTGTACAGTTCATAAGCTTCAGCCTAGATTGGAAATGGGAGCCGAGATCGCCGCGCGAAATGAACAACACAGTGAGACTCAGCTCGGCTTAGTAAGCCGCGCTTTGTTGCTTGTCATATTCCACTATCGACATGAAGATGAACATTATCTATTCAAACTTTCGTTATGTACGTGCCAAAACCAACATCGTCTACAACACCGTGCGCAGCAGCGATTTCGACGTTCACAGCATGGAACCGTCAACAAGCTGGGGCCCGATTTCGTCTGTACGCTCCTTTGGTAACAAGGTCACCCAACGCGTTTTTTGGATCTCCGGAGCCTTCTTTCCAAAGTATCTCTCGCTTTCGAAACCCCACTGGTCACTCGCCCGCACCCAGTTTCCCAGCCCATCCACGTACACGGCTAGCTCTGAGTCTACCTGTTCGCCGAATTTCGGAATTTTGTTCTCATAAATGTCCTTGAACTTTGCTTCGAGTTCCTTGTGGTAATTATAGACCCAGTCCATCGCACCTTGGACGTCGGTCTTGTTGTGGTGCATGACGATGGTAATGATATTGTGGTTGTCGTCGCCGCGCGCTTGCTCTAGGTTATATGAGGCGATATCCTACTCAAGCAAACGGATCGTTAATCCTGTTGTCACGGTGCGGGGAATGGTATCACCGCTCACATTTCCAAGCAAGATCATGTCAATAGTCACGATCGACAGCTCCACAATATCGGGGTGGTAAACTGCCTCGTCGGGAAGGTTCATAGCCGTCTCGAGGATCGCAAAAGACGGCTTGGCGCCAATGGTGTCTCTCCTTACTTCCAAATACTCCTGGATGGTCCGAACATGCTTGTGCGTGCGGTCTGCTGCCTGCTGTACAACTGACTGTGTGTAAGTGGCGAAGGTATCGATAAAGTGCTTCTGTGACTGGGGACTAGCTGTCCTGATTGCAAGCTCCCAAAATCTGGATCGTGCCTTTGTCAGCATATATTTCTGTTACCTCTAGTGTGCCTTACTGTCTGGTAACTTCGCCGCCAATCCACTCTCCTTTGGGGCGAGGTTTGTGTGGGTTGCGCAATGCGTCCATGATAATGTCGGCCATGACCTGAACCTCATCTTCGGGCGCGACGTCTGAATATTCGTCGTAGACGAAGAACATGTTCATGAGGTCGCAACCGGTGCGCAGACGATCTTTGGTTCAACGATGAGCAAATCTTTCTGCGTTGTCTCGACAGCTACTTACCCTCATCAAGCAATGGATAAGCGAGGGAGGCAAGGAGGTCTATGAAGTGGTGAGTGAGAGTGTTCGGTTGTATAAGACGTAGTAGCTCATACTGAAGTCGCAACGATCGTAGGCATATTGAGCTTTAGGACTGAAAGCCTCGAAACTTCTTGCCCATGCCGCGGACGCCGCCTTAACCTCGGGGTAGTGAGGATTAAGATGACGAGGCCATTTCCAGTTTGTCAGGTTATCTGGTATGCAATATCTGTTGGACATGGTTGACTCTCCGTATCAAGGTGTAGCGGGTATTCTTAGTGGGGTAAAGTCTTAGGTTGAGGCGTCCATGGCTGGCCATGAATCTCGTTATATGCCTGACTCACTGAGTGAGGAGTTTCAACAGAGAGCCGAGCGTTTAGCTGGGAAGTCCTGAATACCCGAGACTCTCTACCTCGGTTCGGTTGAGAAGGTAACCCAGAATAACTATTGCACTGTGACATATGATTGCATAGCTGCAAGGAGAAGAAACCAGAACGCCAGAAGCGCCCGCCACGCCTGTACATGAAACCGAACTAACTGGCGCCCCCCCTTGTGGAGGGCCACCCATGCCCTGTGTCCAAAAGGGCCATCTGGCGGGAATATATTTGTTACCCATTCCTAACCAAATATGGTCCTTGTCGTCCTTGTCTTATCCGCCTTAGACTCTGAACTGTTCACGGTTTTCTGCTACGTCGGGCGCAAGCTGCCATGCACCACCTGCCGTTGGCCAACTACTAAAGTTGTAAATATCTCGCATATGCGTCTCATATATATATATACATATATACATATATACAGAACTACATGCAACCTATTGGGAATGAGACTCACTGTTACACACTAAGCCCCAGTCTAAGCTCTTGACCTTTTCTGAAAACGCCACCTATCCCTTGGCGTCCAAATGAGAATGTTGGATGAGCGCCAAAGCGGCGGCGGATCTAGGTTTGATAGCACACTCGAAAGGTACTGGGTGACTAATTACAGAGATTAGGGCATCATCCTCGGCGCTGGCGTGGACATACCGAACTGTCCCAGGTTTGAGTTTGACTTGGGGGGTAATAACGTTTCCACGCTTATCAACTGCCTTCGTTATATTATACACCGATAAAACCGAAGCAATCGCAATCCAGATTGTGTCCAATGCCATACTTTTCCCCGCACAGGTGCTGGCCACAGAGTTATTTTGGCTCTGAATCAGAGGGAACGTCCAACGTACCGGCGTCCAAACCCAAATGCTCCGCTGTCTGCGGGGTCAGGCAGGTTATTGTCGATGAAGCGCTCAGGCTTGAATCTCTCCGGTTCTACGTAGACAGTCTCGTCGTGGAGTATGGCCCTGAAAACCGGCGTGAAGATCAGGAAAAAATCACTCGAGTCTCCCATCAATCACATACCAGGCATTGCCAAGTACAGACGCGCCCGCGGGAATATGAAAATCATTGTATCGGTCCGAGTTTATTGCCCTATGAGGGACAGCAAGGGGTAGGACTGGAATCCACCTGAAGACTTCTTTCATGACGGCTGTAACATATGGAAGATCATCTTTATCGGCGAATGTCGGAAGACGGTCGCCCAAAACGGCGTCGAGCTCGGCTTGTGCGCGTTTTTGCGCCTCTGGATGTAGAGTCATTGCTAAGATAAAGGTTGTCAAGGTGGACACGCTAGTGTCTGCGCCTGCGGCATAGGAAACGGCCGCCGAATCTTTGATCAATTCTTCTGTAAGAATTTCTCCCTTCCCGGCGGCAGCACTCGCGGCATTTTGCTCCAAGCAAGTAGAGACGAAACAAGGTGTCGCAGTGCCATTTTCCTAGTGGCGAGTTGAGATATGTTGCTGAATAATGAGAGCAAGAGCCCACTCACGAATTTCTCCTTGACCATATTATACGGCACATTAATCATTGCTTGGGACAGCTTCCGCCACTCCTTCGCTTTCGTCTTAAATCCAGCACCGGGCATCCACTCGGGAACGTATTTAACTAGGAAAATGATGAATATAATCGAACATCGATAATAATAAAAGACCCGTACGACTGGGGAAAAGGTCGACTAAGAAAGCTCCGGGCACGGCAGCTTCCGAAGTGCTTTGTGATGCTTCTTCTACAAGCCGCACATACGGGTCATTATTATCGGCGACTGCGTGGCCATATCTGATAAATTGATTAAGACCCAAAAAAAGTAATGGAGATCATGGGGTCGTACACTCTCTTCATAATAACATGCGCAGTATAACTAGGGAACGGTGAGACGCGAAGACGTGGGTGAAAACAAATCCAGGCCTACTGTCTCATATGCTCGCGGTAGTTCTTCGGTGACGTCAGCAACAAAGTAAGAAGCTCCCTTGATATCTCGAGTTGGACCACTTGATGTTCCGCCACGCTATGATTGAAGTGACTGTGAAACACGCGACGATGTTCCTTCCAACGAGGACCGTAGCGCATGAGTGCGAACGTCCAGTCCCAACCCATTCTATACAGGTATGAGATGCAAACAGTGGGACGAAGGAATAAGTGATAGCGTACAAATCGACAATCATGGGCATGTCAGGGCGGTCTGAGTAGTTGGAGCCTCTCTTGTCAAAAATGTCTGATACGGCTTTGGCGGAATTGAGAACGACCAAGGTGCTTCCTAGAACATTAAGAGAGATGGTGTCGTCCCCTGCAGTCGAGGATGATACACAGGTGAGCGCGGAAAGCAGTTTCCAGGGAGAGGAGTATACCAAACTGGCGAGACCAATCCCGACACTTCACATGCACGTCATCACCCGCAAGGTCAAGTAAGTTCCCAAGGACCGGGAAGCCCTTAGGGCTTGGTGGAAGATGAAGTGGGGATCGAGCACCTAGAAGCTGCTTTATCCAGACGATGGCGAGAACAACGAAGGCCAGACTAGCAACAACCAGGACGAAATCCATGGTGTGGAAGAACAAAGACAGTACAGACTTGCATGACTCGCATTCCTAGCAGTTATTTGGGAGACGGAGAGACACAGCAATGGGAGGGGATGGGGAAAGGATCCGAAAGAGTTCCAACCTCAATTCGCGTCCGAACTGGCTGAGCTGCCGAGTTATCAGCGATCATAGCTCGTGCTCAGCGCAGTGACCGTGCTGTCATGAAAGGAGAATATACTTGAGCCATTGCAACTATAACCAGGAATGATCACCGTCGACATGCCGGTCAAAGTCTGCCAGCGAAATCGACGTTCCGATATTCCGATTCTCTAGATCTCCAGGCCAGCCATCTGCATTTGAAGTGGGTTCACAGTCACCAGAATAAACCCCAAAGACGGGAGTCTGACCCGTACATATATGGGCCTCGAAGAGGTTCGTAGAGAGGAGGCCAGGCCTGTGTGGCGGCGCGAATGCGGCCGCGCTCGGCACTTCGCTCGTACCCGTGACTCTTGCCCCTTCCCTTTCTCGCTTCAAGCGACGGTCTCAAGGTTGAGCGTACCATTGAAAATCACGGACGCAGTCAGAGCATCACCGGCCGCCTCCTTGGTAGCTAGCGTAGCTAAAGGGACTCAAAAGGGGCCCGAATCATGTGAGTACCTAGTCACTAAACACCGATTTCTCTCCTTTTTCTCGCGCCGGTCGCCAAGGCCTAATAATGTGTCCTCGTGTGTGAACTCTTGGTGGAGTTTGGGTTTGGCCCGGGCACTGACTGGCAGACTAGAGCGCCATGGAGCTCATAACACGCCCCCACTTCCACGCCGTCCAGAGCAACGCGCATTTACGTGATGCACTTGCCACCGCCCTACGCACGCCTTCACACTTACCACACATATATTTCGCGCGTTACGGATGTAGACTCCAATTAAAAATCAACATCAGACTACTTCTTCCTCGATTTCTATTCAGCCTTAAGCCCGCAATTGCATTGAAGCGCCTCGGTTCACCGACATAATTTCGCTTATCTGTCTATGGTATCATATCAGTATGACTCGGACATCAGCCCAATGAAATGATCCGAGACAAGGCCCGCAGACTTGGGTGCAGAGCTGTGGTATGTCTCGAGGACATACTTCGCGTGCAATTGTATGTCTAATCACGGAGATGGCTGTGCCGACATCACGGTGGTTTATAATCAACAAACCAAAACCTTTTTCTCCCTCAACCACAACCATGTCGTCTGCATCCCAAATCGACCATGCAACTATTCCAGAAGACCAGTTGGCTGAAATGCTATCCAAAGTGAAATCTTCACGAGAGACTGAAGCACTGCGAGCCCGACTGCTAGCTCAGTTAGCCCCATTTGCGTCCAATATCAGCATCATCGAGCCCATCCAAACCGTTCGCACTTCCCCCACTGATGGGGTCCACTTGTGCACCTGTAAGGTCAAGGAACGGAGAATATGCATGTCGGTCGCAGTGGTTCCGTCGCCGTATTCACAGTCGCAAGACTCAGAGGAGCCAGATGCGAAGCCTTTGAAACTCATTTGGCGAGACTGGTGGACAAGGTCGAAGTATCTCACAGGATCTGCAGATTCTCACATGCATTCTATTTTCCTCCAATACGGTCCTCCTCGTCGTGGAATGCATTCGAAGGCCTTTACAGGCTGGTACGACGACGACCCTGGGACATCAGTGACTAAATACTCTCACGGTGGCGTCAAATCTGTTGTGGAAGAAGTAGTCCGGGACATGGGCTTCCGTGAGAGTGAGCTTGATTATAAACTGGAGATAATCGAGGCGCTGCTAGGTGACGATAAAAGGGAACTTTTGGAGAGGTACGCCCAGGATGGGACAACCACTCAGCACTCAGCGCCTCCCTTTCTTCCTTTACTCTCCAATATGTTTGCTCTGTTCAAATCACCGACACTTTGTGATAATATTCATTGTCGTTTTCAGTTACTTCAAAGCCGTTTACATAACGAGGTAAGGCTGCAATTACGGTGAACTACCCATGGGTCATGATGTTACTCTGACTGTTTGTATCTATAGTATCGTGCCAGATCCAAGTGGTGTGGACTGTACTATCATAGTAAATGATATAGTCAACTCAAAGTTGAGAGAAGAATCTCACAATCTTACGTCTCTTTTGCCCGAGTCTGCCAAAAAAATCAATGCTCCAGCTTAGAGCGGCCATCAATTTCAAGTTAATTTAATTTTGATATCTCAAGCGAAGTCCGTCTTGGCTCCCAGATCCCGCGTCCTTGAGACTTGCAGGTTCTATACCAGTTCAATACGATAATGATGCATACATTCGGTTCAGAACCTCCAGTCAGGGTGCACCCGAAGTAATCGGAGCCCATCCAAGAACGATTGCGTGCTTAGTTTCCCACCTGTCTGGGTATCTAGCCGCTCTCGCATCTACCCAAGTGACCCGTGACCCAAAACATTCCAATTTATGGAATGAAGAGATTGGGACTTAATGGCTGTCCGGTGGTTATGAGAGCTCACACGTGGGCTTAAGCCTTCACTCAACAATGAGTTTGTAGAGTGTCCGTGGCATTTGGAGTGCCAGTGGGACACTCTCACACCCCTTGTGAATCTGCACCTCTCGTCACAAGTGCCGTAGATACTGTTCGGTGATTCACAAGTTGAGTGAGTGCTGGCACAAACGGGGTATCATCGCATCAAGGAGGCCATGTTGTATATGCTCTCTATTAGGAGAATCGTAGTACGGATGCCTCATTGAGGACATCGACTTCCCCTCCTTTTTTGGCCGCTCGCAATTCGTACAACAAGAAGTTCACCAGAACGCTCTAGTTTTCAGCCCGAGAGAACGAAATCCTTAAGGCGCGAGAATGCAAATAGGCTATTGCATTCTTTCATAAAGCTGCCACCAACACACTGCCGACTAGCGGCTCTCAACAAGCTCGATTTCGGCTGCGAGCAATACAGCCGCTTCCGGGAAGCGCGGGGAAATATCGACTTTGAATGGGACGGGGCGGCTGACGGTCAACGGCAGAATCAATCCAGAAGGTCCAACAATCGAAGGGTGCAAAAAATACCCACACAACAAGGCCATCCTCTATACATCCGTCCACGTCAATCGGAATGACATTTCCCCTCTCGTCCTTCCCAGGCTCAATTCTGCAGGCCCATAGCATCATCGCAAAGTCGATGAAAAGCGAGTTGTTTGCGGCGTGTTTCCCCACACAGACACGCCTCCCGAAACCGTACGTGACGTGACCTTCCTCTTTCGTTTCTGGTGCGCATGACGTCGTCACCTCTCCTTTCGTGTCCAAAAATCGTGCCGGGTTGAAGTGCGCCGCGTCTTCGCCATAGATTTCGGCATTTTGGTTGAGGTTCCAGACGTTGGCAACGATCATGGAGCCTTTAGGGATGAACATGCCGTTATACCAGTCGTCCTCGGTTGAGAGATGAGGGAGACCAAGGGGGTCCACAGGTCGCCACCGCAGCGCCTCCTTGACCATCGCACGAATATAGGGTAGATGGGGAAGGTCTGCAAAAGTTGGGATACGTGTTTGCCCAACGACGGAGTCGAGTTCCTCCTGTGCGCGTTTTTGAATGTCTGGATAGGTGACCATGGCAAGCATCCACCAGGCCATCACCCCTGATGTTGTCTCAGCACCTGCTGCGCTAGTTATTGTAAGCACACGGAACGGGGATTGGGACAATAGCATGTACGTACTACATGGTTGCCGCAAGCCAAGAGTTCTCACGCGGAGACAACCCATATTTGTCTGCGTCCTTGATCAAGGTCCCAACAATGCTAGGGCGACTTGTACCCTTTATCTGAACTAACGTGAGTAATGCTTCGCGAAAGACCGAGGAGACAGACCAGCTTCTCGTTCACGCTGTTGAATAAATTCTCGAACATAACAGAGTCTCTCTCGTACCAATACTCTGCGTCCCGCTTCCATTTGGCAAATCTGGGTAATAAACGACTTCAAGCTCGATTTGTTGTTCGGTTAAAAATGACATACCTGCTTGGAATGTAAATCATCCATGGGAAGAACTCCACGAAATGGGCGCCAGGAAGAGCCGCTCGAGTCAGACGTGCAACAAAGTCGTTGACGGCCTTGACGCTCGAGTTCATCTCGGATGTAATCGGGGGGGTGTCGTATGTGACGGACATGACCATGGACGCAGCAGTTCGTCGAAAATGCCTGTCCCACGTCGAGGCCTGAGCAAGGAGACCAGAGGTGAGCATAAGTGCTTCATTGAGTTGTGGAGTCTTGAAAGACTCGACGACGGTCTTGCTGAGGCCTTCATGGGCAGCCCTGCGCATCTTACGCCACCTGTGCCGCCGTCAATATGGGCTCATGATAGCCAAGAAAATAAAAAAAGCGACGCACAGA
>Ga0193693_1000175_pt1 | contig 10825 bp, 12 predicted proteins | sample L3a2metaG_FD_144916 | JGI IMG/M metagenome (GOLD analysis project Ga0193693, IMG submission 144916) | Soil microbial communities from a riparian zone of the East river system, Colorado, United States - L3a2 | ecosystem: Environmental > Terrestrial > Soil > Riparian zone | place: USA: East River...
TGCAGAAATCGTGGGCAAAGATGACTCCCGCGGCGAGGGAGATTGCGTTGGGGTTGCCGTATGGGGAGAGGGAGAAGGGATTGCTGGAAAAGGCGCTGAAGTAGCTGCTATACAGAACGACATAAGTCGCGCCGGGTAAGGGCACCCGGCCTACAGGAGCGTGCCCGGCTTGCCGCGCCGTAGCGCAGCGAAGGCGGGCCTCGGCCACGCTCCGTTAAAGCGGTTCGCGGCCGGTGTAGCCGGTGTCGAGGTCGTGCCAGAACTCGACGTCTTCTTCGTCCTGTTCCCAGCAGAGAAAGACTTCCTTGCCGCCGATGAAGGCCGGGAAGTCGAGCAGGCCGCGCTCAAGATCTTTGATCTGAATTTCGCGTTGGTGAAATTCCATGAAAACCTGGCGCAACTCGGCCATGGTGCGAACCCATCCATTGACGTTTTCGCCGCCCAGGTCGCGGCCGGGCTCCATCAGGGCGGCCAAACGTTCTTCCTGTTTTTCGAGGTCCTTGCGAAGCTGGGCGATTCTTTTGAGCCAAAGCCGCACCTGTGGCAGTAGAGCTCGCGCCTCTTCGCGCGTGTAATGTTTGTGATAGCGGTGTCCCATGTTCTGAGCGGGGAACGGCCCTGCAGACAGGCCCTGCTGTCAGACCAGAGGTCTGACTCACGTGCTTTGAAAGTTGGTTAGTTGGATTTGGAACTCGGGTTAGGGTTTAGTTTTTTGCGGACTTGCTCGTTCGCTTCCAAAGAAACGGATTTCTCCCAGGCTTCGCGGGCTTTCTCGGGCTGTTGGAGAGCAGCGTAGACGTCACCGAGATGGTCGTAAACGGTAGCGTCCGGTTCTTCGCAAAGTTTGACTGCTTGCAGGATGAAGTCGAGGGCTTCCTTGGGCTGCTTTTGTTTATAAAGCACCCAGCCCATGCTGTCGAGAAAGGCGGCGTTTTTGGGTTCAAGCTTTACGGCTTTTTCGATCAGCGCGCGGGCTTTGTCGAGATTTTCATCGTGCTCGGTCCACATGTAGCCGAGATAGTTGAGGGCCTCGGCGAAGTCGGGAGAGAGTTCGAGACACTTTTCGAAATGCTTTTGTGCCTGGGCCAAATCGCCGATTCTTTCGGCCGCCGCGCCGAGCTGAAAATAGAAGGTCTCGGTCAGTCGTTTGGGGTCGGTGGCCTTCGCAATCACTTCGGCGGTGGTGTAGTGTTTAATCGCATTCGTGTAATCCTTGGCATGGCTAAGGGCCATGCCGCTGACAAACTCGAGGACGAATCCCTGGGGGAAGGTCTTCCGGGCTTTGTCAAGCGTGGCCAGGGCATTGGTGGCCTGGTTGAGATTGAGCTGGGCAAGGGCGAGATCGTAGTAGGCCTGCTCGAAGTGCGGATCGAGGACAATGGTTTTGTTGAACCAGTCGGCGGCTTCCGCCGGCTTTTTCGCCTCCAGCGCCATCGAGCCCAACCAATAGGAAGCCTGCGGATTGGTGGGGTCCTCTTTGACGATGGCTTCCAACTGCTCGGTGGCGGCCTGGCGATCTTCACCGCGCATATAGATCTCGGTCAACCGGGCGTGCAGCCGTTGTTTGAGTTGAGGGATGTCCGGAAGTTTTTTGAGCAGTTCGAGATAAAGCTGGGCCGACTTTTTGTAATCCCCGACGGCATAGAAGCCCTCGGCCAATTGCAGGCGGACCGAGGGCGTGGTGGGGTTGAGTTTGAACGCCCGATCGAGGCAAGCGAGGGCTTTGGCCCGCGCGGCATCTTTCTGCGCCGGCGATTGGGCGCCGAAATTTAAATACAATTCGGCAAGGCCGAGCAGAAAATCCGCGCCTACTTTGGTCTGCCTGGCCGCTTCGTCCAGGACCTTGAGGGCATCCTGCGGCTGTTTGTTCTGAAGATAATTCAGGAACAGGTTTTGGTAACCCGAGATGGAATCCGGCTGCTTTTTGATCGCAATGCGGTTGGCCGCGGTGGCTTTATCAGACTTGCCCAACTGGGAATAGAGGACTCCCAGGCGAAGGAAGTCCGCCCCTGTGGCATCAGGAGGAACCTGAGCCCGGTTCAGCACTTCCAGGGCTTTCTCTGGCTGTTTGGCCTGGACGAACTTGCGCGCCACATCGAGGGTCATCGCAAGGTCGCTGGAATCCTCAAGGACGGCCTGATAATAGTCCCGGAGAGCGGCCTCCGGTTCATCACTCATTTCGTGGATGAATGCGCTGGCGAAACGCGCGTGAGCGACGGCCAGTTTCTCAGAGGACGCGTCGTCCGGGCGCGCCGAAGCACGCCCTGCGGTTTGGTTGCTTGAAGGAACTGAACTACACCCCACCAGAACCAAACCGCCCATGGCGGCTACTAAACCCCGCAGCCGAATACAAAGCAGCATCGGGTACAATACCCCCGCACCTCTACTTTTGCCAGGTGCGCTTCTTATGGCGATTGGCGCGCAACTTCTTGCGCCGTTTATGCTTATTGATCTTAGCTTTTCGCCGTTTCTTTAGTGAACCCATAATCTAGTGGCTGGCAGTATTGGAGTATCGGAGAGCCGGGGCAATGAAAAAGTGTCCAGAAATTGGTAGGAGATGCAGAGATGCAGGAGATTCGCTTGCGGGATATTTTGAGTTTGCTAACGTGACGAGGCAAGCCGCTATCTACCGCACATTATGCGACATCTGTCCTTCAATGAAGCGCTTTCAAAATCATGAGTCCACAAATATCAAAATCAATAACCTTGGCCGGGATTCTTCTCTGCTCGATTTTTCTTGTGAGTTGCGGCAAACAGAAAACGCAGGTGGATGCCTCCGCGCCATTGCAGCAATCGTTCCAATCGGCGGAGCCTGAAGTCAAACAGGCCATCCAGACCGCCACCACCAGTCTGAAAGCGGGAAACTATGCCGAGGCGACGCGAGCGTTGGAACCGGTGGTTTCAGCCCGCAAGCTGAACGAAGCACAAAAGCAGGCAGTTGGCCTGGCGCTGAAACAAGTCAATGATGCCATCGCGGCAAATCCCGCGCTGGACACCAAGGAGATGTACCAACTGCGCGCCAAGATGTATAAGGCGGTGGATGGGGGTTCGAGATTTTAGCCTCTTCATCTTGTCTGCGCGAGCAAAGCCAGGATGGTCTGTTCGATCCTGGGAGCGGCCTGAACATCGAGGTAACTTGAGCGCGCTCGCCAGGTTTCGTAGCCGCCCAGTTTGTGCTGCTCGGGTGTGGGCAGGTACCCGTTGTATCCATTCGCCAGCTCAATCGTGAACATGGGTTTTACCGGCGACTCCTTTTTCAGCGTCAGCCCAATCTGAGCGAAGACTTCGCACGGGATAGCTGCTATACCCAGGTCACCGATCCGGAAAGCCTGTAAGAGGACCGGAACCTGGTTCGGAAAATCAGCTAATAACACCGCCTCCCGCGCATAGACCTCCGGGCTCCAGCCGCCGTACTGCCCCGTTTGCTTTTTTGCTTTGGCCAGCGTCTCGCGCGCATTCGCCAACTGCCCGGCATCGGCTTGCCGGACGCCGAGCAGAATTTCCTTCTGGGCCGACTTTAACTCCACCCAGTCCCGCCACTGAATATTCTCGTAAACCTGAAGAGCCACATCCGCCACGTCGTTTGCAACTGTATGGACTCGTTCAAAGAGCGCTTCAGGTTTTGACGCTTCGCGAAAATTCATGCTGTTGCAATCACCACTGGTTCCGTTGGAAAGCGCGGAGACAAATGGAGGTTCCTGCCGGTCGGCAGCGAGCCGTTGCTGGATGCGGTCGCAAAAAGCGCCGAAATAATCGGCGGAAAACGTGCGGGGCGGCACACCGCAATAGTGCATCGAATAATTGGCCAGGAGCGCGAGCGGACGTCCATCAAGCGTTCTGAGCGCGAGCACCGGCACCTCGGGATCAGTCGGCCCGGCCGGCTCGAGCAAATCCGGACTTCCAGGCCGCGGATTCATTTTTACCAGGTCATTCGTGCCTCCGAATGGATCCGCGTTGACGACGCCGGATTTCATTCTCCAGCGGCGATTGAACACGTGCCTCGGTTCCCTGCCAATTCCCCAGCCGATTCTCGCAGGCGCGAGATTCACGATGGCCTGTTGGACCGCATCAGCCAGCCGGAGCGTGAGGAAATGCTGGTATTCCTTGTCCGCATCCGACTGGAAAATGGAAACGGCTGCCGGCGCGGAGTGAGTGTGCGTCGCCGACATCAAAATGTTCGACGCCGGGAGTCCGGTCCGTTCCTGTAGCAACTGTTTGGCCGCGTCAAACGTCTCGCGATAAATCATGCAACTATCGGCAACGACGATCGCCAACCGCGTGACACCGTCATCAAGAACAATGGCGCGAGCGTGCAATTGGTCATGAACGTTGGTCCCGCGATGATCGGTCATGTTGCCGTTGATCGAAAGGCCCATCCAGGAAGTGATGTTGCTGGCGGACGCGCCGGCTTTGAATTGGCGAGGCGGCGCGTTCGAGCCTCGGAGCTCGGCGGCCATGCAAGTAGCGGCGCAAAGGAGCGCGAATGTCAGGAGCTTCATCGGCGGAAAAATAGCCCATCGGCGAGATGGGTCGAATTACTTTTTGCTCGCCTTGGCCCGGAATGCTTCCACGCATTCGTGAACAGAGCCGTAGAAGCTCGCCTGGTTGAGTTCCTCGGCCAGGCCGGTTTTGAAGAGAATGGCGCGGAGCGGCGGGTTGGCGTGAGCCACGTTGAGTAAAATTCCCCGGCCTCGCAATTCCAGGTTCAGTGCATGCAGTGTTTCTGCGGCGGTTACGTCAATATCGGTGATTGCCTGGGCATCCAGCAAAAACCATTCGACCGGCGTGTGGCAGGTTGCCACTAATTCGCGGACGCGCTGCGTGAAATAACCGCAATTTGAGAACAGGAGCGGAGCGTAAAAACGGTACGCGATCAAACCGGGCAAGGTTTGGTGCCCGGCGGGGTCTCCGACATCATGGAAACCGCGTCCGGGCACTTCGCTCAGGACGGCGTCCGGCGGTTTGGAAATGCGACTAATCAAGCCGAGCAGAGAGAGAACGACACCGATCAAAATTCCGGGCACGACCCCGGCCCCAAGGACACCCAGCGTGGTCACCCCGGCAACGGCGGCGCTACGCGGATAATAGCGGTAAATCCGTTTCATGACGTCGAACTCAACGAGGCTGAACGCGGCGTAGATGAGGATAGCGGCCAGCGCGGCGACGGGCAGTTTGGCCAGGAGCGGAGTCAGGAACAGCAGGAACATCGTCAAAGTTCCGGCCGCGACCCACCCGACCAATTGGGAGCGCCCTCCGGCAATATCGTTGAGAGTCGTTCGAGCCTGGCTTCCGGTGATGGAGAATCCCTGGAAAAAACCTGTGGCGATGTCGGCGAAACCGAGGGCGACGAGTTCCTGGTTGGAATTGACTTCGTAGCTGTTTTTGGCGGCGAATGCCCGCGCAAGGAGAATGCCTTCGGTATAGGTCAGCAGGGCGACCCCAAAAGCTCCAGGCAGCAGAAGGTGAATGTCGCGCCAGGCCAGGTCGGGCAATTCAAACGCAGGAAGCCCGCGCGGAATATGACCGACCATCGCGACCCCCAGCTTTTCCAATCCCAGCGCCTGGCTGGCGATGATTGCGGCTACGCAACCGAGCAGGGCGACTGGAGCTTTGGGAACAAATCGCTTGAGGAGAAACAGCCATGCGAGCAGGCAGACGCCAAACAGGAGCGTCGGTCCATGTGCCTGACGCGCCTTGGTCACCAACTCGAGCAATCGCGGGAAGAAATCGTTATTCCTGAGCTCGATGCCAGCAAGCTTGTTGACCTGCGAAGCCATCAGGATGAGCGCCGCCCCAGTCATATAACCAACCAGCACGGGCTTGGAAAGGAAGTCCGCCACAGCCCCCATCTTCGCGGCAGCCCCAAGGAGGAGCACCAGTCCGCTCAGCACCGCCATGGCCGCAGCCAGCGCCGCCGCGCGGTTCGGATCTCCCCCGGCCAATGGGCCGATGCTGTTGGCGATCAAGAGTGAGATCGCGATGTCCGGTCCGACAATCATCTGCCGTGAGCTGCCGAACAAGGCATAAACCAATAGAGGCACAAGCGCGGCGTACAACCCGTGCTGGGGTCTCAGGCCCATGATGCCGGCATAGGCGATCACCGAAGGAATCATGACCAGGCAGACGCTGACTCCAGAGAAAACATCGGATAGCAGGGAGTCGCGCCCATAGTTTCGGAAAAGGGCGAGCCCCGGGATGAAGCGAAACAGACTCCAGGTCCTGGGGGAGGCAGAACTGGAAGGTTCGTGGGGTCGAGGCATTCGCGCTGGGATTCATTGAGACTGCCAACACGGCGCAATTTCAACAGAAAAGTGAAAAGCCCCGGGGCCGCGATCAGTATATTTCCCGGTGCGTTTTTCATAGAAACCCCGGATTGTCCATACGCGTGCTGAGATTAAGATGTTTCAGCCGGAACGTCAGTGGAGATGGTGCCGAGAGTGGGAGAGCCCGGTGAAACGTCTATGAGCGCGACAAACAAAACCAAACAAGGCGGTGTGTTGGGGTTCTTCCGCCGATTGATAACTCCAACTGCCAAACTGAGTTCCCGGATGAAGCGCGTCGCGGTTTCGGACGAGGCGCCTTCGGACGAGGGGCCTTCGGACGAGCGGCCCGAGCCGAGCCATGGCCCCGTGAAAAAGGTGCTGATCATTGACGACGATCCTGTCATCCTGAAGACCGCCTCGATGAGGCTGAAAGCCAAAGGCTATGAGGTCGCGACTGCAACGGAGGGAGCCGAGGCGCTTCAACTGCTGCGCGATGGGGCACCGGATTTGATCCTGCTCGACATCAGATATTGGTGGCGTCCCGTGGGATGGTTTTTCGCTTTTGCGCTGGCTGCGCACTTCCGGGTTGGGCAACATTGCTCCGGTTATGATGATCACCGGCGATGCCGCTCCTTACCGGAAGCGCGCAGCGGCGATGGGCGTGGCGGCAATTTATTCGAAGCCGTTGGATTATGAGCAACTGCTGGCGCAAATGCAGCGTGTGCTGGAAAGCAGGGCCAAGCCTGACCTCTCCGGCCCCAGTTTTCAGACCTGAGCCAATCGGGAAGAGCGCGGCGGTCAGGGGGGGCTGGAATAAGGGGGCAGCGAGAAGGCCAAACGGGAGATGAAAGGGGCCGAATCCACTCCCCGACTGAAGGCGCGGCTGACTGCGTCGGCTGAAGCCGCGGTCCGCTCGGGACATCCATGGGTCTTTGCAAAGAGTATCCGCGAGCAAAATCGCCTGGGGCAGCCTGGGGAATTGGCGGTGCTCTACGACCGCAAGGACCGATTTTTGGCAGTAGGGCTATACGACCCGGAATCCCCAATTCGGGTGCGAGTGCTCGAGAAAGGAAAGCCGCAAGCGCTTGACGATGCCTGGTGGCGGGCTCGGTTCGAGTCCACGATTAAGCGGCGGGAGGGATTGTTCGATACTCAAACCACCGGGTTTCGTTGGCTCAATGGTGAAAGTGACGGCTGGCCAGGGCTGGTGTTGGACAATTACGACACGAACCTGGTTCTGAAGCTTTATACGGCAGCCTGGGCGCCCCGACTGGGCGAGATTATCCAGGTCATCACCGAGCGATTAGAACCTGGACGGTTGATCTTGCGGCTGAGTCGAAACATTCAGAGTGAGGTGTCCAGGCTTTCTGACGTGCACGATGGCGCGGTGTTGGCGGGTCCGCCGCTGGAGGGTTCAGTGACCTTCCGAGAGAGCGGCTTATGGTTTGAAGCCGACATCTTGCGCGGTCAGAAGACCGGATTTTTCCTGGACCAGCGCGAAAACCGGCGAAAAGTCGGGGGACTAGCGAGCGGGCGCCGACTGCTCAACGCCTTTAGCTTCTCTGGTGGGTTTTCGGTCTACGCGGCGCGCGGCGGCGCGGTGGCCGTTACCGATCTGGACATCAGCGCTCATGCGTTGGAGTCGGCGCGGCGAAATTTCAATCTGAACGCAGCCGAGCGCGCGGTTGTTTCATGCAATCATGAGACAGTGAAAGCGGATGCCTTTGAGTGGCTGGACAGCTCGCCGGCCAAATTCGATTTGATTGTTCTGGACCCGCCCTCCATGGCGCGACGCGAAACCCAGCGCAGCCGGGCCATCGCGGCGTATGCAAGATTGGCGCGGCTGGGAATCCAGCGGCTCAGCGCAGGAGGTATTTTGGTGGCATCCTCATGTTCCGCGCACGTCACGGCCGACGAATTCTTTCGCGCAACGCGAACTGCGGCGGTTAAATCCAGGCGGCGGTTTAAGGAACTTGAAACGACCCGCCACGCTCCTGACCATCCTGCAACATTCGAGGCTGCCCAGTATCTAAAGACGATCTATCTCAGTTTTTCTTCTTGAAGAGATCGCCAATCCCTTTGGTGGCCTTGTCCATGAGATTGGTCTTGAGGCCGCTCCCGATGTACTGGGCACCCTTGCCAATATCGGTGACGACCGTTCCTGCCTGAGATTCGGCTGCTTTGACAATCTCCTGGATGACGAGCTCGGTTAGTTCGGCAGGGGTAATTCCTTCCGGCCCAGTTCCGAGTTTTGTGAGATGGATATCCGGCAGCGGAACCGTGGCGTTTTGATTCAAGGGTGTGATGCTGACATGGACTTTGCCCCCGTGAATCACAAAATCATCCACCTGTAGTTTCTTGGGCGGTTTGGCCGGCTCGCCGGGTTTTTGGGCTGGCGGCGGTTCCTTGCCGCCGCTGGTTTCTTTGACGTTGTCCAGCAGCTTGCTCAGATTATTGCTCGTGAGGTCGGTCTCAAAAGTAATCTCCGGCGCCTCAACGTTTATGGATTTTATGACGACTTTATCGTTGAGCAACGTGCCGGGCACCAGCGCGAGGCTGGCGGTGCCCACATGGATCGCGGATGGAGTTTTGAAGCCGGGCGGGTTTCCCACCACCAGGCCTCTAATCCTTCCAGAACCGGAGAGAATTGAGAGCGTGATGGCGTCAACTTTCACGTCCACCTTGGTGACCCTGGGCCCAATCGTCTCAACACCTCGCTTGATAGCGGCATCCAGGAAGAAATGGACCCCGAGCGCCGCCAGGATTATCAATATAATGAGGACGATTATTCCGCGAACGAGAAATTTTTTCATACCCGTGTCGATTTTGCCATCATTCCCTGCACCGTGTCCACCAATTGTTTGGCATAATACGGTTTGCGCAGAAAGGCGTCCGGTTTGGACGCCGAGCTCTTGAAGACTTCCTCGCCGACCGTGCCGCTGACCAGCAGTATTTTTTGGCGCGGCTGAACCTTTCGGCAGGCCCGCAGCAAATCCATGCCGTTCATCAGGTGCATGGCATAATCGGTGATGAGCAACGCGGGACGCGGTCGGGCGTCTGTGTAGGCTTGCATCGCGGCATCCGGGTTGCGGAAGGTTTTCACCGAGTAGCCGAGCGGCTGAAGGATCACCGAAGCCAGTTCGAGGAGCATCGGTTCATCATCCACGACATAGATCTCCTGCTGGCCATCAGCGGCAGCAGGGCGGGCAGCCTTTTTTTGATTCATTGCTTGACGTGAGTAAACACTCGGCCTTTCCGACTGGCAAGCGATGATTAAAAAAGATAGCTGAGCGCCAACATGTGCATGTTGAGGCCGTCGTTGTGCGTGGAATCGATCCCCGCATTGGACATGTGAGAAAAACGATAACCGAAACGAATTCGATGAGTGATGTCCCAGTTGAGCCCCACATAAGTTGTGAACTGGACGATGCTGCCGAGGTCCCTGCTGCCAAACGTATCCCGGCTCAGTAGCGTGAAGCTGGAGCCGCCCTCGAGATTCAAAGGAACCTGATCGTAATTGATTTGCAAAGCTGGACCGGCGGTGCCGACGGCTGCCGAGCGATGCTCGGCCCCCAGCCATCCGAGGGAGCAGTTGAGTTTGGTCTGCAAATGCCAGTCACTGACGAAGTCCCATCGCCAGGGCAATTTCCAATCCACGAGGGCCTCGACCTGAGAAAAATTGGCGTTGTCCGAAACACCGCCGCGAACGCCGGCGGACTCAAGTTCCATTCCCGAAGCGAAAACCAGTCCCGGCAGGAAAATCCCAATTACCGTGCCCAACACGGCAACACGAATCCTGCGCGCAGAGTGACTGAACGAAACCATTGGGGCGCGAAATTGGCATGAGAACCGCCCTAACGCAAGCAGGGGTAATTACCTTTTCAGGAATTTTGCGACTGCCTCGGTCCGCGTCCGGACCTGAAGCTTTTCGTAGATCCGCCGGATGTAAGTGTGAACGGTTTCGTAGCCGATCCCGAGCTTCTCCGCGATTTCTTTGTAGAGAAAACCCTGGCTCAGGCAATCGAGCACTTCCTGCTCGCGTTGTGAAAGATTTTCCGTCGCTTGCGGCGACGTGCCGCTTTTCAGAAATGATAGTGTGACCTTGCGGGCAATGTGGGTGGTCATCGGCGAGCCTCCGCGATGCACTTCGCGAATGGCTTCCAGAAGCTCGGCGCTCTTGGTTCGTTTGAGCATGTAGCCGGTTGCGCCGGCCGCCAAAGCACTGAAAATATTGTCGGTGTCTTCATACACCGTCAGCATCATGACCTGCACATCCGGCACCAGTTGTTTGAGCTGCCGCACGCACTCGACGCCGTTGATGCCCGGCAGATTGATATCCATCAGGACGACTTCGGGCCGGACCTGCGGCAGGTCTTTCAGCGCATCCTCGGCATTCCCGTAGTTACTGACACAGCGGAAGCCGTCGGCGCGGTTCAGGACCCGCGCGAGCGTCCCGCGAAGCTGCTCGTTATCCTCGACGATGGAAACCGTGATGGGCATCTTTATTCGGGTTGTTTCTATCCGGCCTCGCGACAGCCGTCAAATGCTGTTTGGTCGGCCGG